>Ga0182004_10004479_pt1 | contig 11272 bp, 11 predicted proteins | sample Sormic07211540_1_FD_120479 | JGI IMG/M metagenome (GOLD analysis project Ga0182004, IMG submission 120479) | Endophyte microbial communities from Sorghum bicolor roots, Mead, Nebraska, USA - 072115-40_1 MetaG | ecosystem: Host-associated > Plants > Roots > Unclassified | place: USA: Nebraska...
TCGTCGAGAAAGTAGATGCAAAAGTAGATTGTAAAACTTGTATATGATATTGATTGATTCTTACATCGCTATTGGGCCTATATTTATACTCTTCCCTAAAGAGTTACAACCCTATACGACTATGCTTTTAATTCTAAACAAAACAAGACTCGTACATAAAACAAAGTCTAACAATTATGGAAAGTAACAACCTATCTATTCTGGGTGATCGGCACACCATCATTGTCCTCCTAGCGACCCCCACGTCTTCCTTCACCATCATCGACATACTCTCCTTCATTGGCATCGGCAATCATCAACATCAGTCATCAGCGCCGATCAGCAACCAACGCCAGACTTAGCCATATCTTCCTCCTGTTACCTTGTCATCGGTATCATAGGCTATCCGTAATCTCCTTATCGGCCAGACACATCACCTCTCTGACTGCCGATCCAAGCCTTACTGATTATCCCAATTCTTGTCCAAAAACAGTGCCAACACATGCCCCCCAATTTCGGAGTATGAAATCATTAATGCTCCAAAATTCTCTATGATAATGATGAGCTTTTCACAATTATTTCCTTCTAGTAACAATTAATTATCAAATCCAAACAACATTAATTCTGATCTCTATTAAATACCTCGAATCTCTCAACCACCCGAACTAAATCTCATTGGAATACGATCATCGGCAACTGTTCTGTTAGGGTTGACTGCCGATGGGTCGACCAAAAGATCGTGTACAGTGGAATATCTCCTAAAATCATGATTACTTGCTATCAAATCACCTGTACAATCCCTTGATTATCGTGCGAACAGTTACCATATCCACCTGAACACCCTCGAATTTCACGGATACGGCAAAGAGATAAGTCAAAACTACCCTTGCTCACTTCAACCTATAAATACTCCCTTCCTCATCACTCTTTCTCCACCTTGCCATCCACTATTCCCAAATTCATCTCCTGGCGGCGGCATTGACGAAGAACTCAAGAACTCCGGCCGTAGAGAACCTTCCCCAAAGACTTCAGGTCTTCCACTTCTTCTTCCTCGGGAAGAAATGGCCATCAACTTTACCGTGCTCGAGGTCAATCCATTCCCGTCCTCTCCTTCCTTTACTCTAATCCTTTACCTTTTTGCAAGTTTATTTACTTAGCATTTTCTCCCCCTTTTCTTTCTGTTCTTTCGATCTTCAAACTTCCGTATTTGAGTGAGAAAATTGTCATACCTAGTGAACAACCCCACCTCCAATATCTTGGTCCAATGGGTGATCCAGGTCCCACCGATCTGAACAATGCAGAAACCAATAGGATTCGTTTTAGAGCCGAATTTTTTTTTTAGATGTATGGAAGGACACTTTCCGATCCTGGCCAAATCCCACCAAAGGATGGAAAGATTGGTTTCTGAGGGTCAGCAAAATGAATGAAGTATACTAGGATGAACGCAAAATAGACCAATGTATCAGAATTTTCATTGCCGATATGGAAAGGAATGAATCAATGTTGATAGTTGCCTCATACTTTTGGTCAGATACTTTTAATGCCTTCATCTTTGGTAATTGCCTAGCTTCCCCTACACTTGCCGATGTTGCCATGCTCACTAGCTTGGACATCGCAACTGTCGATGATGGCCACTTATTCGGCCGCAAAGCCGAACATAAAGTAGAAACCCGCAACATCGGCGGTTGGTCAGGATATATCCAGAAATATCAGCGAATGGGATCGGTTGGTCAGAGAGAGCATGCCATCTTTCTGAACATGTGGTTAGACAAATTCATCTTCTGCGGCCGATTGGTAGGGCCAACCTCTGTATATTTATCGGCAGCAGAAAGACTAGCCGATGGTAATCGATTCCCCCTTGACCGATATCTGCTGGGTTTTGTCTATCACCTCCTCCACCAAGTAGCCGAGAAACTCTTGCTAGGTGAACCAATCGGCAACTTAGGAGGTCCTTGGTGGTTTATTAATATATGGCTCAACGTCCATATGCACAAACGTCTTCGGTTTGATTTCTTCACACAGCAGTTCCCACGAGACATCGCTGAGGATTATGAACTGGCAGATGATGAATCTGCAACACGCTCGCCCCTCAATTATGGTGAAGTCGTCATAGTCCTTCCTTGTACGGGTTCCAACGAGAACCAAATCGGCTGATTTTTCAAACATTGTATGACGGCCTTTCCAAATATCAATGAGCCTGGATGCCTTATGAAGATCCAGAATCCAGATTTCCACTCACTTTCCACCCTGCCGATGATGCTCTTAACAAGGACAATGATATGATGATGGCAATTATCAACCCAAGAGCAATCCCAGTGAACAACTTTGGCAGCGGAAAGAACATCAACACCACCTATGAGTATTATAACCCATCGGCACTAGCTCGACAACTGGCTTTTGGTCAACTGCAGATTAGACTTTGTTACGCCGATGTGGTAAAACCGAGGGAGATAATAACCAGCGGACTTGAGTGGATCAGAATAGCTCAGCTCCAGCCAGATGCCGATACGACAGACATTGATCTATCGACTTGGGTTCCAGCTCTCTTTATCACTCAATCATACAAAGGGTGGTGGGAAGAATGGAAGGAGCATCTATTCAAGGTATCAGCCCACATGTACCGCAACATGATCGGTCCCGAGTTTGAAGTTCCCAATGACGTTGCAAGTTCCTTGCCGATACTTGAGTCTTTTTGTTAACTCTAACTTTATCGATAACTTAACCTTTTTTACTTCAACAGGTTGATGATCCAGCACCGACAGTGAGCAGAAGCGGAAGGCCGATCGACCTTCTCCCATCAGGTCCAATCTCTATGATCGGCCACAATGCACCAAGCCTAGTAGCCCTGATGTACCGAAACATCCGCTTCAAGAAGACGACCACCAAACGGTCGAAAGTTTCTCCATCGGTAGCCGCCGCCACTCTGGCACAAGGTTTTAAGGTAAACTCTTCAACTTTCCTCTCTACTATGTCGATCTCATCTCATAGTTACTATTATTTCAGGGCATATCGGCCGCAACTGGAACGTCATCGGTAACTATGTCTTGTTCCAAACATTTTGATCTTTCAAATTTCAATAATATCTTTCTGCTTTTATATCTGACCCGTAGAACTTTGGTCTTTGTGACAATAGTCTAGTGCATCGGTAAAGACCAAAAGTACTCGACCATCGGGTGCCGATGCCCCCCAGTCTGGCCAGGCTCCATCCAAGAGAAAGGCCCCTAAGAGTACCAATATTCAGCCAAAGCGACAGAAGACATCACCATCCTCCCCACCTCGTCTAGCATCCCTAATTCAAGCAACACCTTCTACTCCACCTCATCCAGCGCCCCAAATGCAAGAAGTACCTTTCCCTCCTCAATCAGCACCTCAGACGCAAGCAGGCCCAACTGATGTATCTAAACAGATGACCGACCCAGTTGATCTGGGTACATCATCTGTTGTTCCTCCAGAGCAACCAGTTACTATTCCTCCTTAAGGTAAAGTACCAATCACAAAGTCATTACCGATGATTTATTTTATAAATACCATCGTCATCCTTGGTAATTTTTAGTTGAAGATATTCAATCGGTAGCCCCAGCCGATCAAAGTATAGTGCCAGCTACATCTCTTTGTCAGAGACAAGAAATTGCTCTGAAACAAGTTAGTCACCCAATCTATTAGATTTTGCATTATTGACACTTAATCTTGGGTAACTTATCCTCTTATTTTTCCAGGAGCAAGATTTTCCCGATAGTTTGTTTTCCATTGCCATCGACATTTCTGATGACGAAGGCGAAGAGGCGGGCTCCTGAATGGTGCTTGGAACCACATCGGTAGAGATCAAGTCCATGTTAGAAGATTTACTAGCCCTGTTGCAGCAAGACATAGCCCAGCTGGTGGACGACTCTGATCCAGCCAAAGCCATATTCAAATCACTCCATGGCCAAGTCGCCAGCTCTAATATCAAAAGGCCATCCAGCGTTTTGCCGATAGAGCCACTCATGTCCAGCTCAAAGAGGAGATGTTGCAAGTGAAGCATGCTGCCGATGAGAAGCATAAAAGCATCATCATTCTGAAATCTTCAGGTGCCGAACTGAGACAGAGAATCTCCGATCTATCGACAAAGAGGGAAGCTCTGTTGGCCGAACTCAAGCACGTAGAGCAAGCTCTGACACAAGATCAATAGGAGGAAAGCCAACTGCCCGATGCGCTCAAGAATCTCCAACAAGAAAGAGATGTCCAAGCTCGTAAGGCACTGCAGACAAAGAAGAGACTAAATCCCGTGGAAGGTTCTGCCGATGAAGATGCCCGACAGATAGAGGAAGCCAACCAGATTCGCCTGCGTGCGATATCGGCTATCCAAACATTACTCAACCTGTAAATCTTTTCATCGGCATTTCTTCTGAAAACACTAGAATTTGATCCAGCCGATAGGACTGTTATTGACACTTAAACTCTTCATGCATGGCCTCAGATACTTGATATTTTGTCCTGCCGATAGGATTGTTATCGGCATATATACTTTCATGCATCAACCCAGATACTGGGGTAGTATCTTTTCAAGTATTTTCCATTTAATGCCCTGGTAAATTCAACTCCTTCGAGAATTTCTAAAATATAAGCATTGCCAGGGGCAGATCGACTTATCCGATAAGGACCCTCCTAATTAGGAGACCATTTCCCAAATTTTGAGCTTTTAGTCCCAATCGGTAGAATCAACTTCCACACCTAATCCCCATCGACAAACTCCTTGGCCTTTACTTTTTTATCATACCATCTAGCCACTCTCTTTTCGTTCTCTTCTATGCTAATTAGAGCCCTCAACCGATGCCCTGCTAAATCATTCAACTCATTTTTCATTAGAGTAGTATAGTCATCGGCAGTCAACTGATCCTGAGAAAATACTCGCCTAGAACCAGTTTTAATTTCCCAAGGTAAAACTGCATCATGCCCATACACCAATTGATAAGGTGATACATTGGTTCCACCGTAACATGCCATCCGATACGACCATAAAGCTTCATTTAACAGCGTGTGCCATCGCCTAGGATTTTCTTCAATCTTCCGCTTAATGAGCTTAATTCCTTTGTTAGAAGCTTCGGCTTGTCCATTGGCTTGAGCATAATAAGGGGAAGAGTTCAACACTTCAATTCCCATACCGATTGCAAATTCATCAAACTCTCCTGACGTAAATATAGTGCCTTGATCGGTGGTTATCGTTTGAGGAATACCAAATCGGTAAACTATATGCTCCTTCACAAAATTAATCATATTAGCCGATGTCACCTTTTTTAATGGAATAGCCTCAACCCACTTAGTGAAATAATCAGTGGCAACCAAGATAAACTTATGCCCCTTACTCGATGGTGGATAAATTGGACCAATAAGATCAATAGCCCAACCCCGAAACAACCAAGGTTTAATAATAGGATTCATAGCCGATGCGGGTGCCCTTTGAATATTGCCATACTTCTGACATCCTTGACACCCTTTGAAATACTTGAAACAATCCTCAAGTATAGTCGGCCAATAATATTCATTCCTCCTAATCATCCATTTCATCATAAAAGCTAACTGATGTGCTCCACATACTAACTCATGAATTTCTCCCATCAAACTTTTGGATTCATCATCATTTAAACATTTGAGTAAAACTCCATCTATTGTACGATAATATAATTCTTCGTCAAGGAGTACATACTTTGTAGCTTGAAGCCTAATACACCTCTCAACTTTTCTAGACGAATCCTTTAAATAATCAATGATTTCTTTTCTCCAATCATCGACACTGACTGCCAATAATACTTCCAAGATAGGTTGATAACCTGAGGCATGTTGAGATAATTGGTTAGCTTCTTCATTATGCAGCCGAGGAATATGCTCTAGTAAGAAATCCCTGAACTCTTTCAACAATTGTAGACATCTTTCATAATGTACTATCAAGACTTCGCTTTGGCATTCATAAATCCCAGCCAACTGATTTATAACGAGCATAGAATCACCAAAAATTTCAATAGCATCGACATGAATTTCCCTTAATAATTCTAATCCTTTGATCAAAGCTTGATATTCAGCCTGATTGTTTGTCGATGTAGCAACAATCGGCAAAGAGAACTCATATTTCTTTCCTCGAGGAGAAATCAACACTATACTGATACCTGCCCCCTTATCACATGTAGATCCATCAAAGAAGAGTGTCTAACGAACAATTTCAAGAGCATCCACTACACTGCAATGCTGAGTAACAAAATTGGCCATAACCTGTCTCTTGACCGCTTTAGCCGATTCATAACGTAAGTCAAACTCTGACAATGCTAATATCCATTTGTCGATTCTACCACTCATTATCAGCATTGACAACATGTATCTGACTACATCATCTTTGCATATGACAGTGCATTTGGCCGATAGCAAGTAATGTCTTAACATGTGTCGGTGTTTCTCCCCCCGGGGGGTCACACCAACGAGTAAAACTTGTATGCGTGCTCCCCTTTCCAGATGGTGATGCAAGAAGAGACACAAAAATTTATCCTGGTTTGGGCAAGAGAAGGCCCTATGTCCAGTGGGGGGGAGAGTGTTTGTATTATCTTGCACCTAAGTGCTTGTACAGGGGCGAGTACTGGCGTGAGATGGATGGAGTATGGAAGCTCTACTACGTGTGTATTGTGTTGTGTTGCGTGACCTGTATCCGCTCCCGGGTCTCCCCTTTTATAGTTCCAAGGAGAGGCCTAGGGTACATGTATAGGCATCGGAGTAGGGGTCGATAGGGGTATGGCGTGCAGACCTACTCGAGGCCTCCGTACCGGCGTGGTCTCGAGCCGTCTTGTCTTGGCACCTTGATGATGATTACGCGTGTCCCTGTATCCCGCTCCTGTGCGCTGTCCTGGACTGGTTTATCTGTTGCACGCTTGTACGTCATGGTAACAGCTACGTCGAAATGGTTGAGGTGCTATCATTCATCGCCCGACCCTTCCCCAAGAAAGAAACGTGCCTACTCGAGGGTCGGGTGCCATGTAACGCCTCGCTGGCCAGAGCGTCTCAAGGGGGGTCTTGATTGGACATTCCGACCCACTCCCTGCGTCCTGCCACGTTCTGGCTTGTTTGGTGGGGAAGGCTGCAAAAATTTCGACAGGACGGGTGCTTGTTCCCTATCACGCTTCCCGTGACTGGCGGGTTAGGCGAGAACGCGCCAGGCGCATTAAATGCCCTGGTTCCCGTGCCCGCGTCAGGCGGCGGGCGGCGTCCTTGTGCTCGAGGCCTCCCCATTCGTACGAGCCTGTTTCCGTATTCGACGGTGGCTGGCACTCGTGCCCTGGTCGATTCGCAGGACGCTCTTTCCGTGTTCGTGGCTACGGTCGTTGAGGCCGTACACACAACTCGGCGTCGAGTTGGATGCCTCGACTTGCGTACGGATACTCTCGATATGCACATCAGTTAGGGTACCCCTTACTGATATCCTCGACAGTAGCCCTCGAGTCTCTATTCGAGCGCTTGCACTCGAGTGGAGGCTCTTTTTGGTGGTCGAGTTTCCGTGGGGGCGCGCGAGCGACCCCGCGGGGGTAGCCCCCGAGCCCTTGGAGGAGTTTTTTTGACTCCTTCGAGGGTTATATTGCCTAATCTACAGAAGCGCTCTCGATGTCTACCATGAAGACAAATTGAAAGCCGGGATGGATGTGTTTTGCACAGGGGTCACGACGTACTCCCGGTGAAGTGAGCGTCGTCTCCCCTAGATGGAGCTCCTAGCGGGTAATCCAAGTGAGAACCCGTGCCCCGTTCGAGGGGGTCGGCTGTAGCCTGGAGGCGTCCTCATAAAGCAGGATCGACATGGTCAGGGTTACTGGTCTCATTCGATAGAGTCTAGCGGCTCGATGCCTCCCTTCGGGAGGATTCCTCTTGACCGTCTCGACCTCGCCTTGGACATCCCCAGCGAATTCTCGAGGCGGGCCTCGATTTTCGACCACTCGCTGGGCATCCCTGACTCTAGCACTTGAGATCGGCTGTCGAACCCATTCGGTGGGTCAGCCTGCAACCTCTCGAAATTTTCGCTGCAACGAATGCGTACCTTAGCTTACAAGGGAAGGAAGAGGCCGTGGCGGTTCGCCTTTTTGCCCGTTGGGCATGCCTTTTTAGGCGGGAGCCGTTGCGACACTGTACCGGCGCGGAATTCGTAGCGTCCCGTCTGCAAGAGAGATAAGGACTGTTAGGCGGCGCATTTATTGGAGGAGTTACCCTATCCGTCGGATCCGTCCGTTGGTGGGTTGCTGTCTATAAATGTCCTGCGGTCTTCCTGCCGTCGTTCCTTCCGCCTTCTGCTTCCGTTCTTGCCTCAGCTTCCTTGCCATCTCGCACGCACGCACCCTCGAGCAGTAGTGAAGTCGCTCTTCTTCTACTTGAAAATGCCTATGAGACTTATCACCACCGATGACTGGCGCCCATCGTCGATGATGGAGCGCCGGCTGTTGGAGCTCGAGAGGGAGGGGCTCCTGCGCCCCCGCACTTCGTCGTCGCGGCCAGAGTGTATCACGTCGGTGGCGGACCACTGGGAGGCAAGGCCGCCCAAGGGCTACATGGTCTCCTTCGCGAAGTTCCACCGCCACGGCTTGGGTTATCCTCCGAGTCGCTTCATGCGGGCGCTCTGCCACCACTATGGGGTGGAGCTCCAGCACTTCTCGCCAAACGCCGTCATCGCCGCGGCGGTTTTTGCCACGGTGTGTGAGGGCTACCTGGGGATGATGCCCCACTAGGATCTGTGGCTCCATTTGTACTGGGGCGAGCTCTTCAATGCTCCCACTGGAACCATAGGGGTGAGGAAGCCAGTACGGGCCGGATGCATCAACCTGGTGCACAAGACGGACAAGTCAGAGAGGCCACGCGAGTACATCCCGGTGGGGCTGATGTCGAACCATGCCGGGTGGGACTCCCAATGGTTTTATTTGCGGAACGATGACGACCTCCTCCCTGCCTATATCGGGCGTTAGTTCGAGGGAGGGCCACTACGGACCAGTTCACATGGACGTGATGCCTGTCACAGTAGTCCAAGAAATTTTTGCCGGTGAACTGAGTGCCGTTGTTGGTGATGATAACGTTGGGGATCCCAAACCGGTGGATGATGTCGGTGAAGAAAAGGACGGCCTGCTCGGAGTGGATGTTCATGATGGGTCGAGCCTCGAACCTTTTGGAGAATTTGTCGATGGCCACCAGCAAATGGGTGTATCCACCTACTGCCTTCTGTAGAGGCCCTACTAGGTCGAGTCCCCATACCACGAATGGCCACATGATGGGGATCATCTGGAGAGCATGGGCGGGGAGGTGCGTTTGCTTGGCGTAAAATTGACACCCATGGCATGAGCGTACGAGCTCGATGGCGTCAGCTACGGCCGTTGGCCAGTAGAAGCCTTGTCGGAAAGCGTTCCCTACGAGGGTCCGCAGAGCAGCGTGGTGGCCACAAGCCCCCGAGTGTAGATCCTCGAGGAGCTTTCGACCTTCCTCTATGGTGATGCAGCGCTGCAAGATTCCTGTCGGGCTTCGTCGATATAGCTCATTGCCTTCGCCGTAGATTACGTATGACTTGGCCCGTCGAGCGATACGGCGGGCCTCGGATCGATCTTCTGGTAGCTCGCAACGAATCAGGCAGTCGAGGAACGGCGTGCGCTAGTCGAACGGTCGACTGGGTCGCTGCTCTGCCTCCATTACCTCTGCTGCCGCTAGCAGTGCCTCGATGCTGTCGGTTTGTTGGGGGGCGGTGGTTTCGATGTCAGCCCCCGAGCCCAAGTCGACGGATGGCTCGTGGAGATCTCTCGAGAATGCGTCGGGTGGGATCGTGCCTCGAGTTGACGCGATCTTAACGAGTTCGTCGGCTGCCTCGTTGTAGCGTCAGGCGATGTGGACGAGCTCGAGGCCGTGGAACTTATCCTCGAGCCGACGTACCTCCTTGCAGTATGCCTCCATTTTTGGGTCGTGGTAGTTGGAGGCTTTCATCACTTGGTCGATGACGAGTTGGGAGTCGCCTCGAACGTCGAGGCGCCGAACTCCTAGCTCGATGGCGATCTTCAGCCCATTGACAAGGGCCTCGTATTCCGCAACGTTGTTAGATGCAGCAAAGTGTATCCTGATGACATACCTCATATGAACGCCTAGGGGCGAGATGAATAGCAGGCCTGCCCCAGCTCCATTCTTCATGAGAGACCCGTCGAAAAACATTGTCCATAGTTCCGCTTGAACCTGAGTCGGGGGGAGCTAGGATTCCGTCCATTCCGTGACGAAATCCACCAGAGCTTGAGACTTGATAGCTTTGTGGGGCGCATAAGTGAGGGTCTCATTCATGAGCTCGACCGACCATTTGCTGATTCTTCCCATGGCCTCCCGACTTTGGATGATCTCCCCCAAGGGGAAGGACGAGACCACCGTGATAGGGTGGCCGAGGAAGTAGTGTTGCAGCTTGTGTCGGGCGAGGATCATGGCGTAGATTAGCTTCTGGATCTTTGGGTACCTTGCCTTGGTCTCTGAGAGCACATCGCTGACGAAATAGACCGGCCTCTGGACTGGCAGCGCATGCCCCTCCTCCTGCCTCTCGACCACCACTGCCGCACTGACAACCTGGGCCGTCGAGGCAACGTACAGAAGCAGAGGTTCTACGGGTTGAGGTGGGACCAGGACCAAGGCAGAGGTCATTGTTTTCTTCAAGTTATCGAGGGCTTCCTCGGCTTCGGGGGTGCAAGAGAAACACTTGGCTTTTTTCAAGAGCCGATACAGTGGCAATGCCTTTTCTCCCAACCTCGAGATAAAACGACTCAGCGCCGCCAAACATCCCGTGACCTTTTGCACTCCCTTGATGTCTCGGATCGGCCCCATTCTCGTGATGGCCGAGACTTTCTCGGGGTTGGCCTCGATGCCACGTTGGGAGACTATGTATCCCAGGAGCATGCCTCGGGGTACACCAAAGACGCATTTCTCGGGGTTGAGCTTGATCTTGTTGGCGCGTAAGCAACTAAAAGCGATCTTGTGGTCCTGAATTAGGTCTCCTCGTTGCTTTGACTTGACGACGATGTCGTCGACGTATGCCTCAACCGTCAACCCTATATGCTTGCCAAACATGTGGAGCATGCATCACTGGTATGTTGCTCCTGCATTTCGAAGCCCGAACAGCATGGTTACATAACAGTACATCCCAAAAGGCGTGATGAAAGATGTCGCGAGCTGGTCAGACTCTTTCATTTTTATTTGATGGTAACTAGAATATGCATCAAGGAAAGAAAGGGTTTCACATCCCGCAGTAGAATCAACAATTTGATCAATACGTGGTAATGGAAAA
>Ga0182004_10004480_pt1 | contig 11270 bp, 10 predicted proteins | sample Sormic07211540_1_FD_120479 | JGI IMG/M metagenome (GOLD analysis project Ga0182004, IMG submission 120479) | Endophyte microbial communities from Sorghum bicolor roots, Mead, Nebraska, USA - 072115-40_1 MetaG | ecosystem: Host-associated > Plants > Roots > Unclassified | place: USA: Nebraska...
GACGGCGACGACGAGCGCGGCCATCTCGTTGCGGTCCAGCCCGCCGTCCCCGTTGGTGTCGAAGCCCGCCGTCCCCGTTTCGGTCCTCACCTTCTCCGCGCGCGACCCCCGGCCGGCCGACGCGGACAGCGCCATTACGGGTACGGCCCGCTCGCTGCGCGCGGGCTTGATGGATTTTGTTGGGAGTCTGTTCTTTCTACCAGTGGCATTGGGGACAAAAAAAATTTTATTATCCAGACCAAGTAGTTCAGGGGCATTCAAGTCTATTGCCAGGCCACTTAACTGCCGTTAGGCTTTAGAATGGACGGAATGGCACACGGGTATAGCTGAAGATGAAGTTGGGCACAGCGGTGCGAAACAACTTTTTAGTGACTTCCTGGTTTGGTCAATCTTTCGTAATGACATACAGGTAAAAAGCTCCTTCATCGAACGACAAAACACTGAAACGAAACAACACGTTTACCAGCTGCAGTACTTACTAGTAGAACCAAACCAGTTGCACGTAGATTCAGCCATACATTTTTTCTTTTTCTGAAGGATTTCATCTACTACAATATATTAGGCCCCTTTGGAATCCTATAAGAAAATTTTTACATATGTCCCCTTTGGAACAAAAGGATTAAACCCTAGTATTTCTTTGGATTCCTTCGGGGTGTATAGAATTATAGGAATTTATTTGGAGAAAAAACTAGTACGATGTTAGACTTTATGAAAACTTAATTTTCCTTTGTGTATATCTATCTATTGGAATTTCCAGATTGTTGATTATCGTGTTGCATCCAAATTAAAGGCCACAATGAGAACTTTTATATGTGTATTTTATTTAAATTCACGTTGGACTGTAATTTGCATACGAAGAATATTCCTGCATTACAAAAGACGCTTTATAGATTCATTTATGAAATGATGAAGGATCCTTGGCTGTTGGCTGTCGATCATCTGACAGGATATACACCGATCTTCGTCTAAAATATCTCTGATGCCAGCGTTCATGTGCAGGAGAGTGGATGCAGCAGGATTAAAGAAATCCTCGCAACAACTTGTACTTTAATTATGATGAGAATGGAGGTGGAGCTCGATCAACTCAACGCGTGCGACGACGTACATACGGCGCAAGATCCGCCCGCCCTGCAGATTCCACATGCAATGCCGCAAATGGATGCATGGCTGGGATCCATTCATCCAATGCATGATCCGATCCGATCTCAACCACATCCAAATCCGTGAATGAATGAATAATATAATCACATCACATCACATCACACGAATATATACAGTAGTAATTTTCCTAAAAGTACATGTATATATGTACTAGTATTAGAAGAGCGAAGGTTGCTCCCCAAATAAACTAGGAGTAACAGCTAATGAATCTCGATCAATTAGCTAGTTAATCCGGATCCGTACGATCAAGTTGTTGCTATTTTACCACTAGAAAATGAGACGTGCCGTGTGAGAGGAAAACAAGAGCAAACGTGAGACCGACGGTGAGACGTAGCTGAAAGGAATGTTCCGCCGCTTGATCGAATGCAGTCTCTGTGACTGTCAATCTCACACGCTCCTCAGATTCACTGTGACAGAAAATTCTACATCTGCATCCTACCCACAGTTTTTGCTAATGATGACTCAGTTGACAGCTCCATGTATAAGTGGAGTTAAGTTACTATGGCCTTGTTTAGTTCACCCCAAAAATCAAAAAGTTTTCAAGATTCTTCGTCACATCGAATCTTGCGGTACATGCATGAAGCATTAAATATAGATGAAAACAAAAACTAATTACACAGCTGTAAATCACGAGATGAATCTTTTAATCTTAATTAGTTCATGATTAAATAATATTTGCGACAAACAAATAAAAATACTACAATAACAAAATTAAAAAAAATTCACACCTAAACAAGACCTATATTCCTACGAGCACCGCCCAAACTTGGAACAGGTGCAGGTGCGTGGTGACTGGGGCGTCACGCTCGCACGAGGCAGGACGGCGACCGGACGTTCGACAAGCTGCTACACAAAAGCTGAGGTGCTCGTCCAGCACGAGGCCACTTGCTCCCTCCTGCTCCTGGCCCGCGAGGTGAGGGGCCAGCCACAGCGATCGCACTCTCTCACCGGCACCCCGGCCCCAGTCGCCGGCCGCGTCCGCGTCCGCGTCCGTGATGAGAAATTTTAAAAAAGAGGTCCACAATCTATAATCACGCGTCTGCCGCCCGCCTCCCCACGGTGAAATGAAAGAGGAACAGGCTAAAGTCTAGACATCTGCTAGTTTAGAAAAATTCTTAATTAATGATCCAATTCACCCTTCCCCTCTTGAGTGCCACTCAGAAAATTTCCCTGCTATTTCGTAAGAAAAGAAAAAAAATTCCTACTCTAGCTAGAGTACTTAGCTTAGTACTCTTTCCTTGCTAGTTAAGTTGTAGCTCTTCTTATGCTTATATATGCTCAGATAAATTCTTCTATCATCTGATGAAACTCCTTCATTTAATAATCTTGTCAAGTTAGTAATTTTACTTATATGACACTCTATTTAATGTGCATGTCACTTTCATAAAACATGCATTGAGACTAGCCTTAGGTGTTTTGAATTTCATACGGCTGAGCCAGGATGTCTTGCTAGGAGGCTATGATCCAATGGCCCCTTAGTACTCTGTCCTTGCTAGTTGTAGCTCTCCTTAGACTAGTCTTAATGTATATTTTATAAGAGTGTCATGCGTATTAAATAGGGTATTATATAAACAAAATTGCTGAATTGACGGAGTTATTAAATGAAGAAGTTTTATCAGATGAAAGAGAAGTTTTATAGTATTAGTAACTATGCCATGAAACTATGTATTGAGACTGACCTTATGCTTAAATGGTTTATTTAGTTAGGGATGTTACAACAAGTTATTAACGTTTTGAGTTTCGATGGAGTTATTGTTGCAAGTTTTATAGATCACCTATTCAGCAACCTTTTAGCTATCAAATTCTTATAAATACATATTGGCTCTGTTTGGATTCCGAGGTTAGAGCTAGTTTACGCTAATTTACGTTCAACTAATCCAAAAGTAGCCAAACAGGAGGGCTAGAGATAGTTTTTTGTAACTAGCCCACCAAAAAAACTATGCCTCTAAAGAGGTCGTTATTTGCGCTAGTTCTGATGGAGCCCACAACAATTTCTTTTTTTCTCCAACTTAGGGCTCAGGCCGCATGGGATCAATCTTATCCTCTTATGTGACAATCGATCCGCTGCATCGATCCACTGCCACACCTATCCGCCACATTTATTGTTATTCTAACCCTTGTATCCAAACGCGTCTTCAGCTAAGCTAGTTCAGAGCTAGTCCTGAGCTAAAAACTAATTCTAACCTCCAGCCAAGCTAGAGTATCCAAACATGGCCATTGTAGGATACATAGAAAGATAAATCCGATCATAACCATCAATTAGGGCATTACCCCCTCACCGAGTTGCTAGTTTGGTTGCAACAAGATAGGTATGATCCAAGCATATATATAATAGAGATATACCCTCCTTACACACACCAAAAAGCCCGAACCTATCTAAAACTCGTGACTTTATTTTTGATGTACATCCAGTGTCACTGTTACCGGGTTCACTAGAGCAACTCTTTACTAACCTATGTTAACATGCATCCAACATTCACTCCGTTTTTAAAAACACAATTTCCTTAGCTTTGTCCTAGATTTATAAACAAAAATACGTAACACCTATATTAGTTTTATAGAATTTTCCATTTAATATATTTATTTTTATTTATTTAGAGTTATGTATCCTAGTTAAGTACTTGAGTGTTAATATTTTTTTATATATTTAGTTAAAATTAAAAATGTTTAATTTTTCAGTAAATGAGAATGACATTGTTCGTAAGATGGAGGGAGTATTTTTATGTAAATAGGTCAAAAAAATTTCAAAAAAAAGTACCTACAAATTCCAACACATGGAGACACGTGGACGTTTTTTTTAAAAGGAATGATATGACCCGTGAAAACGAAACCATTCCTAAAATTTCCAATAAACGACCCCCGAAACTGTAAGCAAGGGGCCAATAAGCAAAAACGAAACGACGACCACAAACAAAACACCGTCTCTCTCCCTTGTTGCCGCCTATCGCTTTGCTTTGATAAAAGCCATAACTCCCGGCCGTCCATTGCTCGCCTCTCCTCCCCCTCCCCTTCCCCTTCCCTCCCCGCCGCCGTCTCCGTCGACCGCCAGCCTCGTCCTCCATGGCCTCTACAAGCCCTACCCCCGCCTCCCTCTCCACGCCCTTGCTCTCCGACTCCATCGCGCCCGCCGCCAACGGGCACGCCACAAACCACCGACACTCCCACCACCACGACGACAGCGACGGCGCGGCGGCGGCGGCCTCCGTGTGCTGCGACGACGGTGGAGACCCGTTCGCGTTCCTCGCGGAGGACCGGCCGCCGCGGGACCGGGGGGCGCCGTCCCCCGCCGACCCGTTCCGCAACGGCACGCCGGCGTGGGGCGGCGGCGCGTACGCGTGGGCGAGGACGCTGCTGCTCCTTCCCGTTGCGGCGGTCCGGCTGGTCCTGTTTGGGCTCGCCATCGCGATCGGGTACGCGGCCACGTGGGTGGCTCTCCGCGGCTGGGCCAACACGCACGGCAGGCCCCGGGAGGGCGGCGGGCCTATGCCGGCGTGGCGCCGCCGGCTCATGTGGATCACGCGGATCTCCGCCCGCTGCATCCTCTTCTCATTCGGGTGAGCTGCTCACTTGCTGGATCGTCAGACGCGGTTACATGCTTAGATTGGGTCTGGATCGTAAACTCGGTCTCGTTTTGATTTTGTCGATCTAATCTGGCACCTAATAATCGCTTTAATTTCCGGCTACCTGTCCTTTTTTTTAATAAAAAAAATAATAGATGATTAGATTTGTGTGGCGAAATGGGGCTTTCTAATCCTGTGTGTCGATGACGCGATTGTGCGGTGCGAGTTGGTTTGCTTGCTGGATTTGTAGGGTTGCTGATTCGCAACACGTGCGGTTTTGTTGGGAGCCCCTCAATGATGTGGTTGGTGGGACGATGCTGTAGCGGAAGCTGAATGTCCGTGCCGCAGATGTGTTTATGGCGTGTTGAAGCTGACCTGCATGAATTGCAGCTTTGAAGAGACCAACAGGAAACGAACGGGCTATAAACCGCCGTTGGACCATTCGTACATGCGTTCAGCTAGCTTTTACATCTGGAACTGAAGAGCGAAAGCGTGTGCACAGTTCAAACTGAGATGCCATGTGCATGTGCATGTGCATGCTGAAATGAACTGTGGGGTGTACCATGCTACAAATGGGAATTTCTCCTATGGTCCTTCCATCCATTGCAATGATTTTAATAGCCCCGAATGGTGGGCAATTTCTCTATACTGGAAATATAGCAAAGGGAAAAACAAACGTGGCTATGGTGTTGTTTGTGTGTTAGCTTTCAGATTCGCACAGGAATAACAAGCATTTGATTCAAAACTTTAGCATGGACAATGAGTGCTATCTTCTTTTTGCTACATGTATTTACTTTCAAAACTTAGTTTTCTTCTGGCCATGGAATTTCTTTGTGCGCTGCTTCTTTTGCTGCTTGTTTATGCTGAGTTGATCTGAGTTTTTGGATGCCTACTCTTTCTCAGAGTCTGTCTTATTGTGATGCTAGTGTACACTATCTGATCTTAGTCGGGGACTCACTTTCTTCTTATCAGGTACCACTGGATCAGAAAGAAAGGAAGGCCCGCTCCTAGGGAACTCGCACCTATTGTTGTTTCCAATCATATCTCGTACATAGAACCCATATTCTTCTTCTATGAATTGTTCCCAACCATTGTTTCGTCCGAGTCTCATGATGCCCTACCATTTGTTGGAACAATTATTCGAGCGATGCAGGTATGTATATTTCCATTTTCCTATGATAGCGTCTACATTTCCATGTTTCTTCTAAGATAGCCTTTTCCAGGTTATATATGTTGATAGATTCTCACCAGCTTCTCGGAAGGCTGCTGTAAATGAAATAAAGGTAAGAACGGTTCCTCGCATACCTCATCCTTTTATTGATTATATGTTCTGGTCACTTGGTTGGCTTTATTTAAAAGTGCTGCATTGTATTTGGTCACATGTTAGCCACCCCATTGCTTTATGTAACCTTTAAGTTATTGAATATCTTCGCTATACATTGACTTAATATATGGAAAAAGTAACAAGCAGAAAAGGACATCTACAAGCTATTTGCAGTTTCCTGCTTTACAGATTCCTTTTAGTTTCATTTGCAGCAGACATCATAATTTGTTCTAAAATCAACACCAGCCAACTTGTCCTAGAATAACGTGATTGTCTTTTAGTTATTTGTTCATATGGTACATACTCTCTAGGATGTCCTTTCAGAGAAAGGCAGCTTGCAATAGCTTCCCGCGGGTCCTGTTATTCCCTGAAGGCACCACAACAAATGGGAGATTCCTGATTTCGTTCCAACATGGCGCATTCATACCTGGCTACCCTGTTCAACCAGTTGTTGTTCGTTATCCACATGTGCACTTTGATCAATCATGGTGAGCTTTCTCTATGGATATTCTTTCCATGTACATTCATCTTTGTGCCTCTGCATTTTTAAAATTTTATCTACACAATGTTTTGTGTTTCAGGGGGAATATATCATTATTAAAGCTCATGTTTAAGATGTTCACCCAGTTTCATAATTTCATGGAGGTATGCATGGCCTACTGAATTTGGCCTAACAAATGTCTGAATTCTCACCTATTATGTCTTTTTTGCGCTTGTGTCTTGTACAATTAACTCATTTGATTGATCATCTAATAAAATACAGGTAGAGTACCTTCCTGTTGTCTACCCTCCTGAGATCAAGCAAGAGAATGCCCTTCATTTTGCGGAGGATGTAAGTATGTTCAACCCAAATAAATTTCTCGTCTAACATCCTGTGCATTTCACTAGCAGTGTGACAATATGTTCTCCCTACAACTTTTTATTCGTGCAGACCAGCTATGCTATGGCTCGCGCCCTCAATGTCTTGCCGACTTCCTATTCATATGGTGATTCTATGATTATGGCACGAGCAGTAGAAGCTGGAAAGGTAAAAAGGCTAGCTATGCATAACTATGAATTCCCGACTCTGACCCTTTTTTGCTAGAACATCGGCCATCTCTCTAAAAGGAAATATACCTCTAATAAGTTGAGTTTTCTATTTGCAGGTGAACTGCTCAAATTACATGGTAGAAATGGCTTGGGTTAAAGATGTATGTTTTTCGTGAACTACATTGTTTACATGTGTTTGCAGTATGCGAATGGTGCTGTTTTCAAAATCTATCAGGCAATAAAAAGTAGATTATGCTGAATTATTTCCTACAAGAATAGTTAATGTACTTGTATGTAGTGTGCCTATCCTGTTATAACAACCAACCGTGGAATGAAGCATTGTATTGTTATGTCTTTCAGATTTATGGTGTAAGCACAGCAGAAGCAATGGAACTATTGGAACATTTCCTGGCTATGAATCCAGATAATGAGTAAGACTCCTCATTCCTTAATGGAGAACTTTCATCAAGCTTTACTTAGTCTATGTTATTCTATTGTTTCATGGTTACTTAATAAATAACGCCATTTAAACATTGCAGTGGACGTGTGAAAGCAGAAGATTTTTGGGCTCATTTTGGCCTGGATTGCAGTCCTCTATGCAAGAAGGTACTGACACAGTATCTACAAATGCTATTAGTTTAACTGGATTCCCCTCTTTGCTGAACTTCTAACTCTTTTTCCAGATATTTCACTACTTTGATCTAGGCATCAAGGAATCGATTACGTTCCGTCAGGTATGGACCTTAATTCAATTGAATTTTACATTTGCCTTAGTGCTTTGCATTTTTTTACATACTGACACCAAGGATACTGTAATGCATTGGTACTGTATATTTCATTAGCGCTAAGGTTTCTAGGTGTATCATGTATGCAGTTCTTGGTTGGGTGCGCGCACCTGAGGAAGCAGCCATTGTTCCAGGGTTCCTGCGAGACCGCCTTTGAGAAGTGCCGGGATCCTGAAACATCTGAGATCTCCAGGGCACAGCTAGCTGATATCCTGCGGTCAAGCATGCTGCTGCCGTCTGATGATAAGGTAAAATCCCCATTGCTCCTCTGCTACAGCACGTAGCGCTGTTTCGCCACCATGATGTCATACTCATCTGACCATGTAAACCCCTTTGACAGATGGTGGAGCTGTTCAAGACGTTCGACATAGATGGTGACGAAAAGATAAGCAGGGACGACTTCATGACGTGTCTTGGGAGGTTCCCGTTTCTGATTGCGTTCTTTGCAGCCCGGATCAATGGGGAAGTGTACATCGAGATAGTCTGAATGCCTGAGTCAAGGCGATGCCGTGTAAGAGTAAAGGCTGGAGCAGCCAGTGCCAGGCGCAGGCAGGGGATCCCTCCGTTTATGCAAGGGGATACCCACCGGGGCTCCTCCACTTTGAAACAAAACCACCCTTAGCGTTGGGTTGCATCAAGTGGCTGACCAGTATAGTGCGTCGATTTTGTTTAGTTGCTTCGTTCAAATTATTATATTGTCATTACGGAAATCTGTTGTGAGATACGCGGTGGACTAGTAGATTGTTGATGGAACTGAAAAATGCACATAGAAAGCATTTGCAATCTGAACTGTAAGAACATTTTTGGACAAACAATGACTCTGTAACCTTAAGTTGTTCATTCTTGTTAGCTGTAGCACTAAGGCGAGTTGAACGTTGTTTAGTCCGTCGCAACCTTTTGATCCCTCCATTCATAACAATGACTTTTCTAAATACAAACTGTGTATTAAGACGTAACATATTCTAGATACATAACTTTAGAAAAGGCAAAACGACTTTAATCTCGTTATGTTTCAAGAAAAGCCTCACTCGCAGCTCAGAACGGATGAAAACGGATGTACGTATTTGCATTGCGATTAATGAACGAAGAGAAACAATCAATCGATTGCACAGGGAGACAAATAAAATCACACTGCACGGGCTATGAATGAAATCACATTGCATGGGGCTATCACTTTGACAGCATCTGTTTCTACGCTTTATTCGCTGAGGTTATTTACATACATCAGACAAATTAAAACCAAAGAAGCTCAAATGGGGAATGGCTCAAGGTGACTAAACGCAGACACTGCCTCCGCAAAAGAAACCATTTCTTTACAGTATAATGCCTCTCTTATCTCTCTTTTTTTCTTCTACTTTTCTGTTGAAGGTATCTTTACATCACGATGCACCTCTCTTTCTTCGATTCACTTCTCGACGGTGGTGGGACGTTTGACCTCTGCAAGGATGATCACAATGTTCAGACTGATCAGTCAGCAGCCACAGAAGTGGTAAGCAGTAATCAGGAAACATGAAGTGAACAGTACAAGAATAGGACCAATAGAGCCCATGCGATACTGATAGCCGAGTTCAAAACATCATCAAGAACTGAGCACAACATGTTATGTAAACTGGCACCTTCAATAAAACGAGATGATTCATACAAAACACATCTTTTTGTCTATTATAGCAAACTAAAGTGACCATGCATTCAACCTCTTTGTATGCTGTCACATAACACCATCACTTCTAACTGTTTAGGGGCATGAAGTAACCCATTCATTGTTGGTATAGTGTACCGCGGGAAAACAGGTGACTTTCACAAGTGAATCTTTAAAGGGATAGCATACTGGTTTGAATACAGAAGCTACTTTAGGATTCAAAACCAGGGCAAACATGGTTATTTCAAGACAATAGATTGCAGTCATATTTGAACCCAAACTATAAGGATCATCCCAAACAGCAAGTACACATTTCTACACTAATACAAAGAAAACGTACCCTTGGACCAACAACAAGTCCTGATCGGCCGGATTGAGTCGGATGGTTCTGCGTCTGAGGTGGTTGTTGCTGTTGCTGCTGCTGCTGTGGTGGTGGAGCTTGAAACCTTTGTGGTTGCCGCTCAAACTCTTGCTGTTGAAGTGCTATAGCTAGCTCCAGATCAGAGCTGCAAGCATAGGAGGACCAATGTGGTAGCGTTAGAATTTAGGTAACACATGCAAAGTGACTCAGGAGTCATCTATGATGATTCAGCATGTTGAGCACATTCAAAATCACAGTAAGCCATATATTGGTCATTCAAGTACATGCTAAGCCGACAGTCCAATACACAGTGACAGCAAAACCATCAAATAGTCGAAGTTCAAGAAAGTTATGGCGCTTGGTTAACAGCAACAATCAACAGATCAGAAAAAAAAACTATAGCTTAAACTAGCATATCTTTATAGCCCTACTGAGTACTGACGGACATTTTTTGCAAAGTACCATTCATACAAGATTCACATAGTTGCAGAAATCCAACTAGAAATATTGTACACACACAACAACAATAAAGCACATTAAGAAAAACAAGTAGGAAGAACATACTTTCCAGAAGTGTTGTCAAATTGAGCAAGATAATCCTGTGAACAAAGATAAATTTGAACTAGTTATCATTAATTCCTAATAAGAAACTACAACAGTTTATTGATGTTATACATACAGCAGTACTCGTCATAGCTTGCTGTTCATTCCATGAATCATTTCTTGGCGTTTCAGCCTTAAATGGTGTGAAGTTGCTAGTAAGAAAAACCCCATCTCCATTAACCTAATAATTGTCAGTTGAGAAGAAAAAGATCAGTACAGATTTTGATCTCAAGCGAGAATTAAAATAATCACAGAAGGAGTTAACATACCTCATCCAACCTTTGCCATACCAAATCAGTTTGGCTTATAAAACCTTGATCAGTTGCTAGGAGATATAGACTTCCGTTGTACTGCAGAATAAATATAGATAAGAAACAAAGACAGCTCCAGTTCAAGTACTCAAATACTGACAAAACTAGTATACCTTGAACATGGTGTTGAAGTGGTTATTACGGAAGAAGACACAAAGCTCACTTTCGTTAAGTCCCTCTTGTAAACAGAAGAGACTGCGACATTGAAATTTGACAATGTGATAAATGAGAATCCATAAATGAGAATCCAATTGAGAACATGTATTCAAACCATAGATTAGAAATATACCCATAGACAGTCAGCTGGTTAGCAGTGGTCTGCAGAAAATTATCAATCAGTTCCCCTGAAAATAAATCAATTTAAGTATGAAGCCAAATATGGTAATTCTCGTATTATACAAAGAGATTCACACGTGTACAAAAGTCAACACCAACCCCCCCCCCCCCCCCCCCAAAACCAAACACAAACACACAAAAAAACTCCCCACCCCTCCCCC
>Ga0182004_10004481_pt1 | contig 11269 bp, 6 predicted proteins | sample Sormic07211540_1_FD_120479 | JGI IMG/M metagenome (GOLD analysis project Ga0182004, IMG submission 120479) | Endophyte microbial communities from Sorghum bicolor roots, Mead, Nebraska, USA - 072115-40_1 MetaG | ecosystem: Host-associated > Plants > Roots > Unclassified | place: USA: Nebraska...
AATCTAAAAACTTTATATTGAAAAATAACTCATAACTTTTTCATATGAACTCAAATAAAGATAAACTTTATATCAAAATTGTAGGCAGCGACGTGATCTACAACTTTGCAGTTGAAAAGTTTTAAATTAAAATCATTTAGGGTCCTAAAATATTTTTTTATAAGTTTATAGATTTTGAAGTTTAAAATTTTAAATTAAATTTTATAACACTAAACGACTTCAAATAAAAAACTTTTCAACTACAAAGTTGTAGATTGTGCTGAGGACTATAACTTTGGAATAAAGTTTGTCTTTATTCGGGTTTATATGAAAAAGTTATGAATTATTTTTTGATATAGAGTTTTTAAATCGCTTTGTTTTGACCCAAGAGATTCAAAACCAAGTTTAGGGACCGGGATGACACAGCTGAACAAATTTAAGGACCTAAATGGGTGATTTCTAAGTTTAGGGACCGGAATGACACAATTGAACAAGTTTAGGAACCGAGATGACACATATGAACAAATTCGAGAACCTAAACGATCGATTTGTAAGTTTAGGGACCAGGATGACACGACAGTACAAGTATAGGGACCGGTGGTGGACTTTACTCAATAAAACAAATAGGTATGCGACATAACTAGTGGTATGAGGTAATTTCTTTTTGCCTCAAAAGTAGAAAGTAGAAGGGAACCTGCTTTCAGTTTTGTCTAAAGCAAAAACTGTTTGTTGCCCAAAAGTAGTTATGGCTTTTTACCCCTTTGGTTGACATTTGACTTTTGCAAAAATAAAAATAGATTAAGAAACGGAACCAAAGGGGTCTAGAGCTGGAGCCCAAAGAAAGAGAATGCCACCATACGTATTGTGCTCTGAATGGAGACTTGTACTTTCACTTTCTCTATTGCAAACCCACGCACTTGAAGTACTAAGTACTGGTCAGTGTGACTGTATGAGTACGAAGTAGCTTTCTCTTGATGAAAAACAATTATACATGATCGAATATTCATGGGGGGTTAATCAGATTAAATATCACGCAAATTGTTGGAAGATATTAAATTCACAAGAAGAAACTAACATGTTTAGCTTAAAAATTGACAGCACTATTACGAAATTACTATTTACTTGCAACCCTCGACCGAAAAAAAGACATAAGGGGCACTCACTACTCTGATATTCTAAGGTTTATGACAGGCACTGCCACTGAACGAGGAACATGCTGCGTTCTTCCCTCCTCTGCCCCTGGACAAACGGCAGAGCAACCGAAGGGAGGCCAGAATGCCACATCGCCCAGCTGCCTGCCTCAGATTCCCATTTCCTAGTGTTCATCAGTTGCATTACACTCAGATCACACCAAGAAGCTTGAGACGTCAATGTCGAGGTCGTCGAGGAACCCGTCGCCGTCGGCTCTGTCGATCGCTGACATGACTTCTTCGAACCGGCCGAACTGCACGTCGTCGCCGGCGACCTCGAAAGGCGGGAAAGAGACGACGTGGTTGGAGTCCGAGGTCGCCGGGGAGACGCCCCAGTTGTTGGACGTGGACGGCGCGGAGAAAGGGGGGCTGAGCTCCGGCACGAGGCACCAGCTCGCCGTCGCCGTCGCCGGCGTGGAGGAGAAGCAGAAGGGCGTGGGCGCGTCCCAGCCCTGCACCTGCTGCTCAGCTGGCTCCACGGTCGGCCCCTCGGTCTTCACCGTCAGGTTGGTGCCCGGCTTGCCGTTGTACTCCGGCGCCAGCGCGTCCGCGGCAGCCTGGCCCGCCGCCGCCGCCCACTGGCTCTGAACGCAGGTGTGGTCGCCGAGGTAGACGACGTCAAAGGAGGTCGGGTCCTCGTCGGTGCGCTGCACTTGCTTCGTCGCCGCGCATCCCTGAGAGTGCCGGTGCGTGCAGCGGTAGTATCCCCTGCAATGTTTGCACGGATCACGTCAGGTCAGACTCAGGCCCAGAATCTTTGTTTGTTTTTGGGGGAAAAAAAGGAGAGGTTTTGCTTGTGCATCCAGAACAAGATTTGCAAAAAAGTAGCATCACCAATCCGATTTGCACAAAGAATAAGTGGAGGCCAGCCAAACACTTGCAAACAACACAAACAAACAGAGGCAGCACTTTTTTTTTTCAGCGAGACAAGACTGGAGGCCCGCCATCAAAAGTTGATAAGAAAGCAGGAGGAAATGATTTCGATTCCACTTGCGATAAGAACACGTGCAAATGAGATTAGGCTCTGAAGTCTAGAAAAAAAAAGAAAAGAAAAATCTTTTGATAGATAGGAACTGTGTCAAATCAAATGGCAACCTTGGGTGCTTGGCTCCAAGGATGTCCTTCTGGCCGTACTTCCTCCAGCTGTGGCCGTCGTCGGCCGGGTGGTCGCCGGCCGCCGAGCTCACCCTCACCTCATGCCTCTTCTTGTCCATGGTCTTCCTGCAATTCAAGTTCACATAGAACCACTCAGCAAACAGAGACGGGTTTCTGTTTCTTAATCGTGAAGCTCCCTCGATGGAATGGATACCTTTTCTTGGTGCCCTTGACGAAGGGCACGGCGGAGCGCTTCCGGGCGCCGGCGAGGCCGGAGGAGGTGGTGATGAGCAGGCTGATGGAGCGCTCGGCGATGGAGGAGATCTGCGAGGCGAGGTGCTTGCAGAGGTCGGGCGAGGAGCCGCCCAGCTGCGCCTCCAGCTGCCTCGCTAGCTCCTTGACGTGGCCCAGCTCCGTCACCACCAGCCCTCCGCTGCCTCCATTGCCGTCGACGACGCTGGCGGCCATCGATCGATCGACGTCTTCTGTACGTTCGTTGCTGTTGCGCAGGCTTAGAGCAGGTTTGGATGGCAGGAAGGAGGGCCGCCGGGTGATCAACAGCGATGGCCGCCTATGGGAATGGTGCTGCGAAACTGGAGGCAGTGCCGCAGGACTGCGTCGCTGCTGCTGCTGCTGGGAGAGGAGAAGAGGCAAGTGGGGGAGGTGGGTGACTGGGTTTGTGAGGGAGTGATGAGGCGAACGGCGCAGGGAGCTGCCCCTCTTTATAACGGCGACGACAACGACGGAAACAAAAACAAGGGGAGCGAAGGGGAGGGGAGGGGATGCCTGTTGCAGGTGCAGCCGGATTGTTTGGGTTTTGGGACTAGAGATTATTGGGGATATGATTGGCATGTCGGATTCGGATCGGACCGCCCCCGGCCGTAACACGTCGAAATCCATGCTGCCGACTACCAAACGTCGGGCCTTGTTTAGTTCCGAAAAATTTTGTGAAATCGACACTGTAGCACTTTCGTTTGTATTTGACAAATATTGTCCAATCATTGATTAACTAGGTTCAAAAGATTCGTCTCATCAATTCCGACCAAACTGTGCAATTAGTTTTTATTTTCATCTATATTTAATACTCTATGCATGCGTTTAAAGATTCGATGTGATGGAAAATGTGAAAAATTTTGTAAAATTTTTTGGGAACTAAACAAGGCCCAAGAATGAAAAGGTCCCCTACCCCCTACCGTACTACGAGAGACAGCAGCAGCAGCGTCCTCGATTGGAGGCTTCGCGTTTTCGTTTTCGATCAAGAACCTCGTGATCGAGCAATGCTCATCAGTCATCACCCTACTAGTAGCTAGCTAATTGTCGGATTTTTTTTCTTTGGGCCTTGTTTACTTCCAAAAAATTTTGCAAAATAGGAATAATAACACTTTCGTTTGTATTTGACAAATATTGTCCAATTATGGACTAACTAGGCTCAAAAGATTCGTTTCGTCAATTCCGATCAAACTGTGCAATTAGTTTTAATTTTCATCTATATTTAATGCTCCATGTATACGTCTAAAGATTCGACGTGACGGGAAATCTGAAAAATTTTACAAAATTTTTCAGAAACTAAACAAGGCCTTGGTGACAGACATGAGATGTTTACGTTGAGCTCAACATCACGATGGGAACCCCGAAGATAGCTATGCATGGCCAGTTGATGTTAGTGCATCCCATCGCGCGCATGGGAGGAGGACCAATACAAGATGCGTTGTACTTGTACCCCGCCCTATACTACACTTCTTGCTCTTTAATTATTTTTATTTACGCACGCACTGACCACTGGAGAGATAATAGTTTGCTGAATCTATAGCTAGGAACAGTTGGAATATTGGATATGAGATAGCAAGCTAGTATCAACATCGGAAGGATCAGTAAACTATTATCTCTCCAGTGGTCTCTCCTATAGTTGTATCGGAAAGGATATCCTACAGCACACCTAGCTTCCTTGCTCTGCCTCAGGCGTGGTCGTGGTCGAGACGTCGAGTCTCTGATGCAGCTCTCAAATTTCTAGTTTTTTCTATGCCTGCCTTGTTTAGTTCCAAAAATTTTCAAGATCCTCGTCATATCGAATCTTTATACGTATATATGGAGCATTAATATAGATAAAAAATAACTAATTGTATAATTGCATTGCGAGATGAATCTTTTAAGTCTAATTAGTCCATGGTTGAACAATAATTACTATATACAAGCAAATGTACTACAGTAACTGAATCTAAAAATTTTCACGAATTAAACAAGGCCTCAGGCTCTCCGAGGTTCCAAAATAACTAATTAAAAAAAGCCTACAAGGACGATCGAGCTTGTACAAAGCAGGTAAGCAAGGTACATGATTTTTTTTAAAGGGAAACAGGGAGGATTTTACCCCCTACTGTGCTTCATTGCAATAAAAAAGGTACAAAAAGGTTCCATAATATAAAATAAAGAGGCAAAAAAGATTAAAAAATAGAAAATATTACACATAAGCTTCTAGCCACAAATCAATAAGAGAATGATAATTTGCTATGGCCCTATAATAACTAGGGCAAACTTAGTTTTAAAAATTGTCTTGCAATGCTGCACCGAAGCATGAATGTTCGTGAAAATAACATCATTGTCTAGTTTAGCATATAATAATCTAATATTTCATATATAAGTTTGTAAAATTTATGTGGGCCATGGCCCAAGATGGCCTTGTAACATCTCATCCCACTAGTAGCCTGTAGCAGTTGTGAAGTTGGCCCATGTGTGGTCCAAGTAGCTTATGTGTGGTTGTAGTTGGTGGGTTTAATAACACCTTGGAGTTTAGGAGGGTGAAGGCCAACTATATAATCCTTGTTGTTCCAAATATAGCACCTCTAGATTAACCTCTTTTACACAAAGTGAAGAAAAAAGTATAAATAAGGTGCTACGCATGTGTAGGCCTATTCCATGTGCGGACTCCAAGAGTACCCTATTTCCCTTCATGGTCCTCTTTTTAGCAAGTTGAGAAAAAACCTCTCCAGCAACTCCTAATCCATGCTCCTAAAATTTAGGCACTTAAGAAATCCTCCCCTGTCGCGGTCAATCTAATGTTGAAGAGTGTGGGAAAACTTAGGAATATGAGAGGGTTCCTGATGCAAATGTATGATAGAGAAAGAATATCTAAAAGTGGTTACGATAATTTAGAAATAGTATATGATTCCTGATCTAAAATTGTCTTCTATATTTTAGGATTGGATTATTGAAAACTCTGGGAGGTGGCCTCTTTTTTTCTCTCGGTACCTTTTTAGAAGATGCAAAACTACATGTTTTTAGGAGAAAAAATAAGATACTCTTGGAGATGCTCTTACAACCCTAGAGCAAAGAACACACTGTAATCGGTCTTTAAACACGAAGTCTATGGTACTCATTTGGTCTTTGAACACAAAGCAATCGGTTTTCAAACACGGAGTTCTCTGGTACTCAGGCCTTGTTTAGTTCCCAAAAATTTTCAAGATTCCACATCGCATCGAATCTTTGTATGAATGCATGGAGCATTAAATGTAGACGAAAATAAAAACTAACTGCATAGTTTGTTTGTAATTTGCGAGACGAACCTTTTGAGCCTAGTTACTTCTTAATTCGATATTAATTGTCACATACAAACGAAAATGCTATAGTAGCCAAAGCCAAAAATTTTCCCGAATTGAACAAGGCCTCAGTTGGTCTTTAAAAACAAAGGTAGTTTTGACATGATTTCCATAGCCAGTGAAAAAAAATTGTGAACTTGTGAGTGTCAGAGTGACCAATCAAAATATTATAAGCTTATAATAAGATTTCCATAGCCGCTGCCTTTGGCGGTTTGTGGTTATTGACATCAGATCCTCTCTACCAACAATATTTTCTAAATTTGTAAATCTGCTTAATGATAGCTTTTGGTAAAAAGAACGTACTCATAAAAAAAAAGTAGGTAAGGTTGTGAATACTGCATTAGCTAGTGAGCTCTAACCGACCAGCTTGACCTAGAGAGGAAGAAATGTCATATAGCTAGTACGTATTAATTTGTTTGAGCCCATCAGGGCACACTTCTTCTAAAGTTAAATTTGGTATATTCTCGGCTAAAGCCTACTATGAATGTTTAGGACGACGTTGTCTCCTAGTAGTTCATATTTATTTACTGGGAATAAATAAAGCAGAGAGCACTTGGCTAACTAATTCCAAATGCATATCGCTTTCCCGCGTCTCTGATGCTGAGATACTATATGCTTTGGTTGGTAGGTAGGAGTACTCGCTGTACACACCACTCTTTTGTTTAGTTCCGAAAAAATTTGGGAAATCGACACTGTAGCACTTTCGTTTGTATTTGACAAATATTATCTAATCATAGACTAACTAGACTTAAAAGATTCGTCTCGTCAATTTCGACCAAACTGTGCAATTAGTTTTTATTTTTATCTATATTTAATACTCCATACATGCATCTAAAGATTCGATGTGACGGAAAATCTAAAAAATTTTGCAAAATTTTTTGGGAACTAAACAAGGCCATGCTAGCTAGCTAGTGTTTTCAGTGTAGTACTGTACGACGTTAGAGCTACGTACTCTTTTCAATTCCACTCTGCATGCATTCACACCTACTGAAAGTACTGGACGTAGATAGTGGCCGGGCAGGTCGTGTATATGAAAATTCAGCGAAATCATGACTAGCTAGCATGCCGCAATTTGTCTGCTTTTTTCCTAGGATTTACACTTGGAAATTTCCTCTTCATTATCATTATAGCAGCCGCAATGTATGTGTCGAAGGTGGTTCTATGCATTTAATACAGCTATAGTACCCGGTATCATACACTATGACCTTGTATTAGGCCCTGTTTAGTTACCCACCCAAAAATTTTTTAGTTACTCCATGATTAGCCTTAAGTGCTACAGTAACCCACATATGCTAATGATAGATTAATTATGCTTAATAAATTTGTCTTGAAGTTTTCTGACGAGCTATGTAATTTATTTTTTTATTAGTTTCTAAAAACCCCTCCCGACATCCTTCCGACACATCCGATGTGACATCCAAAAAATTTTTATCCCCAATCTAAACAGCCCCTTACATAGAACCAAACCCGTGTGCAATAAAAATATATATTACATATGACTCCAACGGCTCGAACTGCCATGAGTGGATGAGTGTATCGATTCTATGCATTGCGAGCTGAGTAGCAGGACCTGTCATATCATTGGTGGAGCTCTCCATCGAACCGACCCTGGTGCTCCGCACTGCGGACGCTCTTAGCTTAGGTTATCCTCAATGGGAGTTTTGTGACACAGTTTCGAACACATCTATATTTTGGAATTTGCGAGCTGAGTAGCACGATCTGTCATATCATTGGTGGAGCTCTCCATCGAACCAACTCTGGTGCTACGGACGCTCTTAGCTTAGGCTAACTTCAACTGGAGTTTTATGATACAATTTCCAACACATTTATATTTTAAAAACAGTGCGTATGAGTTTTATATAGGGATGAAACTCTCTCTACTCCCATAAAACTATTAGCATATCTCTTTATTAATATAGTGCCACATTAGCATATTTAATGTGCATGAGGCCTTGTTTAGTTCCCAATTTTTTTGGGTTGAGGCACTGTAGCATTTTGTTTTTATTTGACAAATATTGTACAATTATATACTAACTAAACTCAAAAGATTCATCTCGTGATTTACAGGCAAACGGTGTAATTAGTTTTTGTTTTCGTCCATATTTAATGCTCCATACATATGCCGTAAGATTCGATGTGACGGGAAATCTTAAAAAGTTTTCAGCTTTTTGGGTGAACTAAACAAGGCCTAATAATTCATATGTTCACTTCAGAACGTGAGCCCATAGAGGACAGTATAATGTTTACTTGACAGTATGTTTACTTTCGTGGAAACACATGTAAAGGCTAAGGCCCTGTTTAGTTTTTCACCCAAAAAAATTTTCATCCATCCCATCGAATCTTTGTACACATGCATGAAACATTAAATGTAATTAAAAATAAACTAATTACACAGTTTGGTTGAAAATCGCGAGACGAATCTTTTAAGCCTAGCTTTTTTTTCGAGACGAGGGATCTTCCCTATTTCCATTGAATGAACAACGAAAATATCATTCATACAAAGAGTTTGAAGAACAGATAGAAAAAACTAGACAGTAGCATAACACTACAGAAAGAGACTACAGAACACGAAGCGTACGACAACTACAGCTTGCCAACACATCAAAGTGAGAGCACCACCAAAAAAGCCAAGGCTGATTACACAAAAGCTTAGGCAAGCGACAAACAACCTTCCTCAGAAGAGTTTCTTGCAAAAAAACCAAATATCATTACTTCTGTCCATCCAGCTTATCATCTTGATCGGTTGACTTGTTGTCCTCTAGAGAGCGATGCTTTTGTGCTTGCTCCTCTTTACTCACCAGCTGCATGGCAATTTTTAGCATTGTATTTGCTCCAGCGATCAGCTGCTCCTTGTCTTCATCCATAAACAAACCTGCCCAGTACTCCATAAGCGAACAAGCATAAATTGGACTTGTAACAGACTTGTCCTCAAAACAAGCACAGTTTCTAGTCTTCCAGATTGCCCAGCAAATGGCTGCAATGCCTATAGCATGAAATTTGTTACCATAAGGTAGCCATTGCTCACACCAAACCCAACATTGATTAAAATTTCTAGGTACATTAGATGCACCTAAACAATGTGCCACAATAGCCCATACTGCTTTGGCCAAACTGCATTGAAATAAAAGATGTGATACAGATTCATTGCAATCACAGAACAAGCAGGATGGATCACCACTCCACTTCCTTTTACTCATATTATCTCTAGTAAATAAAGCATTATTTGCCATAAGCCATAAGAAGATTTTGATTTTAGCAGGTATCTTTCCTTTCCAACTTTTCTTATAATAGAGGCCAGCATCATTTGCAGTAAGATATTTATATACTGACTTAACCGAAAAGCAACCCTTCTTGTCAAACTTCCAAAAAACCATATCCTCTTCATCTGATAAGGTAAATCTCTCAACTCTACTAAGGATATCGTTCCAATCTAGTCTCATATTATCTACTAACCATCAAGAAAAACTAATAGAGCTTTGTTTCATCTGAGATACAAAAATATCTGCTTGCATGCAGATTTTAAACAGGTCTGGAAACAAGCATTCAAGGGGTTTATCAAAGAGCCAACTATCTTTCCAAAACATAGTTTTCTTACCATTTCTTATTTTTAGCTTCCTTCCTTGTAGATATATGTCTTATTTTTAAGAGATCAGACCAAATTATTGAGTCATTCTGCCTATGTTTCACAGTACAGATGTTTTTTCCTCAGATATTTGTATTGTACAATGTCTTGCCAAAGACCTTTCTCATTGTCAAGCTTCCACCACCATTTACAAAGCAGACTGATATTCATTTTCCTAAGATCCTTAATACCTAACCCACCTTTCTTCTTGTGTTTACAAATTTTAGTCCACCTTAGCAAATGATATTTCTTTTTAGTACCCCCACCTTGCCAGAAAAACTTCCTTCTCACTTTGTCTATTTTGGCTATGACAGTTTTTGGTAACAAATATATATAGACATATGATATATTGGTGAATTTTTTAAACTAGAATTGATTAAAACGGTTCTCCCAGCAATAGACATCATACCTCCCTTCCAGGGATCTAGTTTCTTATTATTTTTTTTCAATGTTTTAAATAGTGCGCTATTTTCGCGCTATGGCGCCGCTATAGCGGCTAGAATAAGTCGACGCGAAGCTATACCTCATTTTTATGCTATCAGCGCTATTGACGCTATAGCGCGCTATAGCGCCGCTAAAGTGAAATAGCGCCATAGCGCCGCTATTTGCGCGCTATTGCTGTTTATCTGTGATCATGTTGTCATGCACTTATTTGTTGTGTTGTGCTTATGCACTTGTGGTTATGCACTATGCAGTCATACATTATGATTATGAGTTAGTTATGTATTAAACATTTAAACTGTGAAACACCTGTGATTTGTGATTGTGAAATATGATGGTTGCTTGAATTTGTTGCTGTCTATTATATATTTTGCCTGTTTTCAAATAAATAGCGCGCTATAGCGCCACTATAGCGTGGATAGCTACAACACGCTGCTGTGTACAACAACCGCTATAGTGGGGCTATAGTGCCGTATAGCGTTCGCTATAGCGTAAATAGCATGTGGGACAGGAAGACGCTATTTTCTATAACCCGCTATTTAAAACATTGATTTTTTTCAACCAAAGGTAACCAATCAATGACATGCAGTCTGCTTAGGCTAACAGGAACACCAAGATATTTAATAGGGAAGATACCAGTCTGACAGTTGAAAATTTCAGCATAAACATTAGCCCAATTAGCATTATCATTTATAACCAGCACTTCACTCTTGTAGAAGTTAATTTTGAGACCAGCCATCAATACATACATACATATATAAAAGCAACTTCATATTCCTTGCTCCCTCAAGATTATGTTCAAGACAAATTATAGTATCATCAACATATTGTAGCACTGCTACACCCTTATTGACAATGTGATCTATCAAACCTGAGAAAAGATTATTTTTGATTGAGCTTTGTGAATCATTCAAGATAAACCATCAGCCACAAAATTGAACAATATTGGTGATAAAGGGTCACCCTGTCTCACCCCTTTGTGACTCTTGATATAAGGACCTGTTAGGTTGTTTAACTTGACACTAACTGTCCCCCCAGAAACTACTTGTTCAATCCATTTACACCATTTATCATCAAAACCTCTAGCAGCTAAACAGCTAAACAAGAAGTTCCACTTGACCTTATCAATTGCCTTTTCAAAATCTAACTTAATAATAATTCCAACTTGATTCCTTCTCTTTGTCTCATGAAGAATTTCATATAATACCATCACCCCATTCATGATATTTCTCCCCTTCATGAAAGCTGTTTGATTAGGATGAATGAGTTTGTCTGCTACTTTTTCAAGTCTCAAAGTCAGAGTTTTTGTGATGAGTTTATACAAACAGTTCAAGAGACAAATGGGTCTAAAT
>Ga0182004_10004482_pt1 | contig 11268 bp, 9 predicted proteins | sample Sormic07211540_1_FD_120479 | JGI IMG/M metagenome (GOLD analysis project Ga0182004, IMG submission 120479) | Endophyte microbial communities from Sorghum bicolor roots, Mead, Nebraska, USA - 072115-40_1 MetaG | ecosystem: Host-associated > Plants > Roots > Unclassified | place: USA: Nebraska...
CTATGACATGTGGAGCCCAAAAGAATCATGCCTAAGCTTAGTTGTGAACCAAACACTTGCCAACTTGGTCAAACTTGCCTAAGGTAAAATGTGGCAAATTGTGGCTAGCAACCAAACAGCCCCATATATGCCGCTGCTGCTAGCGCCTGTGCTTCGGGCGGGCTGCTGCTGGTGACCGAGAATCATTTCAGTCCAGTCCAGAGAAGGGTCGGGGGTGCGGCGAGCTAGCTGCCTATAGCTACCATGGCCGCGGCGTTCCCGGCCTCGGCCGCGCTGGCGGCGGTCGCCGTGGTGGCGCTGCTGCTCTGCTCCTGCAATGTGGCGCGCGCGCAGACGCCGGTGTTCGCGTGCGACGCGTCGAACGCGACGCTGGCGTCGTACGGGTTCTGCAACCGGTCGGCGTCGGCGTCGGCGCGCGCGGCGGACCTGGTGTCGCGGCTGACGCTGGCGGAGAAGGTTGGGTTCCTGGTGGACAAGCAGGCGGCGCTGCCCCGGCTGGGCATCCCGCTGTACGAGTGGTGGTCCGAGGCGCTGCACGGCGTCTCCTACGTCGGCCCAGGGACACGGTTCTCGTCGCTGGTGCCCGCCGCCACCAGCTTCCCGCAGCCCATCCTCACGGCCGCCTCCTTCAACGCCACCCTCTTCCGCGCCATCGGCGAGGTGAGTCGCCGCCACCGCCACAACCTCCTCCGCTCCCCCTGCTGTTTTCTTCTGCTCCTCCGTACGCTCTGCTCTGCTCTGCTCCGTTCCGTAGCATTTATTTGCACCAGGTCCAGCATTGCGGCAGCCTGCATTGCCATTCTCGATCGCGCTTGGTGGGGACGCACAGGGAGTGTGGGGTGGTTTTTTTTTTGACGAGGAGTGTGGGGGTGGTTGGTTCGACGGCGAGGTTTCGCGGTGCCGGTTGGTGTGTGGGTGCCGGATCGGGGCGATTTGTGATTCGGTGCAGAGCAGGAGGAGAATGTGCCTGTGCCTTGCTTTTCCCTCACAGCTTTCCCGTCATGCGATGCGCGGCGGCAGGGCACGGCAAGAAAAAGCCGCAAAAGCGTGCCGCCGCCGGGCCGGATCGTATGCTGGTATGCTAGCGTCCCGTCCCTTTTGGATTCTTTTCGCCGGCGGGCGGCGGCCTTGCACTTGCATCGCTCGGCGACGCAGTCTCGTACCCCATACCAGCTACTACTACTACGACGTGCCATCGGGTCAAAAGAAGTGTAGTGTAGCTGCAATTTGTAATCTTGCCTACAGCTAGGTGATGGATAGGATCCATACGATTATAGGACTATACTATAATATAATACTTGCATTGCCGTAATCTTGTTTTCTTGCTCATGGAGAGTCATGGCTGGCGATGGAGATGTGTGCTATGCCAGGAGTACTGTAGTACGGTTCTCGTAGTGAACTGCACGAAAAGTTTGCCGCATTTAGGATTTAGCTCGTCTAATTGAAACGGGAAAACAATGGCGACGGCCGGGTCGAGTACAAAAAGATGATCTTGGCGAGAAAATAAAATTGAGTGAAAGAAAAGAAGAAAATGCATGATTGCTATAGCTGAGTCTTAGGTTTATTTATGTTCACATGTCACGCGTCGAGCATCATTGGGATTCCTCACCGTTAAGAAAAGGAAAAAGGGACTGTGGGCAAGGACTGACTAGAGGGTGTGCCTGCCCGAACATAATTATATGTCAGTACTGTTAGTAGTACGTTGGTGATCCAGCATCGGTGTTAACTCAGATGCAAATGCAATGCAACTGGTCTCTGTCCTCTGCCCGGCCGTCGAAGATTTACGGCAGGATATGGCCTGGCCTCACGGGTACTTATATCATGGCCTTGTTTAGTTCATCGTGAAAACCAAAAAGTTTTCAAGATTTCTGTCACATCGAATCTTGTGACACATGCATGAAACATTAAATATAGACGAAAACAAAAACTAATTGCACAGTTTAGCTGTAAATCACGAGACGAATCTTTTGATTCTAGTTAGTCCATGATTGGATAATATTTATCACAATCAAACGAAAGTGCTACAGTACCGAAAACTTTTTACTTTTCGGAACTAAACAAGGCCCATGTAGCAGCACCACACAGCCGCTGTACAGGGCAGGTGTCCCTCTGTACCTTGGACCCCATGTTTGTTTCCCCTTAGTACTCCAACTACAATTTTAGTATTTGGTAATAGCTACACAATGCTAAAAGTTTTTTTAACAAGTACATGATGCTAAGAGGTCAGTAATTAAGGTGCAAATAGCAGGCATCTTCACAATTTTGTACTGTACATTGCACGTTAAATAAGTGTCACATTTGATCGTTATAAATTTGCATGCATTGCGCATTGAATAAGTATAATACTATATGATAAGAAGTCAGTAGTACATTTTGGATTTTTGGTAATAGCTATACACATTTGGTAAAACGGCATTGTTTTTTTTTTTCTGATCCGGAAAGGGCAATGATTAATTGACACGCAGAGCACTAGTGTTTTTGTTAATTGGAACATGCAAGGTGTAGTAGCGCAAGCAAACAAGGACCACATTGGAAATATCGTTCTGGCCGCCGGTGACCTTGTTGTTGTGTGCATCCACAAATATGCATAGCATAGTGCGTACCGACATGCGCAGCGCAGCCGCAGCAGCTCTTGTATTGCAGACGAGACGATACTGTCTCGCGGATTGCATTTATTGGACGCTAGCGCATCGCCTGTCAGGCAGCCGCCGCCGAGCCTTTTCTTCGTCCCCGAGCCCATCCGTTGCAGCGTCGCTGTCTCTCTCGTGGTCTCATGGAGATGCACGGAGAGGAGTCGGAGTTCACATTCATTCAGCGGGAAAAGCTAGCTGCGCCATGGTGTGAGTGTGATCTGAATCTGATTAGCTTTGCTTTTGGTGAAGCGCAAGCCATCATCGTGTACCTCTCGCCCTCGTCCGGTTTGGCAAGAGGCGGTGCCGTCTCTGGTCCGACGATCGGAAGATGATGTTGCTCGTTTCGTGCCTGAATTTGATTTCGCATCTGCGGTAGTTGGGGTGAGAAATTCGAGTAGCGGCATGGATTTGGTTTGCTATTCCATCGCAGCGCACCGGCAAAGCGGCAAATAAAAACTTGTCACAAGAATCCAGCAAGGACTGGGCACTGAGCAGTGACTAGGCACTGTGCCGACAAGCGCGACTCCTGATCGAGTCCTGCCCAAGCCTGCCTGGCTGGTCGGGTGCACCAACCGTAGGCCGTAGCCTGATCGTGCCTACAGTAGCCGCTGAATGCACAGTGTACGCCGCCATCGCCATGCACCCTGGCGGAGCCACCGCCCGGCCACCCAGGGCGGCCGGCCGGGCTTCTCGCCAAAATGCAAAAAAAATCTTCTTTATATTTATATAAAATTTTGTGATTTTATAGTTAAATATTTTTATTTAATGAGAATTGCCCGGGCTTCTGAAAACTTCTGGCTTCGCCACTGGCCATGCATATGCTTGGATGCTCGATCGACACACTGACCGGACTTGGAATTGGTCACGAGCGACGCGATTACTGTACTGCATTCTGAAGAATGAATGAATTAATTAATTCTGACGGTACCTGCAGGTGGTGTCGAACGAGGCGCGGGCGATGCACAACGTGGGGCTGGCGGGTCTCACGTTCTGGAGCCCCAACATCAACATCTTCCGCGACCCGCGTTGGGGCCGAGGCCAGGAGACCCCCGGCGAGGACCCGCTGCTCACCAGCAAGTACGCCGTCGGCTACGTCACGGGGCTGCAGGACGCCGGCTCCGGTTCCGGCAGCCTCAAGGTCGCCGCCTGCTGCAAGCACTACACCGCCTACGACGTCGACAACTGGAAGGGCGTCGAGCGCTATACCTTCAACGCCGTGGTAAGCCAAGCTGGTACCACTGCCTACTACCCAATCATGCTTACTACTGCTAGGTTCACAGAAGCACTGAACCTATTCGCTGAAAATTATCAACCGAATCTACTAATAATTCAGCACAAAGCCTGCCTTAGACTATCTCCAACAATCGTCACCCAAAATACAAGACCTATTTGTCCTTTGGGTAGCGCTACAGGTAAAAGGTTCCATACCTATTTTTAGTCTTCTCCAACAATAAGACCTAAAAGACAACACTCTCTGCAAATGGGTCTCGAAGAGAGAGGATACTCAAATTTGGATTATGTCTCTACTGATACCCAAAATGAGTTTTCTGTTTGGGTACTCTGTTGGAGACTATAGATATTTAGTACCGTGCACACTGCACAGCAGCACGGCACGGCTGCACCTGCTGCGCGCAGCACTGAAAGCGCGTCCGGTCCCGACCACGGCCAGGGTCAGCTGGGGGATTGACCCATGTGGTGGCCACCACCAGCCTCTTCCCTTTTCGTTGCCTTTGTTTAACTGATCCATCCATGTCCGTTCTGCTTTGTATGGTCCTCCGCCCCTGATCACCGTAGATCGGATCGAGTTCATGCACACTGACTGCCACCGACAGAAGTAGCATAGCATGTACCACACCATTTTACACGTAGACGTAGTAGTGAGTAGTGACAGCCTTTACGCCAAGTTCGCCGTATACGGCCACTGCTTCTCCCATCCCGTGGCTTGGCTGCAAAGCCGATGAGATGATCACCTTTTTGGCCGTCAACATCTACTAGTGCTCCAGGCATGGCATCGTCCCTTTATTCTTTCTTTTTATCTCCCTCTCTTATAGTAATACGGAGTAATAAAGAAAACATTAGGGTGAAGCACCGGAAGATAGTACATGGAGAATCCCCTGTATTAAGAAAGAACAATGATTGATTAGGGAATGTCCCAACGCGCACATCTATCATAGATAGATTACAAACAAAGCCGGCAACATGCTTCACTCACCACTGATCATCGACCACTACGGATTTTTTTTGTTTTTTTTTGTTTTAGCAGTTGTTAATCCCATCAGATTCCGGTGGTTTCAGACAGGCCGCTCCCTGAAATGGCCGATCTCTGTCCACCGAGACGCATAAACAAACCTGCATTGCAGGCAGCCTCCGTGGCAGCCCTCGGGCAATGCTGTTCTGGACGCGCCATTTTTCAATGCCTTTGGTCCCGTGGAGGATAGAGCACTGTCGTAAACTGTACCATGATATAGGATCACGAGAAGAACATTTTGGCTTTTGAGGTTTGTATATTGATCTGGGAATACTAGGCAGATTAGATAACACGATGACGCACACCTAACCTAACAATGTGTTTCCTAGCAATTTATAACAGTTGATCATCAGTGCATGTCCATGGTTGCTGTTACGCAGCGACACGTAGTCACTGTTTCTGAAGATCCCTTGCGAGATGCATGGATGGTCCAGAGAAACGTACGTGGACGCAGAAAGTTTCAGCATTCTGATCCTTTGGACTTTGTGATGTGGGTTCAGGTGTCGCAGCAGGATCTGGACGACACGTTCCAGCCCCCGTTCAAGAGCTGCGTGGTGGACGGGAACGTGGCCAGCGTCATGTGCTCCTACAACCAGGTCAACGGGAAGCCCACCTGCGCCGACAAGGATCTCCTGTCTGGTGTCATCAGAGGCGACTGGAAGCTCAACGGGTGGGTATCCAATTCAAATCCAAATCCACCATGAGTTTTGCAGAACTGAAACTCATCTCATGTTCAGAAAACATCTTTAACGATGTCATTGATCTTTTGTATTTAAGCTCTGAAATTTAGGAAAGTTCAAATGGCAAATGCTGCTTAATTCTGAAATGTTAGCCCAATGGTGATTGATCTCTGTAGGTACATTTCGTCAGACTGCGACTCGGTCGATGTGCTGTACAACAACCAGCACTACACCAAAACCCCCGAGGACGCAGCTGCCATCTCGATCAAAGCAGGTGTGTATGCCAAACCGCCAATGGCCCTGCTCATTCATGCTGATGCTCTGCCACGAGAACAGTTTCACACATCTGCTGACTTTGGCAGGGCTGGACCTGAACTGCGGCAACTTCCTGGCGCAGCACACGGTGGCGGCCGTGCAGGCCGGCAAGCTGTCGGAGTCCGACGTCGACCGGGCCATCACCAATAACTTCATCACGCTCATGCGGCTGGGCTTCTTCGACGGCGATCCACGGAAGCTGCCGTTCGGCAACCTTGGCCCGAGCGACGTGTGCACGTCCTCCAACCAGGAGCTGGCTCGCGAGGCCGCGCGCCAGGGCATCGTGCTCCTCAAGAACAGCGGCGCGCTCCCGCTCTCCGCCAGCTCCATCAAGTCCCTGGCCGTCATTGGCCCCAATGCCAATGCCAGCTTCACCATGATCGGCAACTACGAAGGTATCATACGATCATTACTCCAGGACTTCTTATGTTAATAACATGGTTGCTCACCGACCTGATGCTGATGGCGTACAGGCACGCCGTGCAAGTACACGACGCCGCTGCAGGGCCTGGGCGCGAACGTGGCCACAGTGTACCAGCCGGGGTGCACGAATGTAGGGTGCAGCGGCAACAGCCTGCAGCTCGACGCGGCCACCAAGGCCGCAGCCAGCGCTGACGTGACCGTGCTGGTCGTCGGCGCCGACCAGTCCATCGAACGCGAGAGCCTGGACCGGACGAGCCTCCTGCTCCCCGGCCAGCAGCCGCAGCTCGTGTCCGCGGTCGCCAACGCGTCCAGAGGTCCGTGCATCCTCGTCATCATGTCAGGCGGCCCCTTTGACATCTCGTTCGCCAAGTCCAGCGACAAGATCGCCGCGATTCTCTGGGTCGGATACCCTGGCGAAGCCGGCGGCGCCGCCATCGCCGACGTCCTCTTCGGCCACCACAACCCAAGTAATTACACTGCGCTCTAGCTGCGTCCTCAACGCATTGCTCTGCCTGCCTGTCTGTCTGTCTGTCTGTCTTTCTTTCCCTTCTGAGGAGAATGACTGACTGTTTCGATGATGGTGGTCGCAGGTGGAAGGTTGCCGGTGACATGGTACCCCGAGTCGTTCACCAAAGTCCCGATGATCGACATGCGCATGCGGCCGGACGCGTCGACGGGCTACCCCGGCCGGACATACCGGTTCTACACCGGCGACACAGTGTACGCGTTCGGCGACGGGCTGAGCTACACCAGCTTCGCGCACCACCTGGTGTCGGCGCCGAAGCAGGTGGCCCTGCAGCTCGCGGAGGGCCACACGTGCCTGACCGAGCAATGCCCGTCCGTGGAGGCCGAGGGCGCGCACTGCGAGGGCCTGGCGTTCGACGTGCACCTCCGGGTGCGGAACGCGGGCGACATGTCCGGCGCGCACACGGTGTTCCTGTTCTCGTCGCCGCCGGCGGTGCACAACGCGCCGGCGAAGCACCTGCTGGGGTTCGAGAAGGTGTCGCTGGAGCCCGGGCAGGCGGGCGTGGTGGCGTTCAAGGTGGACGTGTGCAAGGACCTCAGCGTCGTGGACGAGCTGGGCAACAGGAAGGTGGCGCTCGGCAACCACACGCTGCACGTCGGGGACCTCAAGCACACGCTCAGCTTGGGAGTTTGATGAAAAAAACCCGAGACTGATCGAGAGGGAAATGGCTACCATGATGGAGGCTCTGTTGGAATTGGATGGGTCGGCCGGGGAAGAGAGGTTTGTCAGAATTGGTTCGGCAGGTGTCTAATAACGGCTTCCTGTTGGCAAAGAATTGGATCCACGGGCAGCTTACTGATTTGTTTGGAGGTGTTGGATTCATTGGAGGTTCGATTTGTGATTGTGATCCTGATAAATGTAATCGATTGGAAATTCCGAAGGGAGTATGTAGAGCTCTAGTCTTTTCATACAATCAATTCCAATGTGCTCACATGGTTCTTTTTCTCATGCTGAAGAAAAATAATCTGAGTTACAAATACATAAATGATAAATCCATACGTTGATGACCCTAACAGGGCCAAATTATGTCTGTAACCTTTGTTACTGACCAAGTTACCTTTACACGGAACTTCTCACAACCGAAACGACATTCACAGCAATCTGTGTGGCCGGAGTTGACGCCATGATCAGTTTGGTGCCATCTCTATTTTCAATTGTCATGACTCAAGACCAGCTTCTCTGTCAAACAGACATTCACGACGCGACGCCACTGGGATAATTCTACTACCATCAATAGTAAACACTCCACCTGTTTCACCTTTAAAAGGACAAATTCATCGACGATGCTACTGGTGTGAGCTGAGATTTGGCCGTAGAAAAATAGCCCCAGAGGACATGAATTTCAGCAGTAGCCTCCACTGCTTGTTTAACAACTGTAAATTTCACCTCCACAGTACTAAGCTGACTAGCACAAGTGACATGCATAATCTCATTTTCTTCCAATCGGGTAAGTTTTCGGCCATCAACCTCAAGCAATCCCTTGCTAAGTTGTTTGTCCTGTGCCTGCGCGGCCTTAATCTTGAGATCCACCTCAAGATATATAAAATCTGACAAGATAAGTCCTTAAGCTTGCTGGAATACTTTGAATCTGCTGGTCCCGGCTAGCTCCTCATCACTGCAGATCTTCGAAGGATTCAAGACTCACCTTCATCTGCCTTTCTTCATGGAGATTGTGCTAACAATGTGTTGGTCCATTTGGGCGGTTCGGAATTATGTCATTTTTAGAAGTATCCCAGCCTCTGTGCAACGCTGCAAGATGATCTTCAAGACAGAATTTGCCTTAGTTATTCTAAGGGCAAAATCAGCATACCACCCCTCTATTGATTTATGCTAGAAGCATATGTGTAATTCTTTTAATTTTCTTTGCAACTTTCTTTGTTTCTTGAACTCTGTATTTGAAACTTGTAGCCTTTAGTTTAATCAAAAAAGCACAGTAGGGGTTTTTAAGCCCCTCCTGTTTCCTGAAAAAAAAAAGATTTATTTTTCTACTCCAAACCTTAAACCTCTAACTAATAATAAACTGTTGCGAGTTGTGGTTTCTTTCCACTCCAAACCTGCTAAGCCATCGATTTTTTTAATAAACAAAGCCTTAGAAGATCAATCAAGCAATTAAATTGACTGATTTTGGCAATATGCAGGTAAATAATTAAATAAATTCGCTATGAAATTGGGCTTACATTCCTCGTCGAGGTCGAAATAGGAGAAGTCCTCGAAGGAGAATCGGGTCCAAACCAGAGATTTTGCCTTTGGATCGTACTTGCGGATCGAATTAATGACGCGCAGACGAACTCCTCCTCCATCCGCTTCACACACGGTTACTTATGGGGTACTCGATCTATCTCAAATTATAACACGTTTGACTTTTTTATATCAAATTTGACCACTCATTTTATTAAAAAATTATACAAAACACCACTTGTCGTGGCTCAGTTTATTAGTAAAAGTTCTTTAAAAATGTACTTTTGTATATTTTTTTTAATAAGACGGGCAGTTGAACTTGAGGTAAAAAAAAATTAAATGTTTTATAATTTACTACTATGAAAGGAGTAAATCTCTTTCACTTCGGACATGTGTCTGAAATAGGCCAGCCTTTTTTTTGAGGGGAAATAGGCCCGCCTTAGCGCAGCAGCCTTTGGCACTAAAAGGTCTGGGCATGTCCTTTGACGCCGCGTCATTTGCCACGTAAGCTCCACGCAAGATTGATCGGTGCCAAAAGACACGTCGGCGTCACGTGAGCCCCATGCTCCAATACGTTTGGCACGGTGCTCAAGATCTATTTAGCAAATGCTTCTCCCAAGGATCTAAATGTGACAATTTTTTTTAAAAAAAAAGAACTAAAAAGCAAAATGTAAACCTTCACAAGCTGCGATCCTTTCCCTGGTCCAAAACAAAGCATTATTAGCTACTGTGACTCCAAATAAATGGATAAGCTCGGCCTGTGGGTGCTTATGTGGATGCACCTAACGTCCAAGTGTATGTATGACGACACGCACCTTCTTGTCTTCAACAAACCTGTTTTTAGTCTTCTTAAGCCTGTCCAAGGGGTAGGTAAACACACGGTATATGTGCATAAGATCGTCCCGGACAATGCAACGATATATCCACTGATTCATGATACATGGTTGATGCCTTGATGGAATTCTGACAAACGCTGCCAAATATTACTCCCTCCATCGTCCCGAAGAAATGCACTTTTCAATTTTTCTGTTTGAAGAATACTAGTACTTTAAAATCTTATATATCATCTATTATAAAATTTGTACCAGCATATAACACGATTGCAATTTTTTGAAAGTAGAGAAAATAGTAGATCGGTCTCTTAGCGCTATGTGGTACATGCGTATAGATATTTTTTCCCGTTACCCTTTCTCTCGATCATATTATGGAATCAATGCAACAGATTTTGTGTTTCTGTCCCCACTCAACACACAATTCAGGTGAGATTAGACCTCTGCGAAAAAGTGTGCATAAGCATCGATAGTTCGACACATGTAGTACAGTTGTCAACTGCAGATTCCTGAACCAACACGAAACGATGACTATGTAGGGTGGTCCACTTGCGAGCGCGAGAGCGACGATACCCTCCCTGGACTGGAACGGACGTCTCAGTCCCACCTCCCCCGCGCGCGCGCGGCGTCGCCATCGGCCACCAACCCTCCGCCGCATCCGACGTGGTTCGGACGGGGCCGCGGTGCGGTGCGGTGCGGTGGTAGTTGCATCCATCGACCGCCGGAGAGCGCGGCAACATCTCCAAGGCCCAGAACCAGAAGTCCCAACAAACCTACCCCCGCGACAGGGCCCAGATGTGCGATGGACTTGACCGAAACGCCCTTCCCGGCATCTGAACGGCCCGCGCCCCGCCTTGTGTTCTGTGGAGGGTGACTTCGTCCGATCACCGAGTAAAAGTGAGTGAATGAATTAAATTAAGCGCGATGTTTTGTGTTAATTGAATGCAGAGAAGATTTAGAGCAGATATAATAATGGGCTTATAGCCAAACTAATGCTGATGTGGAGAGAAGAGAGGAGAGAGATGATAACTTGACACCAAGCTGTGCACGGATGTATAGCTAGTGGTGAGTTCAAATAACAAGTGTTGTGAGAAGGAATAGAAAAGAGAAAATATTTTATAAAAAAGTACGAAACAACTTATTATATAACTTGACTCTAATCACTTGGCTTATGATCTTGTTTTTATAACAAAGAAAAAGGAAGAGTTGAGTGTCTGAAGAGGAGATTGACTCCTGACTCTTCAGGGTAGTTTGGGCCGAGCCAAGGGGTTCACGGCGCAATGGCAAAGGTCATTGGTTGGGGGGCTCCCACCCAGGGTTCAAATCCTGGGTGCGGCACTTTATTCTGGATTTATTCCAGGATTTTTCGGCGCTATGCATTAAGTGGTAGGCGACGTGCCCGTCGACAGCGAGGCGCCTGTGGTGACTTCGTGAA
>Ga0182004_10004483_pt1 | contig 11266 bp, 13 predicted proteins | sample Sormic07211540_1_FD_120479 | JGI IMG/M metagenome (GOLD analysis project Ga0182004, IMG submission 120479) | Endophyte microbial communities from Sorghum bicolor roots, Mead, Nebraska, USA - 072115-40_1 MetaG | ecosystem: Host-associated > Plants > Roots > Unclassified | place: USA: Nebraska...
GGCCGCTCCTAACCGTGAGCTCGGCTAGTATACTAGTTTTAACACTCTGCAGAGGTTGTACATCTTTACCCATGAGTCATGATTTACCCTTTCGCCCGAGGCCCGTCGACCTCTTAACCCACTGCCAAGGAAGGTCGGCAGGGATCACTATAAACTCTTTCAAATGTTCGTCTAACATGTTAAGGCCGTAAGGTTTCCTGGGCGAGCAGATATAGATGCCCCCTTCCAAATGGCACAATAACGCGCAACCTATACACATAAGGACAGAGGCTCGCACTATACCTGTGTCGGCAAGCCCCTCTAGCGCCCTTACGAGTAACCTCTAACAAGCTAGAAAATATCTTCATACTAAGCTAAAGCCAGAGCCATTATAGCCCTCATGGTTGCACTGTTATCCCGAGTGATCACGTACAGACAATATCTCATATAGTTATTTGTCATCTTTTTATATTCATTGCATAGCTATTAATCATCTTACAAGATCACGAATTATATCAATCACTAGCACAACTACACCAAATGCATATCAAGTAGGTAACAAGGAATCCAGGTAACAATCATCTATGATTTTGCTAAGGTCGACAAGGTGGAAACATGCATATGATATATATGTGTATATATAAGTGTATAGGTAACAAGGATGATCCCAAGTTATACTTGCCTTATCAAAGCTCTCCTGAGCCTGCTGCTGGTCTTCAAAAGATTGACCTTGATCACCAACGTATCACTTAGCGTCTATACCCGATCATCAATCAACAACACGCATTCCAATGGACAATCATACACAAAGCAAACAAGCTATAATTAGAACATTACACCAATAATGAGAAAACAAAGATAAAAGTTTATGAAAATATTCTACGCAGCGCTACGATCACACAAACGTAAAGTTCACGAAAATCGGATTTAAAACGTAGAAGTTATGAATTTTCTAAGATTTCCTATAGATAATAAATAATTAAAAGCTACTGCGAAAATAAAAAGTTTTAAAATAGAGAATTAATACATCTAACATGTAGAGCTCATAAATACAAATCTAACGAAATTTGAATGGACGAAAACGGAGTTAAAACGAATATTTTATGAGCAATTTAAGTCTAGTGGCAAACTTGTAATTATCTGAAAGCGTATTTTTCTTAACCCGACAGAGAATATGTTTTCTAAATTTGGAAAGCATAAACTGAGTTGAATCGGACCAAAATACGCTTTTAAACATGGAAAGCGTAATCTGTGAAAAACGCTTGGGACCGTGGGTTCGATACACGACTTTTCCAGGGTCTCTTTCGCAAAAACGCCAGCGAACCGTTTTCTTCTCTTATCAGCCCCCAATCTTCGATCCGACGGTCCGTGATCCACCCAGGACAATCCCGGCCGGCCGGCCGCCGTAGACATGGCCCGACGCGGCGGCCGCCATGGGCGCCCCTCGGAGCTCGCCGGACTTCTTCGAAATCGCGAAAGCTTGCGCTAGAAAAGAAACGGAGAGCACCAGGCGGGAGAGAAACTCGCCCCGAGCTCACCTGGGTGCTTGCCACGACCCGAGAGCGTGCAAGGACGGCTCGCCGTGGTGAAGAACAAGGGCCGGCTCGGCGAGATTCCACGACGCGACGTCGAGGGCACCTAGGGCACGTTTTCGCGATTTAGATGCAAAATCACGACGCGGGGCATCGCGGGGTGCTTTATAGGGTTCAATTCCACGTTGAAGGGGAAGATTCCGTGGAAATCGGGATTGCATCGCTGGTTTCCACCGAGTCTGGCTCGATGACGTCTCGAAGAAGAAGGGGATGGAAGCGCTGACACGCGGGCCCGGGTTGTCGGTCACAGGAAAGGAAGGGGAAGGGGGAGACAGGCGCGGGCTGTCCATTGGGAAGCGTTTCGGCCCAAGCGCGTGGTGGGGGAACCTAGGACCGGGGCTGTTGGGCCGAGCGAGGGAGTTGGCTACGCGGGGGGGGGGGAGGAGCAGGCCGGGGAGAGGGGATTTGGCCTTGGCCAAAGGCCACCAGGCCAAGGGGAAAAACACCAGGGGGTTGGCTAGGGTTTTCCTTTTCTTTTTTTCTTTCTTTTATTTTCCAAAGCATTTTCACAAGTGAATTTGAATCCTTTTAAAAGAATTAGACCAAAACACACAGCACAAAAATAATTATGCTCCGACATGAATGCACAATCAAGGTTATTAAACCTATGATGAATTTTATTTTTTCAACAAAAATTATTTATTCACTAAATTAAATGCTCACACAAATACTTAAATAGTTCAAATTAAATCATATTAATTCGAAAGCAAATTTTTAGGTGTTACAAATTCTACTCCCCGTAAAAGAATCTCGTCCTCGAGATTCGGAAAAGGCACAGATTCTGAAAGACAAACAGGAAAAATATACTAAGAACTATTTCAACTTCACAACTTGTATTCCAAATGTAAACACTTATGTCTTGGGATCATAACTTATGAACAAGGTTTCCATAGGATGTCTATTATTCATTAAGGATCAAGGTCCATCTTGACTACCAACTTTTGACTTATACAACTCAATACATGGTAACTTAACATGGATATGCCTCCTCAGGTAGGAGTGGACCACCTCGATACTCGATTATTTTTCCAGATAGTGCGGTTAAGAAGATTTTCCACTGAGTAGCATAAATCACTCCTTTGTTTGCACATAACCATCCATTGCCAAGAACTAAGGAATGTTGAGTGACTCTAGCACAATGAGGTTTACAATGAAGTTTTTCTTGCTTATGACCAGATTGATATTCGAGCAAACGTGATCTGTCTGTGTTTCTCCCATTGGGGTTTGAACTAACAAAGGCTTCCTTGTTGGACACTTCACCCGCTCGATTGTCTTTACCAAGTCAGCAGAAACGAAAGAATGTCAAGTACTTCGGTCAAACAGAGTGAAAACTAGCACTGAGTCCACTTGAATATAGCCTCCCACCACTTTGGTGGCTCCTTGAATGTTATTCCTATCCACATTGCTTAGTTTTCCATTAATATAGTTTTGCTGCACTTTACTTCTGTGAGCTGGCTTCTTACGGCTTTTCTTTTTTCGCTTCCGTCGTTGCTCTTCTGTATTATTATTTTTGTTACACTCAGCCTTGTCATACTCGTAACATCTTTCTTCAAAGGCAAGATGATCGTGTCCATAGAATATCTCAAGAAGACAATTATGACTTCAAGATAGTTTTAAAATGCATCATCCTGTAATATCAAGTTACTCCCCCCCTTAAGACGAGGTTGATTGAGGGACAATAGGGACTAGTTCTCCTATCCTTTTTGGACGCTACACATCATAGTCTTTTAAATTCGTTGTACTGAGTCTCTTGATCCAAGATTAGTTTCATCACTAAGTTCCAATTATCGGTACCTTTATCACAGTTAAGTTGCTTCGCTCTCGCATCCCACTTATAACTTCGTAAACTTTGGTGTCATCTGATCCTCATAAACATAGCTCTCAATCCATGAGTATCATCCATGACATAAACCTCCATTGGTATTAGCACACTCCAAATGGAATGATATCTTGAAACAAACCAAACATACCAAGCACTTGATGTACTTATAGATGTTCCAGTCTTTAACCACTTCTTCTCCATGTAGCTTCTTCAATTGGGCTACCCCCCTTAAGAAAAGTCAACTAGGGGACACAAGAAAGGTAGCTTGCATATTTTCCAGACAAGTTAACTAACATGGAGGACATCCCGAAGAACTTATGTGCAAGAGAACAAACAGGTATCTTGAAGTTTCCTCGTGATATGAAAACCACTAGCGTAGTAAAACAGGTATAACTCTTATTCTGTTAATCCAATAGAGTTGTAGATTATACCATTAGAAAACTTATGAAATTCCCAGCAACTTTCATGTAGAAAACCTCCTTAGTTTATGTGGGGGTATAAACCCCTATACCCTCATGGGCCGATATGGGCCGCACCATCAGAAGTAGCTCGGCCCACAAGATGAAGACGTGTGGCGCATGACGCTGGTCGGTGTGCACCGCAAGGCTACAAGATATTGTACCAAATAGGATAGTTTACTTGTAACTCTGTCCCTTCACGATATATAAGGAGGGGCAGGGGTCCCCTAGAGGACAGGTCATAGACATCTCATCTCAATTCGACACAATCCACAGCAATACAATCAGACGCAAGATGTATGTATTACACCCACACGGCGGCCGAACCTGGATAAAAACCTTGTCCGTCTGTTGCGTCACCATCAAGTTCGTAGCTTGCGCACCGTCTACCGATAAACTACTACTGTGGGCATACCCCAAGGGAGACTGTCGACTAGCTTTCGTCGACAGTGGCGCGCTAGGTAGGGGGTGTGCGTACAGCTCTCCCGACGAACAAGATGGTCATCGTTCCAGCTTCCGCGGCCGTGGCCGAAGGTCTCATGTTCACCGTCGGGCAGATCACTTGGACAACTGATGATGGCGGCCTTATGACCATGACTTTGAGAGAAACCCAGATCCAATCTAGGACAGTAGAGGCGTCGACTCCGATCACGCCAACCCCGAGGACCTAACATCCACTCCCTCGCTATAGGGCAAAGCGAGTCAACAACTTGGATCTTCTTCAAGCCCTCGATCGCGCCGACCACAAGCTTCTCGAAGCCTCCAACCTGGTGGATTTGATTTCGCGCAGACCTGATCAAGTGGCAGCAACAAATTTTTTTGACTCCCGTCGACCAACTCGTGTCTCCATGCACGAACGACTGGAATCATCCCTCACGATAACATCGACCACCGCAGGACGGACTGTCAAGTTCAAGTCGGCCTCCCCAGACCAGAACTTCCCTCACGGTCTGAGCAATGCGGCCGACCAGTTTTCGCGGCATACTCAATCCCTATTCGGTAAAGCGGGCTTGTCGCTGAGCCAGAATAGCTGACCAGCTCGTCACTTCGTCAACATGGTATCCATCTGAGTTCTGCCGGATGATAAGGCCACTAGTACGAACTCTAGCACAGGATCTGTCTCTACCAAGGTTTTACACCCCGAGGACGAAGACTATGACCTGGATCTACCACCTTACCCCCAGGTTTTTCTCGTTTTCCAGTCTTTCCACCTTGGCGTGGAGATCTGATTTTCAATGTTAGCAATGACGAACCAGTTGTCGATGGCGAAACCGATGAGCAAAGACAGCTCCACGAGCAGCGCAACGCCGATCGCGCTCAGCAGCGAGTGGATGAGGAGCGGCAACTCGCACCACACAACCTCAGCGATGCTTTCGACATGGTCGGGAGTCAGCAAGTCTACAAGACGCCAAGCGCCAACGTGGCTGTTGCAATGGCAAACCTGGATCGACTCCCCGACACTCCAGAGTACCAGGGCATCCGATCCAATATACGAGCACATCTGATCGCCGTGATCGGGTAGACCGCTACTCTGCTTAAAAGGGTCCAAGCCGTCTCCTACACGGAGGTTTCCTCCGACCAGACTCACCGCAGCCGGACTTCACCACGACCCAGCGGGCACCATCATAGCCGCTCCCCCGCCAACGATCGCAGGAAGGACACTAGATGCGACAACCGTGGTTGGGACATTGGCAGTTACCGCGAGCAGAGACGCGGACGTGGTCAGGAGGTAAACCAAGACCAGGACCTGCGACACAACATCCCTCCTAAAGACGTCCACGAACGCATCAACAGGCGCATCACAGAACGTGCAGTACATGAAAATGTGCGGCGCAATGAGTACGATGCAGCACATGGCCCCCCGGCCTAAGACAGTTCTCTTCACACCTTTGCCAAGTCATATGGCCTCACAAATTCAAGCTCGAGAAGCTTAAAAAGTATGATGGCAAGGAGAATCCTGAGAACTGAATCACCCTTTATGAGATCGCAGTCCGATCAGCTGCAGGAGACGAACACGTCATGGCAAACTACTTCCCAGTCGTCCTTGATCAAGCTGGCCACCAATGGCTCCTCGGTCTACCCGAGGACTCCTTCGACTCTTGGGAAGAATTACACCAGGCTTTTATTGGTAACTTCATCGCTACCTACGAGCAGCTCGGAAACAAGTACGATCTTGAGAGGATAAGGGACAGGAAGAATGAGCCCTTGTGCGATTACATCTGACGCTTCTCGGATATGCGCCTCAAGATCCTGAAGATTTCTCACGACGAGGCCATATCGGCCTTCATCAAGGGCCTACGCTTCCACAAAGCATTAAGAAGTAAGCTACTATGTAAAAGGCCGACCACGGTCGCTGAGATCCTCGCCACGGCCAAAAATTACGCCGATGCCGATGACGCAGAAAAACTCATCCGAGAAGATGTGAGAGGAGCCGACCAGACTCCCCGACGAGACGACACTCGTGAGCGCTTCGACAACCAGAATCCTTGCCACAACGATAACCGTGACCACAGAGAAGGGTGGGACAGGCGTCACGATAACCGCGACGAGTTCAGAGGCAAGCGACCTCGTGACAACGATCACGAGGTGAACACAGTCAAACATCCCAATGGACGGCGGGACTACCAGGAAGACTACAACAAGACGCTGAAAGGGACATGCCAACTCCATCCCAAGTCTAACCATACGATGGAAGAATGCCGTGTCCTCAAGAGCATTTACACACAACGGGCCGCCCAGGCGGATACCGCCAAAAAAACAGGAAGCAGGACAGACACGGTCAGGAAGACGAAGATGACGACCAGGATAGGGACCCACGACATCAATACGTCAGTCGCACTGATGTGGTACACTCCATCTTCGGAGGAAAAGTCTCCATCGAGTCAAAACGGGAAAGAAAGCTCTTGAAAAGGGCTTGCCATAATGTGGACAGCACCGATGGTCTGATCGCCGATCCTAAATTCCCTCCCTGGTCGCACCGAGAGATTTCCTTCAACAGGCAGGACCAGTGGGCCGCCATCCCAGAACCTGGGCGTTTTCCTCTGATCCTGGACCCATGCATCAACAGCGTCAAGTTCGAGCGCGTGCTCGTCGATGGGGGTAGCTCCATTAATATCCTTTTCTGCAACAGTTTGCCTGCTCTCAAGCTAACTCCGGCGCAGTTGAAGCCATATGACGCCTAGTTTTGGGGTGTCCTACTGGGTCAAAGTTTAGTACCCCTTGGCCAGATAACGCTGCTCGACCAGTTCAGAACACCAGACCACTTCCGCACGGAGTTTGCTAACTTTGTGGTCGCCGACTTCGATGGGACTTACCACGCAATCCAAGGCTGCCCCTCGCTTACCAAATTCATGGCGGTTCCGCACTACTCATACCTGGTCCTCAAGATGCCGACCGAGAAGGGCGTTTTAACCATTAGAGGCAACGTCTACACCGCATACACCTGTGAAGAGGAAAGCTTCAAGATCACCGAGGCAATCGATCTCTCGATTCACATGGCAGAAACTGTGACACAAGCCACGCAAGTTCCACCCGACCAGCTCCAGCTACCCGAGCAGGAGACTACAAGGAAAAGCTCTAAGTCCAAAGAGCACAAGGAAGTACTGTTGATCGACGGCAGCCCCGAGAAGACGGCCCTCATCGGGGCCAACCTGGACCCCAAATAGGAAGACACGCTCGTCAGGTTTCTAAGGGACAACGTAAGCGTTTTCGCATGGAAACCCGTAGACATGCCTGGTGTCCCACAAAACCTGATCGAGCACTCCTTAAACGTCTCGAAGACCGCAAGACCTATCAAGCAGAAGCTGCGACGGTTCGCTCGTGACAAAAAGGAGGCTATTAAGATAGGAATCACACGGGTTTTAGCAGCCAGATTTATTAAAGAAGTGTATCACCCCGATTGGCTCGCCAATCCGGTCCTTGTAAGAAAAAAGAACAATGAATGGAGAATGTGTGTTGATTACACTGATCTCAATAAACACTGTCCTAAAGATCATTTTGGTCTTCCTCGTATCGACGAGGTGGTCGATTCAACGACCGGATGCGAACTCCTCTCTTTTCTCGACTGTTACTCTAGTTATGACCAGATCTCGCTAAAGGAAGACGACCAGATCAAAACTTCCTTCATCACTCCCTTTGGCGCGTATTGTTACACCACTATGTCTTTCGGACTCAAAAACGCCGGAGCCACTTATCAACGCGCTGTTCAGTAATGCCTCCGCGACGAGATACGCGATGACCTCGTCGAGGCTTACGTCGATGATGTTGTCGTCAAAACCAAGGACGCGAGCACCCTGATCGACAACTTGGACCATACTTTTAAAGCGCTAAATAAATACAAGTGGAAGATTAACCCCAAAAAATGCATCTTCGGGGTCCCCTCTGGTCTACTGCTCGGTAACGTTGTCAGCCACGACGGCATACGGCCGAACCCCTCAAAAGTTAAGGCGGTGCTCGATATGCAACCACCCAAGAATGTCAAAGACATTCAAAAGCTCACTGGGTGCATGGCTGCTCTCACCCGGTTTATTTCTAGGCTGGGGGAAAAAGGGCTCCCCTTTTTCAAACTTCTAAAAGCATCGGAAAAATTCTCCTGGACAGAAGAGGCTAACATTGCATTTACCCAGCTCAAAACTTTCCTTACCTCACCACCCGTCCTCACCGCACCTCAACCTAACGAGGACCTGCTCCTTTACATAGCAGCAACTGATCGGGTCGTCTCCACGGCGCTTGGGGTTGAGCGGGACAAACCAGGCCACGTCTACAAAGTCCAGAGTCCTGTATACTTCATAAGCGAAGTCCTAAACGAATCCAAGACCAGGTATCCTCAGATACAAAAGCTAATCCACGCCATCTTAATCACCTCAAGAAAGCTGAAGCACTACTTCGACGACCATTGGGTTCTAGTTACTACCAGCTTTCCTTTGGGGGACATTTTGCGCAATAAGGATGCCAACGGCAGAATTGTAAAGTGGGCAATGGAGTGATGCCCATTTTCTTTGGATTTCCAGAGTCGCACTACCGTCAAGTCTCAGGCCCTGGTCGACTTCATTGCGGAATTGACGGATCTCAACGAGCCCCCCTCTCTAGATGTCTCCGACCACTGGTCAATGTTCTTCGACGGATCCTTGAACATCAACGGAGCCGGTGCCAGAATACTTTTCATTTCACCAAACAAAGACAAACTCCGCTACGTCCTTAGGATCCTCTTTCCAGCATCCAACAACGCTACCGAGTACGAAGCATGCTTGCACGACATCCGATTGGCTGTCGAACTGGGAGTCAAATGCCTCTACGTCTACGGTGACTTTGCCCTGGTCATCAATCAGCTAAATAAGGAGTGGGACACAACTCACGAAAAGATGGACCTCTACTGCAAAGAAATCCAGAAGTGGGAATCAAATTTTTACGGCATAGAATACATCCACGTGGTCCGGGACAGGAATCAAGCAGCAGATGCGCTGTCAAAGATAGGATCCTCCCAGACCCAGATTCCGCAAGGCATTTTCGTTCAGGACATTCACACGTCAAGCGTCGGGACGGACCTGGTCAAAAAGCCACACAACGAAACGCTGCTCGTAGGACACCTCGCCCCGACAACCAATGACGACGACTGGCGCGCTCCTTTTGTTAAGTACCTTTCGGACGGTTCGGGATTTCACGATAAAACGGAGAACGAGCGCCTTATCCGGTGTTCCAAAAATTATATACTGGTCGATGGCGGACTTATGCGTAAGAACGCAAGCTCAGAAGTCTTGTTGAAATGCATATCCCAAGATGACAGCATCAAGTTACTAGAGGACATACATGCCGGGTCCTGCGGAAAGCACGCTGCCTCCAGAACACTGGTTGGAAAGGCCTTCCGAGCAGGTTTTTACTGGCCAACCGCAGTCGCCGACGCTGAGAAACTCATCCGACATTGTGAAGGATGCCAGTTCTTCGCCAAACGGACCAATGTACATGTTCACGAGATCCAGACGATTCCGTCATCTTGGCCATTTGCCTGTTGGGGCCTCGACATGATCGGGCCATTCAAACCGGCTCCCGGTAACTTCAAATTTATGTTCGTGCTAATCGACAAGTTCTCAAAGTGGATCGAATACATCCTGACAATGTCTCAACAAAGGTGTAGTAACTTCCAAAAGTTTTATCTCGAGCTACTTAACTCATATGGAGATGATCCTTACATTTTTTAAAAGCTTAGGAAATCCTCTACAACTTTCGTATACGATGTTTTCCCAGATTCTGACTTTAACTTGGCTGAAAATAGGAAATACCAGATCTGTTCAAATTTTGAAACAGAACAGAAACATCCATGTGTAAATATCATATCTCAGGTTTTACTTAACCGAATAAATTCCAGCTTATACTGTTGGAAAGATTAGAAAATTGTCTACAACTTTTCTATAGAACAGTCTTCCAAATTCTATAGCTATATTTGTCTAAAACAGTAGGCAACCAAAACTGGTCCAGATTATTGACAGCACATCTGTATCATCTTTTGATTTTTGTAACTTCCAAACCATAATATCTATGAGGGTAATTTTTGCGGTCAGAGAAACATCATGAAGTCTAGTTGCTGCTAGAAAAATTTGATAAACTTTGCACGATCAGAACTAGAGATACTCTAGCATTATTGCAGACTGCTTCAGGAATCAGCAAGGAACAGAAACAGGGTATAACCAAACCCAACTACTTATTTCACTACTCCTTATGCCTTAGGCCTATAAACTAAATGATATTGTGGAGAAATCCCACAAAATTATTCCACAGATTACAAAGATCCAAATCACACATAAGCATAATAACAAACCAAACCAAGCATCAAAAGTTCACACTTCAAGCATTGACTCAACTTGCGGTACTATCGTTCGCTTTCTATTAAGGGTAAAGATCCTAAAACTCTTATTTCAATGACGCCAGAAGGTGGTAAGAAAAAGTTCTAAAAGCATATCAAGCAAGGAGTGAGGGTGAGAACAAGTCTTTAAAATAAGCAACAAGGTGAAGATGAATAGCAATGAAAAGGATATAGTATATGAGAAAATATCAAGGTTTATAGAGTAAGGATTTTATAGCAATTTCAAAACCTTCGGCCAATTTCTAACTAGGATTGCGTTCGACAGTCAATAAAGCTTTGATACCAATTTGTCACACCCATATTTTAAGAACAAAATAGGATGCATAAAAAGACTCATATGTGCTCCAGAAACAGTCGCACACATAAGTAGATAAATCTCAAAAGTATCATTGCAGTGTTTATTACATAACAGAACGATAATAAATCACATAGTCTTATACAATAATAATAATAATAATAATAATAATAATAATAATAATAATAATAATAATAATAATAATAATAATAATAATAATAATAATAATAATAATAATAATAATAATAATAATAATAATAATAA
>Ga0182004_10004484_pt1 | contig 11264 bp, 13 predicted proteins | sample Sormic07211540_1_FD_120479 | JGI IMG/M metagenome (GOLD analysis project Ga0182004, IMG submission 120479) | Endophyte microbial communities from Sorghum bicolor roots, Mead, Nebraska, USA - 072115-40_1 MetaG | ecosystem: Host-associated > Plants > Roots > Unclassified | place: USA: Nebraska...
AGCCTTAGCGCAGTAACGAAATACAGTTGGGCCCACCGACATTTGATCCAGGATTCCAGGCCCGAACCATCGTTTCATTTTCGATCTACTGCTACAAAAAAATCCAGAGCGCGGCGGGAGGCCTCAAATCAATCCCGCCTCGTTGGCGGGAAGGAACCCCCGCCCACTTCCCTGTGCTGACTTGGAGCTGTACGCGTGGTCTATGGGTAGCCAACGCCGGGGTCACTCTGAACATGGGACCCCTGGCCGGGTGCACCGCGGATCAGATGCACGGAAAAGTCCATGCTCCCGGAAATTTCTAGCGTTGGCAACGTTTTTCATTCTGGTCCACAGAGAACAAGTATATTTCGTTTGATCTCGCAAAACCGTTCAATGGTCTACTCAGGAATACACTGGTATACCACTTGTATAAATTTGATGTCCCTGTTGTTTCCTCCCGAGACTATCAGTGTATCTGTTCTTTTTTTTTTTATATGGGTATCCGCTGTTCAAGCCACAATTCTTTTAAACTTGTTGCGTCACTATTGAGCTTCTTCGAATATTTTTTTAGCCAGCACTCGAGGATTCATATATCACCAATGGTCATGCTAGGCCTTGTTTAGTTCCCAGAAATTTTTGCAAAATTTTTCAGATTTCCCGTCACATCAAATCTTTAAACGCATGCATGGAGTATTAAATATAGACGACAATAAAAATTAATTGCACAGTTTAGTCGGAATTGACGAGACAAATCTTTTGAGCCTAGTTAGTTAATGATTGGACAATATTTATCAAATACAAACGAAAATACTACTATTCCTATTTTGCAAAATTTTTTGGAACTAAATAAGGCCCTAGTTTATTGTCAACTAACTAGAGGAATATATTTCCCCTTTGATTGTGTTGAAATAAGAACTAACCTTAGCTTGTTGGAAACAGTTGGGGGAAAATCAACTTTGATCTTTCTATATCGAAGTAGATGTATATGTATTTTCACCATCGATAGAGACTTTTTTTGAGAATTCTGTACTTGGTATTTTCAAATTGATAAAGTTGGTTTGAATTTATTTTAGTATAAATAATTTAAATTGTTGCTTTAAATACTAAATTTGGACTCTCAAACATTGAAACATTAGCAAATTGAGCCTAGACTCAAGCCTGAGCACGAGCACTCATGTTTACGGTTGACTATTCATTTAGCGGTCAACAATAGTATCATAATAACTTTGTAAATATCAAGATATGCTGGCTAGTATCTCATAAGTGTATAGGAATAGGGTATGCATGTGAGATCGTAATGGAAACATGGCAAGAGAAAAATCAATAAGGGAAAAATGGGTTTGGCCTTTTATAATTGGTTCAGACTATAATCTATGTAATAAATGTTTTAAACTATGGTTTTCTGGCATAAAAGAGATAGAATTCTCCAAATATATAATAGTGTTATAATTTTTGCTATGGCCTCAAATCCTATGAATCATTTGCTGAATATGCTCAAGTGAGTAGCCAGAAATACATAAACCTCTATGGTCAAAACTGCAAAACCGCATAAAATTCTCGTACAAGGCGCCCCATATAAATAAGCCACTCCCTTTGCCCCCAAATCGCTTTCACTCTTGAAATCCCCTGCGCCTCTCGGTCGATCAAACGCGCCCACCCCCCATTCCTCCGGCACTCGAAATCGGAAGCGCCCCGCCCCGAAACCCTAACCCTACCTTTCCTCTCCCGCCACCGCCCGCCCCAATGGCGAAGCCGGTGAAGTACGACGACGAGGAGGAGATCTCGTCCTCCGCCGAGGAGGAGGAGGACCAGTCCGACGCCGCCGGCTCCGGATCTGGCGAGGAAGGGGAGGACGACGAGGAGGATGCTGCGGCGGCGCCTGCGGAGGAGGAAGAGGAGGAAGCTGAGGGCGAGGGGCAGCAGGAGGAGGAGGTCGACGAGGAGGAAATCGAAGCCGTCACTACCGGCGCTGGAGCTGAGGACGAGGAGGACGCCGGTGCCCCTGCCGCCACTGAAGGCGACGACGAGTCCCAGTCCACCGAGGACGACGAGTCCGTCCCGAGGGACAAGGACGATGGCGACGAGGTGAGCGGGAGGTTAGGGTTTGGGTGCTTTAATCGCGGTTTTAGAGATTCGGTTCAACGAGGGCATTCGAAATATTGACCTCATAGTTTCAGAATAATTTGCTTTACAGTCATTGCTAGATATGGCCTCTGTTAATTTGTTTGTTTTGTTATATTGTTGTAAGTACTTTCACTTTTATTTTTTCTCATCGCTGTGGCATAAGCTGTAGTTGCCTCGTTCTTCCATAATACAAATATATTAGTAATATTGGTAAATAGTTATATCTCTAGTTCTGAGTTTAATGTGTCGAGGGGACCCTTTGTTGTATCATCCTACAATTCAGTAGTGAAAATTTTACATTTCTTTGCCCCTAACCATTTCTATTGCAGACTGATGTAGTGGTTGGGAAGCGTGAGAAAGCAAGGCTAAAAGAACTCCAGAAGATGAAGAAGCAGAAAATCCAAGAAATACTAGATACTCAAAATGCTGCCATTGATGCTGACATGGTATGTACTTTCTTTAAATGGATCCTCATATGCAATTGCATGTTTGCACTGGTCCTGTAATATAGCACATTCTAGCATTTAAAATTTGTCCTCAAATATAAGACATTCCAGAAGCTAGAAATCAGTTTTGCATTTAAAACTTTCTATTTATCAACCAATCACCACTAATCTTGTTGATGATAGCGTCTTATTTGGAAACAAAGTGAGGGCACATGCATCTTTTGTGTTCTCTCTTAATCTGTCGTAAAAGTTATAGAATGCACTATATTACAAGACGGAGGGAATAAACTTAATATATTACATCCTGCTGCTGTTTTGATCTCTATACTTTTTGACAGAACAATAAAGGGAAGGGACGGTTGAAATACCTTCTTCAGCAGACAGAAATATTTGCTCACTTCGCAAAAGGAAGTCAGTCAAACGAGAAAAAGCCACGCGGGAGGTAACATTTGTTTTGTTTGTGCCATGATTATATGATTTATATTGGAAGTTTAGTGGACATTGCTGGCACTTTATTTGGCACTGATGCTCCCAACTTCAATCATGACTGCGGTATTAAAAAAATGTCTGGCACTAGAAATGGGTTTTGACTACCACTTCTAAGTGATTCTAGGTCGAAGTACCTTATGCATCAACACACAATATATCTTTTTTTTTTCTGTTCAAACTTGTAGGTGAATCTTCTATCTTGTAGTTTCTTTGTTAGCCCCTTGATCCTGTTATTATTTTCCTGAAATTGTCAGTATTGTATTAAGGTGACATCTTTTGCACCTTTTACATGTGTTCCTATATTTTCATTTTGTATGTAGATATGGAGTTAAAGAAATATTAGATTGGAGTTGTTAAGTTGAATAGTTCATCCTGCAATCCTCAGTTTCATTATATTATGGAGTGCTGCTCACTATTTTGTATGCAGAACCATAAGACTTAGCTCAATGAACTTAGAGATTCTTTTCTATCTGTCTATGGTGAGTAATTTATTTGTTGATGAGTTGAGTCAATCTGTAGGGGACGTCATGCATCAAAGATGACTGAAGAAGAGGAAGACGAAGAATACCTCAAAGAGGAAGAAGATGCCCTTGCCGGTGCAGGGGGAACACGTTTAGTTTCACAGCCTTCATGTGAGCCCTTTGCTGACTATTGGTTACTACCTTGACATGTGTTATTTCCTTGCTTTAATAACTACCTCAAGTTGATAGGAGAATTACTTGTTAGATAGATGTTTTTCCTCGTTGCCATAAAATTATCTTGACGCTGTTTATAAGGCAAACTTAACCTAGGCAAATTAAATCTTGCACTGACTTTGAAAGTGAAGGAGTGCTTTGATTGAGGTGCAAACTGAACCAATATTATTAATTAAACTGATTTGGGTGAGGTGCAAACTGAACCAATATTATCCCATAAGGCCATAGTTAACCGTTAATATTTAAGTCTTGTAACTAAGATGACCAGGAACCCTGAAATGAACTCTGACCTATTTTGCGCAATAACTATTCCTACTCAGTAAATGCCATGGTGCATTTGTTTGTTGATTCTTCTCATAATGAAGGAACATCTATCTATGCAATTGATTGTTGTTTCCTGTTTTCACTTCCACCGACACCTTTTTGTTCCATACAAAGTGGCCTAACTACTTCCAGTTTCTTGATAAAAGAATTGATATGCATTCTCATGGAAACCAACCAATAATTTTAGGTTTTAGTTTTCTTAGGCTTTATATCTTCTGTTCCTTTTGTCTTATGTAAACTTTTATTAAATGTTTGAATGTTTGAATTCTTTGAAGGCATCAAGGGAAAGATGCGTGATTATCAACTTGCTGGACTTAATTGGCTTATACGATTGTATGAGAATGGTATTAATGGAATATTAGCTGATGAGATGGTATGCTACATGTGTTAATCTTGATTAAGATCATCTTTTAGTCTTCCATTTTGTTTTCTTTGACACTTTGCCTTTGAATGTATACTTTTTATTGTTTAGGGTCTTGGGAAAACACTTCAAACTATTTCATTGCTGGGCTATCTGCATGAGTTCAGAGGTATAACTGGTCCTCACATGGTTGTTGCGCCAAAGTCCACTCTTGGCAACTGGATAAAGGAAATCCAACGTTTTTGCCCTATCCTACGTGCTGTGAAGTTTTTGGGGAATCCAGAAGAGCGGGTTAGTCTCAAGTCTATTCTTTAATCACTTATGGAACTTATACTGCCATAGTGCCATGTTACTGACCTTCTCTTATTTGTCAGAACCATATAAGGGACAATTTGCTACAGCCTGGGAAATTTGATGTGTGTGTGACTAGTTTTGAAATGGCGATCAAAGAAAAATCTACATTGAGGCGCTTCAGCTGGCGCTACATAATTATTGATGAAGCTCACCGGATAAAAAATGAGAACTCTCTTCTATCAAAGACTATGAGGATTTACAACACTAATTATCGTCTCCTCATCACAGGCACTCCACTCCAGGTAGGCTTCTCTTGCCTGCGTGCACCCAGAATAATGATTTAAGTGCCACTTCAGTAACATGTCGTTTCATATATTTTTTTGGTTTAATCTGATTCTAGTCTAATTTGCTGCTACATGGCAGAATAATCTCCATGAGCTCTGGGCTCTCCTCAACTTCTTGTTACCTGAAATATTTAGCTCTGCGGAGACCTTTGATGAATGGTTTCAAATTTCGGGGGAAAATGATCAACAGGAGGTTGTCCAGCAGCTTCATAAGGTTGGGATATAATTCTGATCATCAATTTTAGTACCTTAAAATGAACTCTTCATAATTGTTTCTCGCTACTTTTGCAAAAGGTTCTTCGCCCATTTCTTCTTAGGAGGCTCAAATCTGATGTAGAGAAGGGTCTACCTCCAAAGAAGGAAACCATACTTAAAGTTGGAATGTCTCAGATGCAAAAGCAGTACTATCGTGCTCTGCTTCAGAAGGATTTGGAGGTTATTAATGCTGGTGGTGAACGCAAGCGATTGCTTAACATTGCCATGCAGTTGCGCAAGTGCTGCAACCATCCATATTTATTCCAAGGAGCTGAACCTGGCCCACCCTACACAACTGGTGAACATCTAGTTGAGAATGCAGGTAACATCATGTTCCTTATTTCTTTTGCATAATTGAAACATTTTTCTACAGAATTTATTTGAATGCTTATTGACAGTTCTTTTGATATTTACATAGGAAAAATGGTTCTATTAGATAAATTGTTGCCCAAACTAAAGGAGCGTGATTCCAGAGTCCTAATTTTTTCACAGGTGATTGTTTTTCACTGCCATGCAGATTTGATTGCATTATTTTTTTAGCAAGTTTGTATTAGGAGATATCAGACACCACTTGTGGATGCTGATCATGTGCATAGTGCACCTCATTAAGCACTTGGTTATCCTAGAATTTTCTTTTGCCTGACATAGCACCATCCTGCAGATGACCAGGCTTTTGGATATCTTGGAAGATTATCTTATGTATAGAGGATATCAGTATTGTCGAATTGATGGAAATACAGGTGGAGAAGATCGTGATGCATCCATCGAAGCTTTCAATAGGCCAGGAAGTGAGAAGTTTGTTTTCTTACTTTCAACTAGGGCAGGTGGCCTTGGTATCAACTTGGCCACTGCTGATGTTGTGGTTCTTTATGACAGTGATTGGTATGTGACTTTGTTATGCTAACTTAATTTTGTTGCTTACCCTAAGAATGAATCTTATGTCTCTGCTACTTCTATGTCGCCAGGAATCCACAAGCTGATCTGCAAGCTCAGGACCGTGCACATAGAATAGGTCAAAAGAAAGAAGTTCAAGTGTTCCGCTTTTGCACTGAGGTTTGTTGTTTCTAGGCTAAAAATTACCATAGTGCCAAATTTTATATTGCTATTTGTCTGGAAGATAATGCAAACAAAATTACAGTACACTATCGAGGAAAAGGTGATTGAGAGAGCATATAAGAAGCTAGCATTGGATGCTTTGGTTATTCAGCAAGGACGATTGGCAGAGCAGAAAAGTATGGTTTTGTTGTTTGCCATTGCTATTTCTTTTAAGCATTTTTCTTTACTAGTTGGATATGGATTATTCTGACAACATTCTCTTTTATTAGCTGTCAATAAGGATGACCTTCTGCAAATGGTGCGGTTTGGTGCTGAAATGGTTTTCAGTTCTAAGGACAGCACAATAACTGATGAGGACATTGACCGTATTATAGCTAAAGGAGAGGAGACAACAGCAGAACTTGATGCGAAAATGAAAAAGTTCACTGAGGATGCGATTAAATTTAAGATGGATGATAGTATGTGCCTGTTCTCTGTTCCTATGCCTTGTGTTCACTGAGGGTGCCATGAAATTTAAGATGGATGATAGTATGTGCCTGTTCTCTGTTCCTACGTCTTCTGGCAACCTACCTAACACCTTTTATTTTCTGATGCAGATGCTGAACTGTATGATTTTGATGATGAGAAGGTAATGGTTCAAACATTCAATTCATGTGCTGTATTTTTTTTTTGAATTGTCTTGCTCATCACCAATTGAATTCTTCTCCATGATTGCTTGAAGGATGAAAACAAGGTTGATTTCAAGAAACTTGTTAGTGATAACTGGATCGAGCCACCTAGAAGAGAAAGGAAGAGAAAGTATGCACCTCTTTATATTTTTTTGGTTCATGTCACACAGTCCAATACTTATTGACCTTATTTAAACTGTCATTTGTAGCTACTCTGAGTCTGAGTACTTTAAGCAAGCACTTCGTCAAGGTGCACCAGCAAAGCCAAGGGAGCCAAGGATTCCAAGAATGCCCCACTTGTAAATTTCTTGTTTTCTTGAAAGCTAATCAATGTTTCCATTTTATTGAATTATATTTGACTTGGATTTTAATTTGTCAGGCATGATTTCCAGTTTTTCAATAACCAAAGGCTAAATGAATTGTATGAAAAGGAAGTGCGGTACCTTATGGTAATTTCTCATCCAGATTATTGTTTCTGTAATTTCTACTGGATGTTAAGTAACTAGTTTGCTCAATTTTTGATTTTTTTGTGCCTGTTTTCCCAGTCCGTTGGACATTACTTTGCAATTTTTTTTTTGCATCTGTCGCTCGTAATCTTGGTGCTTAACATCAGAAAATTTTGATGCAGCAAGCAAACCAGAAGAAAGATACCATTGATGGTGAAGATGAAGGTATTCTCTTGCTTTTTCTTGGTTGTATTACATTCAAGTGGATCTTGCTAACTTTATTATTCTCATGTGATGCTCAGATCAGTTGGAGCCTTTGACAGCAGAGGAGCAGGAAGAGAAGGAACAGTTATTAGAAGAGGTTAGAATCATAACGCAGCACACCAAAATCAACTTTCTTGCTTTTGTACCTTTCTGCTTTCTCTTTTATACTATCGTTTCTCTAACTTCATTTGTCTGTCATGGTAAAAATTTCAGGGTTTTGCATCATGGACAAGGAGAGACTTCAACACATTCATTCGTGCATGTGAGAAATATGGTCGCAATGATATTAAAAGTATATCCTCTGAAATGGAGGGTAAGACAGAAGAGGAAGTTCAACGTTATGCTAAAGTTTTCAAGGAGAGATACAAAGAACTGAGTGGTAAGGCAGTAATTCCAAGATAGCTAATACATAGCATGTTACGAACTGCAGATTTAAATCTCCAATTTGGACTGACAATTTAAAGGAAATATGTGGCTTGACCATGTTGGAGTTCTTTCATTCCTATCCCGTGATATTCCCTTATTTGTTTCATGAAAAACATTTCACAATGTAACAGCTTTTCTTTTTATCTTTATAATATGTTAATAAAGCAACTGTTTGCATACTGAAGATCAAACTTTCAATACTGACAGATTGTGTATGTTTTGATTGTTGTTCAACCAGATTATGATAGAATTATAAAAAATATTGAAAGGGGGGAAGCAAGGATATCCCGGAAGGATGAGATTATGAAAGCCATTGGGAAGAAGTTAGACCGTTACAAGAACCCATGGTTAGAGTTGAAAATTCAGTATGGCCAAAATAAAGGAAAGTTCTATAATGAGGAATGTGACCGCTTTATGGTATGTTCTCCCACCATATTATGTGGATTTATGTATTTGAGTACATTATATGGCTACTAAGCTGGTGTTATGTTCCAGCTTTGCATGGTGCACAAACTTGGATATGGTAACTGGGATGAACTGAAAGCTGCCTTCCGTATGTCTCCCTTGTTCCGATTTGATTGGTTTGTGAAGTCCAGAACTACCCAAGAGTTGGCTAGGCGTTGTGATACCCTTATCCGACTGGTTGAGAAAGAAAATCAAGAATATGATGAGCAAGAGAGGCAGGCAAGGAAGGAGAAAAGGCTTGCTAAGGCAAATCCTAAACTTATTCACTACTCATCATCATTCTGCAGCTCTGCATTCTGTCGATAAAGACCTAGCTAGTGTTGTAGGGTTTGCAAATACTGATGTTTATTGCTGGTACTATTTGAAAATTTGATATCAACAGAACATGACTCCAACAAAGCGAGCAGCACTAAGGAATTCAGAGGGTGAGAATACTCCATTGAGTTCATTCAAGAGGCGACGGCAGTCCCTTATGGACGATTATGTGGGCTCGGTAAGAGACAACCCCGTTGAGTCATCCATGCTTGTAACCTATGTGCATCTACCAAAGAATGTGTATCGTGGGGCTCACCAGTTGTAAATATGTTTCAGGGAAGGCGAAAGAGAGGGTGAATGTGATGTTTGCTATCTTGCTTTTGGAGCTCGCCGGAGATGCAGTCTCTGCAATGCTTTAAGCCCCTGCCGTGCAGTGTTTAGTTTCTCCTGCACGCGAGTTAAATGCCTCAAGGGCAGGTGACTTCGTAGTATAATTTATGCAATGTTGACATAGGTTAGTTATAAATCCTAAATGAAGTATGTATGAGCACGCTGTGTTAGTGTCGTAGTCCTGTGCTTTGCATTTCAACTGTTGCTATCCCAGCTGACAGAATATTATGACTTCAGCTGCAAGCCTGCAACACAATTGAGGCTCTTCAATTCAATGTTTTAAGATAAAAATCCGGTCCTGCATTTTGCCCCAACAGATTATAACTAAGGTGCTGTTTGGCTGGTTCTGAAGTAGCGTAAACGTTAATGAAATGAGTTCAAATGTGCATACCGCCGGCAGCTTATCATCATTTACATTTGCGTTACATTCCTCTGCACAAAACAGCCCTTAGGGCCTAAGGATGGGGATAGCTCTTCAAATGGGGCCTTGTTTACTGTAATTTTTTTTTTCAAAATAGGAATAGTAGCACTTTTGTTTGTATTTGATAAATATTGTCTAATGATAGACTAACTAGATTCAAAAGATTTGTCTTGCAAATTATAGCTGTGCAATTAGTTATTATTTTTATCTATATTTAATGTTTCATGCATGTGCTGTAAGATTCGATGTGATGGGAAAATATGAAACTTTACAAAATTTTTTAGAAACTAAACAAGGCTATATGTGGTTCTTCTCTAATGTAATTTAATAATCTAAATAGATAATTTTTTACTTATTTTTTTATTTAATTCATTTAGTTAGAAGAACTGTGGATATCTGCTTGGAGCATTGTCCCCATCTCTAGTAGGGCTAAGCCCCATGAGCCACGAGGGTGGTAGTAATGGTTGAGTATATGTATACTTTTTCATGACACTTTTTCACAGCAGGGCAAATATTGTCTAAGTATAAATTAAATAAGTTTAAAAGATTTGTTTCATAAATTATAAGCAAACTATGTAATTAGTTATTTTTTATTTATATTTAATGTTTCGTATATGTGTTCTAAGATTTAATATGACAGAAAATTTTGAAAAGTTTGACTTTTGAGGAACTAAACAAGACCTTAGAAGAAGCACACTACGGGTGTGTTTGGTTTCTAGCCCAAGTTGGCCTGGCTAGCCCAAGCTGGCCTGGCCAGCATTGGCCCGTGCGAATGGAGCCAGAGCCGTTTGTTTGGTTTATATGCGAAATGAGCCAGGCCTGACTTAGTTTGGGTTTGGTTTCGTGTCCAGGCTCGCGACTAAACCATATGTAGCCAAGTCTCCGTTGTTTGGTTTTGTGGCCACACTCGGTCCAATTACCAGCCCGGCCTAGCGGTGTTGGTTACCACTCGACGTTGTACAAAAGCCCCGCCTCCTCAGCTCCCCACAGCGGTCACCACCGAATCGCTCACCCCCTCATTCACTCCCTCAAACCAACTCGCACGACCGTTCTTTCTCACTCCCACTTCCTCGCCCTTGTCTCCTCATTGTTGCCGCCATGAGCGACGAGTCCTCCGCTCAACGCGTGATGCAGGTGAAGCTGGAGCCGCAGGTGAAGCTGGAGCCATGCACTGGTGGTCCTGGATGCGAGTGCTGCTCGGAGCCTTCGGGAGCTCCGTCGTCGCCGGCGTCGCTCGAGGAGCGTGTCCTCGATGATTCCTCCTATAACCTTCGGCGACACTGAAAGGTCCTAATATGGCTAGAGGGGGGGGAGTGAATTGCCTATTTAAAAATTCTTCAAACTCACTAGAGCAAGAGATTAGTAAATAACAAAGCGAAGCCTTTTGCTCTAGCTCTAAAAGGGTGTTTGCAAGCCACCTATCTAACAATTCTAGTTGATATAATCACTAGGCACACAAGAGCTATGTCACTACAAGCTACACTAGTGGACTATGCTATACAAGGCAAGACTAGCAACTAAACTAGTTACACTACTTTGCGGTAAGTAAATGGAGGGGAAGA
>Ga0182004_10004485_pt1 | contig 11264 bp, 4 predicted proteins | sample Sormic07211540_1_FD_120479 | JGI IMG/M metagenome (GOLD analysis project Ga0182004, IMG submission 120479) | Endophyte microbial communities from Sorghum bicolor roots, Mead, Nebraska, USA - 072115-40_1 MetaG | ecosystem: Host-associated > Plants > Roots > Unclassified | place: USA: Nebraska...
GTTTGTCCCCCTTTTTTTCTATTTTCCTTTCTTTTATTCCAAAGCCATTTTCCAAACCATTTTAAAATCACTTTGAAATACTTTTGAACTTTAGTGAAACCACTCAGCACAATAAATAAAATGTAGGAGCATGAGTGCGCAAAAATATTGCTAACATCCTATGATAAATTTGATTTTGATGAAAAATATTATTTCTTTATTTTTCATGAATACATAAATACAAAATTAAATTATTTTTCACCTATTTCAAAAGTTTTAAATTTTTGGGTGTTACACTCGGCAAAGCATCAGTATCCCGTGGTGGCTGTAGGAACTGCTCTTTACGGACAGCACGTAAGAGCACGCCAACTGCAAATCAGTGGAGCATCTGCTTTCCATAAAGACGTTGCCTACACTTGCAAAATATATCAAACGTTTTTTTGGCTCAGTTACCTTTCGGCGTTTCATGGGCTAAATTATTTAATAAAATTAACATCTACAGAAATAGCAGTGCAAAATCAGATGTTGTCTAATACTTCTCTCTTTGTTTTTAGAGACAAACACACTCGAACCACTGTATCTATATCATACATTATTGTACCACTCTTCTCTTCTTCACAACCCACGCAACAAAGTCGTACTCGTATGCCCTTCTCCGTCCATACAACATATCACCATTCCTATTAGCTAGCACTAGCGAAAGAGAGCAAGGCATGCATGGAGCTCGCGGTGGCGGCCCTGGGCAGCCTCCTCCCCAAGCTTGCCACGCTCCTCACCGACGAATACAAACCGCAGAAAGCGATGAGGGGGGAGGTCAGGTTCCTCCAAGCCGAAATGGAGAGCATGCAGGCTGCCCTCAACCGAGTGTCCATGCTGCCGCCCCAGCAGATTGATGATCTTCTCAACATCTGGGTGAGGGACTTGAAGGAGCTGTCCTATGACATTGAGGACAGCGTTGATGCTTTCGTGGTGTGGGTCAACGCTCCTGGTTGTGCCAAGCCACACAGCTTCAGAAGGTTTTTTGACAGGACCGTCGGCTTGTTGACAAAAGCCAAGGCTCGGCATCATATCACGGATGACATTCAAGAGATCAAGAGGCGCATCCGTGATGTTTGTGAAAGGAAAGAAAGGTACAATATATTTGATGTTGCGGTAGTGCAGCCTCATACAATAGACATCGATCCATGCTTGCCGGCTCTCTATGAAGACGCAGCGAAGCTCGTCGGCATCGATGTCCCCACACAGAAAGTTATCGACTTGCTAAACAGAGGAAAATGTGTGCAAAACGAGAAGCTAATGGTTCTCTCCATTGCTGGAGTGGGAGGACTTGGCAAAACAACCGTCGCCAATTCTGTGTTTCAAAGACTCAGGGAACAGTTTCAGTGTAAAGCTTTTGTCTCGGTGTCCCTCAAGCCAAACATGAAGAAGATTCTTTCCAGCATACTCCGGCAAATTATTAGCAATAACAAGTGTACCAATGCTCGAGAAGAGGATCCAGATGAACTTATAAAGAGCATCTGGGAATTCCTCGTCAATAACAACTGTAGAGAAATGGATCCAGATGAACTTATAAAAAGCATCAGGCAATTCCTCGTCGATAAGAGGTACATGTTGTATCCCTAGTATGACTCTTTACATGTCTGAAGAAACTATTACTTGACTAATTATTCTGAGTTAGCTAGCGAAAATAAAGGGTTAATGACAAAAGAACGCACACTTCAACAAATAAAGCGACCTCCCACTCTGATCATAACTCCATCACATCATGGTAGTTACGTGTTTACAGTTTTAATTTGTAGATTGTCTCAATATGTTATGTTATTGTTTAAAGCAACAAGATTTCGAATTTAAACTTCATATCACGGTAAAACATCGTTCTTCTTCTTTAGAATTTTAATTTCTCAAATAGCCATGGTGGATCTTTACTCTTTAGTATACTTTGGACAATAGTGCTTTCAATCTGGTTGGCGATTTAGTAGGTTATTCATTACTGCTAATTTGTTGTCGCCCTCAAGAAATGTCTAATTAGGCTACAGCCCATTTCCCACTTAGGGAATGCCATGAAAAAGGATACACAACTGCAGAAATGCACTATATAGATGGTTAGGAAGCCTCTAAGTTTTTGCCTCTACAAATATAGGCGACTGCCCAGCCACCTCTAAAAAAGGGATTTGTAGAGATGGATGGAAACAACAGCCCCCTCTACGAATGTATGTGTGATTTCCCCGATGAGTTCTAGTAGTACACCAAAAAATGTGTCGGCATGGAAATTAGGCTACACCATCAAGTTCCTAGCATGGAGAACATATTGGGAAATATTTGATGCAACAAAATTCAAAGTTCAAAGCAAAAGGAAGGAAGGAGATATGGCCCGTTTGTTTCTGGGCTGGAATAATCTGGAACTGTTTTAGGCCTGAAATCATTTGTTTTTTTGTACTGGGATGGAAATGTTCCTCGCTGTTCCAGGCCGGGAATGCCTAACCAAATGGGCCCTAAGTTTGCAAGTCGTTTTGGATCTAACTTTATCATGGAAAACTTTGAGAACATGTTTTTGTTTTCTACTAGGATGATAAGACTACCCCAGTATATAAATGAGAGGATCACGGTCAATTGAGGATTACAACTTCCAAACGTCAAAAAATAAGAACACCTATCCTTTTACCTTAACTTTTGCTCTACCTTATTATTCATCACATCTCATATTAGCAAGATGTCGCGTAGTTTTACGTGGCCTTGCTAACCTTAGGATAAAATGTTTGTTTAAATATAATATACTCCCTCCATACTTAAAAATAAAGTCGTTTTAAACAAAGCTTATGTTAAATATTGGGAATATAAATCATGAATAATTGTTGAGTTTAGAAATGTAAAAACTATACGAGTACATTTGTCTTGAAAAATATTTCTAAAAAAATATACATATATCATTTTTTGTTAAGTTTTATAAAAAACAAGAAGTCGGCTTTAGAGACCGTATCGCTGTCCAAAACAACTTTACTTTTTACTTTTTAGTGTGGAGGGAGTATATACCTTCCTACTAATACGACGAAGGAAAGTGTGTAGTTACTTACCCTTGCGTGGTGTCTTGGTATCACACGAGTACCTTCATGTACTCGCAGTAATATCCATAGTGCTCACTTCCGCTACAGTTGCTTGTGGCACCGGCTTGATGCATCGTGTTTTGTATATGAAAACACAAAGTACTTCGGCAGGAACATAACTGATCCGAAATACTCCCTCCATCCTAAATTGTAAGTCATTTCAAAAATCTTGGAGAGTCAAAGCATTTTGACGTTTGACCAAAATTATAGAGAAAAATACTAAGATTTGTAACGTAAAGTGAATATACTATAAAAATATAATTAAGAAAGATTCTAATGATACTTAGTTAGTACCATAATAATTAATATTTTATAATATAAATTTGGTCAAACTTAAAAAAATTTGACTCTCCAAGATTCTTGGAATGACTTACAATTTGGAATGGAGGGAGTAACTTAGTTTTTTGAGTCATACCATTCATTTTGTCTTCCGTTTAGGATTGTGTTGCCCTTTAAGTTCCTTAATTTAGTGCCTGTATACCCTGTTCTAATATATTGAATGATCCAAGTTAGTGTCCTAAACTGATCTTCGCAATTATATTAATAACTTTGTTAATGAGGATGATCCATGTCAAGTATCGAGTGCATATAATATATATATATATATATATATATATATATATATATATAACCGCCTGCAGAAATGAGTTTCTACAGGCGGTTCTCAGTTAACCGCCTGTGGAAACTTTTATTTCCACAGGCCTATAGCCACTGGCGGTTCGTCAATCCGCCTGTACAAAGGGGTTGCGAACCACCTGTATAGTACCTCTGTGTACTAGTGTACGAGCCACCCGCTCGTGCATAGCTGCTCGGTCATGGCGACCTAGCCTAAGGCCCAGTACAAACCATACATACCAGCAGTGCGGCGACCCTCCCTGAAAACCAGAACCAGGTAGGAACCACACTGGTGAGCCCTTCTCTCATGCTTAAGTTTGGGTTAGGGTTCTTGATTAGGGGGAAAATGGGGATTATTTGGGACATTTCTCGGGTTTTGCCCAATCATCTCCTTCTAATTGCTTATTGAGTCATCACAACATGAAAATGATTACTAATTTGTGAGATTTGGGCAGATCCAAGATTAACTGCGATAAAATAGTGAAAACCCTATCAGTAAATAGTTAACTTAATCATGAAATTAACCTTAGATCGCATCTAATGTAGAATTTAATGTACATACTAACAACTCAAAATTAATCTAATTCGATACTAAATTCTCTTAACCATGCACATGAAGACATAACAGATCATGTAAAAGACTAACCATGTGCATGATAGATCTGAACAGAGCATAACTGCATATAATCTGACTTAAACTGAAACTAAACTAACATGACAGAGGCATAAAACATGATCTAGCACTTAACAGGGTCACGGTAGATCTAAGCAGACTCTGGATACCTATTGCTGAAACTAACCTTAGCATAAAAATATGTAGCACATGTACACAGGATCTTAACAATTAGCCTAACACATGACCACAACTGATCTGATGCTGAAGTACATAAGTGCATTAGTGCCAGACCATTGTTGGCTGTCATCACTAGCGCCTTAGGTGGTTATGCAGTCCTCGGTGGTGGTATAGATGAACGTAGATCACCAACTCAGGGTTTGGTAACCCTCTGCGCATGACGATCTTGATGTACCGGATAGCAGCAGCCTTTTGGATGCCACCGGCACTGTCCTAGACGAGAAACGGACCTTCCTAAACCCTCCAGCGCCTAAGTGATCGGTTTGTGATTTGACTCATATGAAAAATATATAGATGGAGATGTCTCTCGCGCCTCCCCTTATATAGTTGTGTTGTGGCTTGTGGCCAGGGGGCCGAACCCTAGAAGATCTAAGGGTGACGTCAATTACGGCAAATCTTATCTGTTGGCAATATATGACAGGTGGACCAAAATACTTAACAACTAACTAACCTTGTCATTAATCTCGGGATTAGTTGAGATCACATTCCAACATCCCTTGGCCTGTGATGCACTTGAGTAAGGCATTTACTGGTCAGATATTTCCTTCTTAGTAGGTTCTGCCAAATCCCATCCTCATTGATCAACCTAAGCAACCACTTAAGAGATATCTATTTTGTATGTCCAGATTGAGTATTCCTAGCCCACCATAATCCTTTGGTGTACAGAGGACCTTCCTTAACTAATCAGTATTTCTTCTATGTTCGTCACATTGCCAGAAATAGCGGGAGCGATAGTAATCTAGTTTTTGAAGAACTCGTCTAAATAAATGAAATTCTATCCAAGAGCATATGTAGTTAAATAAATTAAACATGCACACCAATATATACTAAACATACTATTAATTAATCTTCTAAAATGCTGGAGCAGCAGCACCTACCCAGCAAGCACGTATTTTTTCATGTCCGGTTTCTCATGGTGCTTTGATCTCTGGTGTTAACAGTACACCCAGGAGCAAATAGTTAATTAACTCATTATGGTAATAAGTATTTAATCAACGGAGCAGGGATCCGGTGCTTCTTTCAGAGGGAACAAGGAAAAGCAAAACAGAGGGCGAAAGAAGAGAGCAGAAACTATTATACCTAGTGGAGCCGTTTAGACATTTATTAGTGACGGTAGGCTCAAGAACAATAGCATAAACTTTTGAGGAACACCCTCGATTCATATCCAAAGCAGCAGAAAAAGGACTCGGCACTTAGAAGTTACAAGGAGAACAAAAACTGTGGTGAAATTGGCTGTCACTGAAGTGAGATGAAATGTTTCTTATGATAAGCTGTTGTCGTTGGACCGACGTGAGCTGGCTGGTGTCCTCTGGTTGCAAGTTTAGTTCATTAGTTAATCCTATTAAAATGTGTGCCATTATTTTAGTCTATAGAGAGCTTCTCACCAACGATGCTGTATAAAGAAAAAAAATTGGTGTCACAATGCTATTATCTATATAGTGTTTTGAACTGTTCAGATCTACATAAACTGTATGCCTGCATTGCGCTTTTACAAAGCATGCATTTAGTTAATGCTCTTGCAAAACCACAGGTACTTAATTGTAATTGATGATATATGGGACAAAGAAGCTTGGACAATCATCAAATGTGCTCTGGTTGACAATGGAGACTCAATCCTTCAACCCTCATCGTAGTTAATGGAAGAAACTAAATTAAGGAATGATAAGAATGATGATGTCCCTCTCAGTCTAGATCAAAATTCCCTAGACTAAAGTGACATGGTAGATAATAAGGCTTCATGAACCCATCTGTGCAGAGCAACATCAGCAAAGTGTCCTCAAACTCATCCGCAAACAAAGGTAGCTCACTTGAATCTAAAACTTTGAAAATAAGGATCCACTACTAGTAAGCTTTTATGTAAAAGAAACATTGAATCTTGCTAAACCTTCCTTTGTACACCCTAGACCTGTATTCCTGAGTTTCTCCTCTTTTTCGCCAGGTAAGTCTTGTTGAGTACCCTAGTACTTAGGGTTCTTTGACCCCTTTTTTGCAGTTGAGACCTAGGAGCCGATCTGTGTTTGGATCCTGTTGTATGACCATCGTCGAGGTCGATGACGATGAGGAGTAGCTTTGACTCGTGGGCTGGGTCTGAGGTTTGGTGGTTCTATATAATATTACTAATGCTAGTCCACAACATATGGTTTATAATCATACTCTACTTATGGTTGGTACTTTTTTAAACAAACGGTTTGTAAATTAAGTTATGTACTACTTCCGCACTTTTACTCCTAAATGGTACTTTTGTATAGTGTTTGTAATATTACAATGTTTCTGCAATGAATGATCCTGCTGTTAGTGTGGCCACTTGTTATCCCTTAATGGTGAGAAGAAGTAGTTTGTTGTTAATTTACCATCATATGTGGTCAGGACTAGCACTACAGATAAGCCAATGATAGCGGTGGATTGGGTACCTTGGTACACCGATAAGTCTTCTGGAGTAGCTAGTTCACTGGCACAGCCGTCAAAGGTCTTTGAGACAATGACAGTGTCAATGGGCCTAGTTGATTAAGAGGATCTGCCACACCCGCTCGGCCTAGCCTACCAGCAGCCACAACCCAACTCCCCTGCCCCTTTCTCCTAGGCCAGAGCCTAGCTTCCCTCTCTCGCTCATGGGCCGCACAAGCAGGCTGGCCCATAGCCCCGCAGTGGACGCCACCTCCTCCTTTCCCCTTCATTGACAAACCAGCCCCATGTCTTTGATTCGCCGACAGGTGGGACCCACCAGTTAGATGCCTTTCTTCCACCTCCAGCCATGACTAGCTTAGACTCTGCTAATGGAAGTCACCACCTGGATCTCTGGGATTTAGCGTGCTACCCTCTCTTGCTGCACTATAAAGCTCCAGGCCCTACCTGTGCCCTTGTTTCATCCATCTGAGCACCGCCCTAAGCCCTAGCTTCGCCACCCTACACGTTCGGATCTCACCAAACTCGGAGCTTGAGCTGCCACCGTTGTCCATGTACTAAGCTGCCCCAAGGTTGATGAAAACCTCTTACCAAGCTTTGCTCCACCATAAGAAGCCTGCATGCATTGTTCTTTTCTATTCTTTCGCCCTCTGTTCCTTGCTCATCATCACCAATTGTTCGCAGGAGGATTTTTGCTGCCCCGACGCCTCCACAACATCTCCGCCCAAATAATGTGACTACGTAAACTCACCGAGGTCCTCTGTACGTCCCCGTTCTTTTCCCGTGGAAAATAGAGCTTTCTAGGCGTTTTTTGCCCAACTCTGGCGACCTCCTCAATGCCAGCCATGGAGCCACAATGTCAGGGGGCACTGTTCCGGACGGAGAGCTCCCTCTCACCACCTTGGATCTAATCCCTACCATCCAACTCTGATTGAACGGCTCAAATCGGCTGATACCCTTTTTACCGGTAAATTTGTTAAAGAGCCCTAGGATTCTTCGGTTTTTGAGCCTACAGTCCAAAGCATATTTGGAAAATATGTCTTTCCCGATTGAAAACATAAAAGTTCCTGGTTTAAAAAATACGTTTTTAGTATTTTGAGAAATGCCACTGAATTTCATTTGGTCTCAAAATGCTCATTTTAACTCCGATTTGACCTGTTCAAAGTTCGTTAGATTCATATTCACATAATCTAGGTGTTAGTAGCACTTTTTCTTAGTTTGCAATTTATTATTTTAGAGGTTCTATTTAATTAATTATTACTATAGGAAATCTTTGAAAATTTATAACTAATCCGTTTTAGCTCCAATTTTTATGATCTTTATATCTGTGTGAATGTAGTGATGCGTATAGTGATTTCATAAACTTTTGATTATGTTTTGCTACTGTTAGTGTACTTTTCTAATAATAGCTTTGTTTGCTTCATATGGTTGGCTCTATTTGCTTGTGTGTTGTTTGGTGATCGAGTATAGACGGTGAGCAATAGAGCAGTACTTCGATGATCAAGACCAGTACCTTAATGACCAACAGGAGCAGCAGGAAAACTTGAATCAAGTTAAGTATAGTTTTGTTTTTTTTTCCTGTGACCATGATCTTATGACTTGATTAGTGTTTAAGTAACAAATGATATAAATAACTTTTTAGCAACTTGAGGATTTATCTGTAAGAGAATCTCTGGGATTGACAGTACAACTATGAGCATTACATGGCTTTGACTTTAATCAAGTGTGAGGACCTTTTCTAGCTTATTAGAGGTTACTCTTGAGGCACAAATGGGAAAAAGCGGATCCCAGGGAATGGTTGTATCACATAGACTGACTGATGAAACCTAGCTGGCCTAACTTGTTAGACAAACCTTTGAAAGACTTCATAATGAACCCTAGTGTCCTTTCTTGGTAGTGGGCTAAGAGGTCGACGGGCCTCGGAAGAAAAAGTAAATCACGACTCATAGTAAAAGTGTACACCTCTATGCAGAGTTTATTAAATTGATATACTAGCCTTTCCGTGTTGGTGATTGTTCGTGGCTAGCTTCGGTGATTGTGAGGGGTTCTTGTGCCTTTTCCGGCGGAGCGCCAAAGATAACTCTAGTGGATCACGTGTCATTGAGCTATCTTATTACTTGTGGGTAGATTCTTGCGGTGTCTACTCTACTTAACAAGGTCAGGTATGCAGTCGACATGCATCCGAACCATCCAACGCTCAAGCTGTCAAGACAGTTCCAAATGTATATGATAGAGGATTTGAAGTAAAATGGTCATGAGGAATTCGAGGAAAGGTAACAGAATCACCGAGAAATTAATGCCAATCTATACTTGTTTGATAGAGGATGAAAACGGATCTTTTCCACCACCCTCCATTGTTCATTTCAGCTTTTGCATAACCACTGGCCTCCTTTATTTTGTCTGAGTCGTTCCATCAATCGCTCGTGTTCTGCTTCTAGTCTACATATTTCTTCACTTCTGCTATTTCGTTTTCTAAGTGCTCAGTTTTGTGTTACCTTGTGCCAGTCAAATAATTAATTGTTCCTCAGCAAAGAAGCACCCACCTTTGTCACACGTCAGAAACAATTCTTCACTTCGTTTTCCTCGAAAATTGCACGAAAAACGAATATGCATTGTAATCATCAAAATACCCTATGTTGTTGTGTTTAGAAAATGAATCCCAAACTACTTTGTCATCATTGAAAAGTTGATCTCACCCTTGTTGTCCCTAAAATATCTGTCATTCTGCTCCAACATATTCACTGGATTGATGAACCTAAACTATTTTGTCAACCGATGTTGGATGCATTCTCTACCCACTTGTCAAGTCTCGGTATGTTTGCCTCACATCAGTGTTTGCCTAAATGGCCTAAACAACCGATTAAACGGCCATTAAACAGTAAATGGTGGCAAACTATTTGTTTAGGGAGTAAATAGGAAATTAAACGGTTGACCATTTAAACGGTCAAAAAAAATGAGAAAACGGTCTAAACGGCCTAAACGGAACGGTTGTAAACGGTATTAAACAAGCTAAACGGTTGTTTAAACGGCTGTTTAGGCAAACACCAGGTTAATCTAGTTGAATTTTACATCAATAATTTGTATACTTAAATTTATTATATTTATAAATATGTACACTTAATTTGTTACATGCATAAATATGTATATTTGATTCTTCTACTATGCATAAACATATATACATACTAAAATAAAAGATTTTTAGTTGCATAAATATGTATAAATGTTAGAATAATTGATTTTACATTAAAAGATATGCATATTTTTGTAATATTGTTTAAAACCGTTTAGACCGTTTTAATACGTTTAAACAGCGCTTAAACTATTTAAACGCTAAACGAAGGGTGACCGACTGTTTACCGTTTAGTGATTAGGATGACATTGCATCACACTGAAATTATTTCATAAGTGGATTGCTAATTTTATGATCTTTTGGGTGCAGTAGGCAATAGTTGCATGAATTTTATGGATTTTCTGTTTCTCAAGTTCTAAATTTAATGCCATAGATTAATTACCACTATATTACTGTGTTAACTACCTCCTCGTGTTTGTGTTATGAACTTTTTTTGAGAGCATTTGTGTTATGAACTTGAGACAGTGATCCTACTCATACTTGAATATAATCAGTTTATTTTTCAGGAAAAAGACACATACTATCGTATTTGTTCCTATCATCTTTCCGTGTGTATTTATCTATTTAGACATGTTGTCACATGGACTCAATTCATGTTATGTCATTTATTTTGCAGGAATGGAACATATTGTTGATCTATCCAATACCAACTATTCATGGTGGGCAATATTTGTAGCACCTTTCATGATTTTGATTATTTTGTGTTGGGACAGAGTTTGTTATCACTTTATCTTTTGAATATTGACCTGAACTATTACTATGGAAGTTGTAATGGCAACGATATTGTTGGTCAACTTTCATTAAAACTATGAAAGATTTCAATGTTGTTTGCCCTTGTTGAGAAATCACCCTTAATTTGATGATTGCTCTAGCGCTTTTTATTAATTTCATGTTCAAAACCGTCTCTCATAGTTGTGCATACAAGCATGTATATGTATTGCTGCTAATGAGAAGCCGTAGAGAGAAAGTAGTTGGCATCAATGCTAAAAAATGGAACCATGGGTGCTGAACCTAGTAATATGAAATTAAATATTTTAAATCATCTTGTATCTTCCCGTACAAGTGACCCCCCCCCTCCCTCCCCCCCCCCCTCCCCTCAAACCCCCAAACCACCCAACCCACCCACCACCCCCCCCCCAAAACAAACACCAAAGCAAAAAAAAAAAAACAAAAAAAAAACAAA
>Ga0182004_10004486_pt1 | contig 11263 bp, 10 predicted proteins | sample Sormic07211540_1_FD_120479 | JGI IMG/M metagenome (GOLD analysis project Ga0182004, IMG submission 120479) | Endophyte microbial communities from Sorghum bicolor roots, Mead, Nebraska, USA - 072115-40_1 MetaG | ecosystem: Host-associated > Plants > Roots > Unclassified | place: USA: Nebraska...
ATTTATAGGGCAAAGGATGTTTTTCAAGGACCACTCTTCATGGAAGTTTTCTTAATTGCTGCATGGTGTCTTTGGAATGAAAGGAATGGAGTTATCTTCAATAAAAAAGTTCCAAGTCTAGGAACTTGGAAGGATGCTTTCAAGGAAGAAACCAAACTGCTCCTATACAGAATCAAGTCGAGTCTCCATCCTACGATCCTCAGTTGGCTCAGTGCTCTGTAGTTTCTTAGTTTCTTAGTTATCCTTTTTGCTTTTAGTTGGTTACAGTAGAAGAGTCTTAGAGTAGTTGCTTCCCTTCCCCTAGTCTTTGTTGCTAACTGCTGGTTGGTCTTCCCTCTTGTAAGTATTCTCTGAACTACTCTGTTCAATATATGTTGCCGGGGGGCTTTGCCCCACGGTTTTTGCTCAAAAATAAATCATAATGGTAATTTCTCCATTTGGTCCTAGCCTTGGTGCTCCATATGGGAAAATGTCCATGACCATCTTACCTTGCCGATTACTGTTGACATTTACTACCGTCATTACTAAAAATAGAGATAAATCCTACCCCTAGCAACAACACCAAAAATACACGATATATCATTAACTTGTCAAATAGCAACTAACCACTCTAACATTCCTAAGCATGAAGTAGGTTGTTGTCCCTAATTATATTGCTAGGAATTTAATATAGATTCACATGTTCTACTGCGACTAGACAGAGAATAAAAGATATGAATATAAATATAAACTAAATGGGTTCTGCAAGCGGACAGATAATTATACCGTTGTAGCATTTTACCTAGGGAAGTATCCAGGTTGTCGATTTATATTTATACCAGTGGGAAGGCTAAGTGTAAAACTATAATCTATTATATTGATAAGAAACTATATAGGATGAATAAATGATATTACCCAAGTTATATAATCTACTCATAACAGGCAGAGGTCACAAGATAAATATGGATAAATAACAGTGATAGCATAATCATCAAGTATCATAATTAAAGATAATCATCAGATCATCTACTAGTCATAATCATAGTTAGCTAATGGATGAACTATGGAGTTGGATCTAAGGTAATTCTATAACTACGTCAATGAATAACTCTAATTAGTGCAATTACATCTAGAAATCATCGTTAAGTCAACTCTATATCATAATTACATGTAAAGAGGCATCAACTAATGAGGGTATTAAGACACAAGGGTCACCTCCTTCGTGACGGTGCCCATGCTAGACCTACGTACGGAGGATGGACTACAGAGGAATCAATGCAGCTATCACCTACGCGGACTACCACACGTCTCGGCACGTTAGGGTGCACTCGCAGATAAACAAGATATCTGAACACCACGTCTACATATTGTCTACCATCTACCCAACGATCAATTAGGTAAACGCTATACGAGCAATTACATAAATTCAATAAGATCAAACCAACTATCCTAGACATATAATCAAAGTAGACAACGACTACTACAATTAAGAACATATGAATCTATTAAGAATAAAGTCTCCCTAATATACAATTGAATACTATAAAGTAAGAACTAGATCTATTACCGAACTCTTGTGCTCCACACTGACGCTAGGGGCTCCGGATCTCGACGAAGAACTAGATCTCCTCTACTTCTAAACTAAGTAGAACTATGAACTAGAAGGCTCTTTATGAACTTGAAGGCGCTTGATGCTTGATGGATTGAGGCCTTGATGAATAATGAATTGGCTCTCTCTAGGAGGAGTCTACCCATGTATTTATAGTCCAGTGGGATGCGCGTGTGTCATAGGATCAAACCGACTTAACCAAGGGCCGAGATACATCAGGAGAGGCGGTAGAGGAAGCTTCCGGAAGAGAGGGGCCAAAACCCTAAGGGGGGCGGCCGGCCCCACCTGGTGCCTTCTCGATCCTTCCTGAGTCTTCCCACGACGTTTCCCGTGGTGGATAAGTTTCATATTTATTTTGCACTATAGTCCCTCTTTTCAGCTTTCCTAAAATTTACCCTAGAAAATACAAAATATGCAAAACTCGTGGAAATTGTCAGATAAAACCCTAGACTAGTGTGTTTTCATGTTTTTCTTCAGGTCTAAAGTTGTAATAAAAGTTGACGTTATCGACCGTCAACAATTACCAATTCCCCTCTGCCTGCTAATGTCTCGGATCTCTGGATCCCCGACACATAGATTTGGAATCATCAGCTTCTCTCCACCACCTTCAATGAGCAGGCTGTCCACGCTATTCAATCTACTCCGGTTGTTGACCACAACTGCAATGACTCTAGCTAAAAATGGCATTTGCACTACACAGGCTGTTTATTCCCAACTTTCCCATCAACAAGTTCACCAGCTTCCTACTCAAGGACCTAGAAGCGTAACTGAAGATGCAAGCAACATTTTACATAAGGTTTGGAAAAGTAAGTTAATCCCATCAATTCTAAAAACCTTCGCTTGGACACTTATTAGAAGAGCTCTAGCTACTGGAGAAAGAGTTGGTAGGTATTCTGTCCATATTGATAAACACTGTGATTATTGTGGAGACATTAAAACGGATCAGCATCTATTTTTTAAATGCAACCTTCCCACACAAATATGGTATGCAACTAACCCCCCTCTTCTCACTAACAACATTCCTCCAGAAGAAGATGGTGTCCAAATGTCTTTATCTCTCCGTTTGAGCATAATATAACAGACAAACTTATGTAAGAATATGTTCCTTCTCTGGTATATTTGGAAGGCTCATAATGACAAGAGGTTCCAGCGAAGAACATGGACATCTCACCAGATCCAAAAAGCAGCAAGTGCCCATATGATCTCTCACTTGGATGCTCTAAAAGAACAGACCCTCTCTCATTTAGATAATTCCCTACTTCCTACTCATAACAGATATGTAGGAACACATCAAGGAAACCACTAATCAATTTCGGCGATGGACCAACTACTGGTTTCTTTTCCAACATCTATTGCAGGAACTTGGTGCTACACTAATGCATCAACGACGCCAGACACTACTACATCAACTCTTAGATAGGCGGGTCTAGAAATTTTCATCATCAACACTGATGTGCAACCACCAATGAGTATATTAATCAAAGCTACTATGCAGGAATCTTTTTTCAGTGATCATGGCAGAAGGCGCTACTATGGCAGTGGCAGCACAATTGCTGAATCAACTCCAGTGCCACCAGGTGACGCTTCTCTCGAACAACCAACAGTTGGTGCACTTTCTAAATGGCCCTAATCTCTCCAATCCTCCTGATTGGAGAATCAAACTATATACTCAGATGACAACTACTCATTTATCTCGGATAACTCAGTAGATGGTTGACTCCCTAGCAAGACAGGCCCTTTGTGCTCTTCAATCTAGTCAGCTTGATTACTCAAGAATTTGTACTAATCCTAGTCATAACAATGATTGCCCCATACTTCTGGCAATCAATGTTGTAACCGTTGACTCTGTAATGGTTCTTTCAGCTTCGTGCTGTTAAAATATTTATGGTTTACTTATCAAAAAAACAACCAATTGCAGATGGTTTTCACAATTCAGCCAATTGCAGCCCACTATAGTTAGTCTTAACTGGTATAAAGTGAGCAACTTTAGTTAATCGGTCCACTATTACCCAAATTGAATCATACCCTCTCTGTGTATGTGGCAAACCCACTATGAAATTCATACCTACTTCTTCCCACTTCCATTCAGGAATCTTCATTGGTTGTTACAGTCTAGCTGGCCTCTGATGTTCAGCTTTCACTCGCTGGCAAGTATCACACACAACAACATACTCAGCTACATCCCTCTTTAAGCCATACCACCAATACTTCTGCTTCAGATCTAGATACATCTTAGTACTACCACGATGAATAGAATAAGCTGATTCATGAGCCTCTCGCGGAATCATCTCACGAATAGCCTTCACTTCAGGAACACATATTCTTTTCCCAAACCAAAGTGTACCATTGTCATCTATTCTGAATCCCAATGCTTTTTCTAGTACCACATTCTGTGCTATCTCCTTTAGTTTCTCATCCTCCAACTATCCTTTCAATATCTCCTTCTCTAAAGTAGGAGTCACCTCTACTTCCATAGCATTAACTACAATTCCTAGGTTCAAATATGCAAATTCAACACACAACTCCTCAGACTCAGGTGTCGCCTGAAGCTCATTAACATATTTCTTCCTGCTAAGCGCATCAGCCACGACGTTTGCTTTTCCAGGATGGTAGTGCACTTCTATATCATAATCCTTTATCAACTCCAACCAACGACGTTGTCTCAAATTCAGATCTGTCTAGGTGAAAATATATTTCAAACTCTTATGATCAGTGTTTATGTCACTCTTATGCCCAATCAGATAGTGTCTCCAAATTTTTAGTGCATGAACTACAGCTGCTAATTCTAGATCATGAGTAGGATAATTCAGTTCATGTTTTCTCAACTGTCTAGATGCATAAGCCACAACTCTACCTTCTTGCATAAGAACACAACCCAAACCCAAACGAGAAGCATCACAATAAATGGAGAAATTCTTACTCAAATCTAGCAATACCAACACAGGTGCAGTAGTCAACCTCTTCTTAAATTCCACAAAACTAGCTTGACATTTATCAGACCATACAAACTTAGCATTCTTTTGTAACAGAGCAGTCATAGGCTTTGCAAGCTTTGAGAATCCTTTAATGAATCTATGATAATGACTAGCTAGACCAAGAAAGCTACGAATTTCACTTACATCTGTAGGCAGCTTCCAATTTAGCACATCTTTCACCTTACTAGGATCCACCGCAATACCACCATTAGAGACAACATGGCCAAGAAAAAAACTTCTTCCAACAAAAACTCACATTTTCTACGCTTAGCATACAACTTATGCTCTCTAAGTTTCTGTAAGACCAATCTTAGATGTTCAGCATGTTCTTCCTTTGTTTTAGAGAACACCAATATGTCATCAATAAATACCACTACAAACTTATCAAGATACTCCATAAATACTTTATTCATCATGTACATGAAGTAAGTTGGTGCATTGGTCAAACCAAAAGACATGACTGAATACTCATACAACCCATACCCTGTTGTGAAAGTTGTCTTTGGTATATCTGAATTCTGAATCTTTAATTGATGATAACCAAAACACAAATAAATTTTAGAGAACACATAAGCACCTCTTAACTAATCAAATAAGTCATCAATCCTAGGCAAGGGATACTTATTCTTGATAGTGACCTCATTAAGTGATCGATAATCAACACACATTCTCTAACTACCATCCTTCTTATCAACAAAGATAACTAGTGCACCCCATGGTGAAGAACTAGGATGAATGAACTCTTTATCTTGCAATTCCTTTATTTGTTTCTTAAGTTCTTCTAATTCATTAACCCCCATTCTATATGGTCTTTTAGCTATGGGTGCAGTACCAGGTAGTAACTCAATAATAAATTCAATGTCGCGGTCAGGTGGCATACCTGGCAATTCATCTGGAAAAACATCTAGAAATTCATTCACTACACGGTCCTGAGGATCAACATCATCATCCAACTGATTCATTGTAGCTGTGGGTGGAGCCTGTACTGCTACATCAACACTGACTCACTCCCCTTTTGGTGTTGTCACAACTACTACTTCCTCTTTGCACTTAATTTCTATAGTATATTTCTTCATCCAATCTAAACCCAAAATCACATCTATGCCTGAAGTTCTCATAACCATAGGACTAACAGGGAAATCTACCCCCTTAAAGAAAGACTTACTGAGGGGCAACAATAAGAAACTGATATAGTCCTTTCCGGTGAATTTACTAGCATATGGGTTTTCATGGCAACTAGTGGAATACTATGAACTCTAACAAATGCTTATGAAATAAATGTATATGAAGCTCTAGAATCAAATAAAGTTGTAGCGGTGATAGAGTTGATGCTGAACATACCCATCATAATTTCTAGTCCCTCCTGAACTATCTCTGCAGCCACATGGTTCACCTTTGCCGCATAAGAAGTAGACTTTTGATTGTTGTTCTGCTGGTTGAATCTCTCTGGACAGTCATATAACAGATGTCCTTCCCCTTCCCACAGCAAAAATACCTATTAGGAGTATTGGGAGCACTTTTCTTCATAGGAGTGGCATTCGAATTTCTTGAATGGGGTGTCTACTAACCACTCTGCTATTGATTAGGATTACACTGCTGGAATGGAGGGCGCTGATTCCCATTCTATGGTTGGTTCTAGAAACGCTGAGGGTGCTGGTTGCGGTTCCACTGACTAATTGGTCCCTGGAACCTCTGTTGAAAACCCTGCTGAGAATTGAAACGCTGGCGGTTATTGCGACCAGAACCTTGTGCTAGCATCCTCCTCTTCTTATCTTGACCTTTGCGCATGTTATCTAACACAATAGCATGATTCACAAGAGCCTGGAAAGTAGGATAGGTATTTCCAGCCAACTGCAACCTTAGTTCATAGTAAAGACCTTTTATGAACAGACGCTGCTTAGCAGCATCCTCCGTGACATCATTTGGGCATAGCGGGCCAACTGCTCAAATGTATCATGATACTCAGCCACACTCATAGAGCCCATTCTGAGAGATCTAAATTCCTCCTGCTTAAGCTCCATCATTCCTTCATTGATATGTCGTGCTTTGAATTCTCTGCAAAATTCCTGCCAAGTGACAGTAGGAGCATGGTTGAGACGAGCAGTTTGATAAGACTCCCACTAAGTCTGAGCTGCTCCCTGCAGCTGTCCAGAAGCATACAATGTCTTTTCAAAATCATTGCATTGTGCTATGTTCAATTGTTTCTCCACAGCATGCAGCCAGTCATCTGCCTCTATAGGATCTATAGAGTGAGTAAACAGCGGGGGTCTTCCTTTCATAAATTCTCCATGCTTATCCCTCATATGGACAGGTGGTGGTTGTGTAGCTTGATGCTCAAGGTGTTGCATAAAAGCATGCATTATCTCGTTCTGAGTCTGCGTGAGCTCTTCCACAGTAATTGGGACATTGGCACCCCTGCCATGGCCTCTGCCTCTGCCTCTTCCAGCTGGCATCTGCATTCCAAGGTATAGAAACAGATCTTAGTAATATCCAACATGATAATTACAAAAGATAATTGAATCTGAACTTTCTAGGCGATATCCAACATCAGCAGTTCAGAAATTTAGTCATATTTCAAGTTTCAGAACTCAAAAGGAGACGTTCTTTATACCATTGGAAAGATAAAGAAGTCTAGTTGTTCCTAGAAAAATTTGATAAACTTTGCACGAACGGAATTTGAGATATACCAGAATTATTGCACACCGCTCCAGAAATCAGCAAAGGACAGAAACAGAATTTAACCAAACCCAACTATTTAGTTCATTAATCCTTATGCCTTAGGTCTATAAACTAAATAAAATTATGGAGAAAATCCACAAGATCATTACACTCATTACAAAGACCCAAATCAAGCATAAGCATAATGACAAACCAAACCAAGCATTAAAGGTTCACACTTCAAGCATTAACATAACTTGCGGTACTATCGTTCTCTTCCTATTAAAGGTAAACATCCTAAAACTCCTATTTCAATGACACTAGAAAGTGGTAAGAGAAAGTTCTAAAAGCACATCAAAGCAAGGAGTAAGGGTGAGAATAAGTCTTTAAAATAAGGAAAAAGGTGAAGATGAATAGCAATGGAATGGATATAGTGTAGAGGAAAGTACCAAGGTTTATAGAACAATAATTTTATAGCAATTTTCAAAACCTTAAGATGGCCAATTTCTAACTAGGCTTGCGTCCTATAGTCAACAAAGCTTTGATACAAATTTGTCACACCCATATTTCAAAAACAAAATAGGATGCTCAAAAAACTCATGTGTGCCCTAGAAACAGTCGCACATATAAGTAGAAAAATCTCAAGAGTGTCATTACAATATTTATTACATAGCGGAACAATAATAATCACATAGTCTTATACAATAAAGATAACTGTAATAAACAAACTCTCTCGATGGAAGCACCACACAGGGACAACTGTTGACTAGTTGACTCCAACCTAGTACTCATATCGATAATCATTATTCTAATCATCATCATCATTTGCATAACCTGAGGTGTTGAGAAATTGCAAGAGTGAGCACATATCATACTCAACAAGTATAACTAGAGGTTCATGAGGCTCAATTAGCTAATATTGGTTTAACTGCATTTAGCTTTTATATGTAGATAACATGTTTGTATTTAAATAACACATGTCAAGGTAGCATAAATAATTCCACAACCACATGATCAAATGTAATCATAATTAATTCAAAGCATAAATGATAACCAAACGAACATAATAACTTAAATGTCCCCAAGACCGCTCCTAACCGTGAGCTCAGCTAGTATACTAGTTTTTAACACTCTATAGAGGTTGTACATCTTTACCCATGAGTCATGATTTACACTTTGCCCGAGGTGATCAGCCTCTTAACCCACTACCAAGGAAGGTCGGCAGGGATCAGTATGAAGCCTTTCAAAAAATTTTCTAACATGTTAGGGCCGCAAGGCTTCCCAGGCGCGTAGATATAGAGCTCCCCTTCTAATGGCACAATGACGCGCGACCTATACACATAAGGACAGAGGCCACACTATACCCAAAATGGCAAGCCCCTCTAGCATCCTTTCGGGTAACCTCTAACAAGCTAGAAAAGGTCTTCATACTGAGCGAAAGCTAGAGCCATTATAGCCCTCATGGTTACACTATTATCCTGGGTGATCACGTATAGACAAGATCTCATACAGTTATATGTCATCTTTTACGTTCATTGCACAGTCATTAATTACCTTACAGGTTCATGGATTATATCAAACACTAGCAATAACTACACCGAATGTATAATAACAAGGATTCTAAGGTAACAATCATCTATGATTTTGCTAAGGTCGTCAAGGTGGATACATGCATATGATATATATTGTATTAACTATGCATAGGTAACAAGGATAGTCCCAAGTTATACTTGCCTTGATCAAAGCTCTCCTGAGACTGCTGCTGGTTGTCAAAAACTTGGTCTTGCTTACCAATGCACGGCTCACCGTCTATACTTGATCATCAACCAACAACATGCATTCCAATGGAGACAATCATACACAAAGCAAACAAGCTATAATTAGAACAATATACCAACAGTGCTAAAACAAATATAAAAGTATGTAAAAACGTTCGACGCAGCACTATGATCACACAAACGTAAAGATCACGAAAATCAGAATTAAAACGTAGAAGTTATGAATTTATAAGATTTCCTATAGAAGAATAATTAATTAAATAATACCACAAAATTAAAAAGTTGCAAACTGGTAAAACAATACCACTAATATGTAGAGCTCGCAAATACGAATCTAATGCAAATTGAACAGGTCAAATCGGAATTAAAATGAGCATTTTATGAGCAACCTATATTTAGTGGCAAAACTGTAATCAGTGAAAACATATTTTGAACTAAACCGATCTGAAATACGTTACCCAACTGAGAAAACACATTTCCTGAAGGGCGCTTTGGACTATGGGTTAATATGTGAATTTCTCCACGGACTTTTTAGCTAAATACGCCCCAAAGGGGTATCTTCTAATCTCGGCCATCACTCTTCAATCCGACGGGTGAGAGCGACCTAGGGAGGGATCGGCGGGGGCCGGCCGCCGGGGTAGGATTCCGCCGCGATGGAGCTCGCCGGCGACAGCTGTTCTCGCGAATCCGAGCGCTAGAGAACAAGGGAAAAACACCAGGCGGAGGAGGAGCTCACCGCGATCTCACCTATGCCCTTGGTTGGGCCCGAGAGGGAAAAGAGAGGGCTGGCGGCTGCGGCGGTAGGATCCAGCGAATCGGCGAGATCCAAGCTCGCAGCTGAGGTGGCTAGGGCGCGGATTTGGCGACTTAGATGCAAATGGATGGTCACAGAGAAGTCTAAAGGCTTTATAGAGGGTCGGTTGGTTGGCGAGGGCATCAAATCCCATCTAAATCAGGGTTGGGACGTTCGGTTGGCTCCCGGTCGAGTCCTGCTCGTCCACGGCGAGAGGAAGGAGGAGAGCGCTGCTTGGTGGGTCCCATGTGTCAGCGAAAGGAGGGCGGGGCCCGATCATCAGCGATGGGAAGGGAGAGGGAGAAGAAGGCGCTTGCGCGCTCGCCAGGCTGGGCCGAGAGAGAAGCAGCCAGGTGGGCTGGCTTCGGCCTGGGTGCGAGGGTGGGTTTTTCTTTTCTTGTTTTTTCTATTTTCTTTTCCAAAGCCTTTTTCAAATAGAATTTTGAATCAAATAAAATAAAACAAAAAACAATCAGCACAAAAAAAATTATGCTCCAGCATATATGCAAAACATGTTTCTAACCTTATAATGAATTTTAATTTCAACAAAAATTATTTATTTGCTATATTAAATGCTCACAAAAATACTTAAATAAATCCAATTAAATCATATTAATTGAAAATGAAATTTTGGGTGTTACACTTTTTTAGTGTCGTTCTCGTTTCTCAAGAAACCAAACATACTTAACTTTAACTAAATATATATAAGAAAAAACTAATATTTATAATACATAATTAGTATAATTAGATAGATCATTGAATCTATTTTTCATAATAAAATTATTTATAGATATAGTTTTTTTAACATTTTCTACAAAACCTAGTCAGACTTAAGAAACCAGCACACTTAAATAGGAGGGGTGAGATAATCCAGCCAGGCCCAGCCCAATTCGGTCTTATAGGGCAGGTTAATTTAGCACAACTCTAACTCCATAATATTTAGCGTAATTCGAACTCCTAAACCATACATAATTTGGAGTTTTTAGAATAAAATAAGTTGGTTTTAATATCTGTATTATCTATATTTATCTTGAAAAATAATAACAAACACTATGTGAAAAAAGCTTTAATTCGCATGTCATGTATAAGAACTGTTAAACATGCGTCTGTAATAAGAATTAACACAGACGTCTGTTGAATCACAAGCGTCTGTAATAAGATTCTCAATAAACACCCGTCTCTGATTATAATGAACACAGACGCGCATTGCACAGGCGGAAATTACAGACGTTTGTTTGGTGTACACGTCTGTAATATTATTTCCTCAGACGTGCGTTTAAAGAGGTGTCTGTACTATTGTTTTGGAGCTGTGGGCCTCTAGCCGAATTGGGCCTGTTTGAGTTGGGCGTAGTGTCCTGTTGATATTCTTTTATACTAGACATTTTGTATCATAATAGGAACAGTCCCAAAACCTTCTTTTAGTCTCTTATATAAAGAAAAAGGTCTACATAATCCCCCAAACTATCTAAGG
>Ga0182004_10004487_pt1 | contig 11263 bp, 13 predicted proteins | sample Sormic07211540_1_FD_120479 | JGI IMG/M metagenome (GOLD analysis project Ga0182004, IMG submission 120479) | Endophyte microbial communities from Sorghum bicolor roots, Mead, Nebraska, USA - 072115-40_1 MetaG | ecosystem: Host-associated > Plants > Roots > Unclassified | place: USA: Nebraska...
ATGTACGATATGTGGTTTGAAATCCTTCGAGATTTCACGGACTACCGGGATTATATGGGCTTAAGCTGGATGGTTTGACTATGCAAATGGTCGCTATTAGGCTTAATCTCTTATAATTTGGGCAGTTCTGTTACAAAGTCTTGGCTAGACCGATAGTTTTAATTCCGCACATATTTCGGTTAGCCGGCACGTTAAGTTTTAGAAAAGACTATTCACCCCCCTCTAGTCGGCCATCTCGACCCTTCAGTTAGCAACAATACATATCGAATCAGGAGATGGCTGATCAAGATTTTCTAGATTTGGTGTTTGTTGGAGAACCGGCCACCTATGGGAACACTATGGCCACCATAGGAAATTGTATAGGTATAAGAGCATCTCAAACAGTTATGCAATTGGACTTTGCATTCTTGAAATTTGCCAAAAACCTCAAAAATTGCTCTCCAACAGTTTTGCATTTGACTTATGCATTTTGGCAAACTTGGCATTTGATGGACCAAACTTGGCATTTTTGCATAGGCACAATGGCTTGGCAATTTTGATATCTCTAGAATCTTGGGCTTCTTGTTGTGCCCGTAATCACCACGTTGGTTGTTTCCCGCGATACGAGTCCTCATCGCGCGCGTCTATTCCCTTTCCCCCGCGCACCGCCTTCTTTTTTCTGCGCGCCGCCTCCTTCTCTTGCAGCGACGCACGAGGCTACGAGATCGATCTTCGACGCGCGGGGTAGGAGATCGAGCGCAGCGACTGGTTTTGTTGCAGCGACGAGAAGGGTACGAGATCGAGCGCAGCGACTGGTTTTGTTGCAGCGACGAGAAGGGTAGGAGATTGAGCGCAGTGACGCTACGCCAGCTAGGAGATCCATCTTCGATGCAGCATCGGTTGAGGTGATCCCTATGATCCCTAGGATGTTTTGGCCGGCTGGTTCAAGTACATATTGCAGAGGTCATTTAATTTTGTAGCTATGCTCTTGTTTGTCTTCTGTAGATTGTACAATGGAAGACACAACATTGTATTCGGGCTGGCTCGAATCAGATGGTGTTTTCGGTGAACAAACAGGAATTGATCTTAATGTTCCTAGCTTGGACGACTTGAGCATGCCGCTAACGCAAGGCACGCAGCAAGCCAGTCAAGATCTTCCTGTTGCAAATGATGAAGAAGTTGTGGAAGTGCAGGCAGCTGAAGTTGATGTTTGTCATAGTGCTAAAAAGGGTTTGTCACATAGGTCAAAAAAATTTGATCAAGATGAAGATGAAACTATATGTTCAGTTTGGTTGAATACTAGCAAAGATCCCATTCACGGGGCCAATGTAAAAGGCACAAAATTTTGGGATAGAATTAAGGAATATTTTGATGGACACAAGAAATCTACAAATACTAGGACATAGACTTCTGTTATGCATAGGTGGACGACTATTCAGAAGGATGTTCACAAGTTTTGCTACGTGTACGACAAAATTAAGCGTAGGAATGCTAGTGGAGCAACTATCCAAGACATGGTTAGTTTTCTTTGTTGACAACATTTGCACAGTTGCAGCAGCTGTGAACATGAAAAAATCGTCATCGTCTGAAGACTCATCATCCAACTGTCTTCGGCGACGTGATCTGGAAGCCCTCCTCTGCCGCAGCTGAGAACATCGAACAAAACAAATATGATCTCTCGCAAAATATTCATCTACGAAGCACAAATTAACCTTGGATATGATGGACCGACGACTAGAATCGGTGTTTGGCAATCTGGAATCCATCGGATGGGCCTAGATCAAGCAGCGTCCTCGTTTGCCTACCTCGAAGCCCTGGGACTGTTGCCGAGTCGAACAAGCCAATGGCTATCGTCCCACAGCTATCTCCAAGTCGAACAAGCCAATGGCTATTGTCCGCCAGCGCCGCCAGATGCCGCATCTCACCCTCCCGCTCGACCACTTCACCCTGCACCTGCCGTCGCAGCCTCAGCCCACTGTCGCGCCGTCCACCTCCACCTCCACCTCTGACGCCCGCCGAGAAATTAGGACGCGGACGACACGGACGCGCGACACGCGAGACAATTGGCGGCGACGTGTGAACGAATTGCACGCGACGGGCGCCCGCGCGACGCGCGAGAAAAGTTACTGCGAAGATGAAAGATTCCCGGACAAAAATAGTTGGGTCCACTATTTTGGAAAATGTCAAGTCAAAAATGCCAAACACTTAGAGATGGACTTATTTTTCCTTTGGCAAAAGGTTTAGGGACTTGACAAATTCCAAATGTACCGACGATGTTGTGGACATATAGTATTGCCAAGCAAGGCGTGCGGTAGCTGATCTCCTTGCAGAGTATCTACATGTAAAGTTGAAAACGGACGGGATAAATCTCGTTCTGTCCGCAACCGTATACCGTATTTTCCCGTTCATTTTCATTTTTTACGGGATAAACGGAAACGGGACGGAAAACGGGACGGATTAAAACAGGAGCAGGATCGAAAACGGTAGAGCATTTGTCCATCTGTATTTGTGGAATCTCGTTTTTTATCGGATATCCCATTTTCTATCCCGTTTTTCATAAAAACAGGAAAGTAGTCCAACATAGTCCCTAAGCCCAATATTGCCCAAAATGTCTCTTGTCTTATGCGATGTATAGATAATTCATATTTATGTGAATTCAATGGACTATGGATATGTTCTTATGCGATGTATGGATAATTCATATTTGTGTGAATTGTGATCTATGGACTATGGATATGTGGTATTGTATTAACGTGGTCACTAATCACTTGTCAGTGCATATTTGATATTTGGTATTGCATTTTGGTCTCTGTATTTGCGCTATCATATGCGGCTTTACATGTTCCGGTTTAAATTTTCGCTTACCGCTCGTTTCCGTCTATTTTTCGATCATATTTATCTGTTTTCGTATTACCATTTATCCCGCTACCGTTTTCGCTCCCGGTTGTTTGGCTTCCGCTTCCGTTTTCGTCTAAAAATATGAAAATGAAAACGATAGAGTAATTTTCCGTTCGTTTCTATCCGTTTTCAACCTTACATGAAATTTTTGGTCAAGAAAAATACATTAAAAAGAAGTTAATGAATATGTACTATGTGCATGCAAGGAATTAGGCCTGGTGTTTAGGATACGTGACATTACTTGTGCTCGGCCTGGATGGAATTGTCAACGGTGATCCAGACCGGTTTCCATGTCAGAGACACTAGTATGTCGTGTTGCAGACGAACATGAGTTGAAGACGTACCAGAATTGGTTTCTAGGTGGAGACGTGTGTGGTCTTCAGAACAGGAAAAACGGGCGTGTGGACTATGGAGTCTGTGTCGATCCGGACGAAAGGGAGTAGTTCACGCAGATTGCATCCAAAAGCAATCTAGAGTTGTTCGTGACCGGTGTTTGTGATGGTTGAAGACGAACGACGGGCGATGCTCAAGCGGGTTGACTTCATCGTGTGCGAGTGGCAGGACAATCTACGAAGCTTGCAAGCGGCGTGGTTGTGCACAAGCAGTGTACGGCAGCGGCAACACACGGTGGATTTGTCACAGCATGTGCAGGAGGCATGTGCTGCAGTGACGTGTGTATTGCGGTAAGGAACAAGCACGTGGACGACATGTTTGGTGCGCGTGGAGCGAGCACGCAGGCGCACATAAGGTTATGATTTTTCGGTGATCCATACAACAGATAGATGGCGTCGATGGTATCCAAATTTGAGGTGATGAGGTTTGATGGCACTAGGAACTTTGGATTGTGGCAAACTAGAGTAAGGATCTGTTGGCTCAACAGAGTATCTCAAAGGTGCTCAGCGGGATTAAGCCAGAGAAAGTAGATGATGACAAGTGGGAGGAGGTGCAGGCGTAGGCGTGTGCGACTATCAGGTTATGTCTTTCTGATTAGATCATGTACCATATCATGGAGGAACTTCGCCAAAAAAAATTTGGGACAAGTTGGCCGGTTAGTTCATGTCCAAAATAGTGACTCAGAAGTTATATCTGAAACAGAAATTATTTGGCTTGAAGATGCACGAGGGGTCAGATTTTGCAGAGCACATAAATTTCTCTAATCAATTGGTTGCTGATCTTATAAAGGTCGATGTGAAGATTGATGATGAAGACGGGGCTATTATTCTTTGGTGAGGTCTTATGAGCACTTGGTTACTACACTGACGTATGGGAAGGAGGACATCAAAGTAGAGGGCATTGTTGTTGCGTTGCTTGCTCATGATCAAAGGAGGAAAAATAATGGAATGGAAGAGTCTTTTGGTGATGCTTTTCTAGTAAGGGGTGATCGTGGTGTGGAAGACAAGAGGGGCAACAAGAAAAAGGGACCACACTGCTTTAAGTGCAAGGGTTGGGGACATGTAAAGAGACACTTAGGATGGAGGATCCGTAAGTGATTTCCAACAAGAAAAAAGATGACTCAGATAGCGATGGTGACATTCTCACAGTGTCAAGTGAATAGTCTTGTGAAGCGTGGTTGTTAGATTCAGCTAGCTTGTTCCATGCAATATCAAAGAAGGAGTTATTCTTGTCATACACTGAGAAAGAAAATAGTTTTGCTTACTTGAGAGATCGTTTTAGGCTATCTTGCTGAAGGAGTGGGCGACATCAAGTTTAAGTTGTGTGATAGTGAAGAGATGCTACTTAAGGGTGTGAAGCATGTGCGGGGGCTAAAAAATTTGATTTCGCATGGTTTATTGCATGGAGAAGGTTGGTTGTATCAGGCAGTTCATGATAAGAAGACCTTGAGAGTCATGCATGGAGGCAAGACAGTCATGATTGGTGAGAAGTCAAGTGCATGCCAATACAAGCTGAAAGGAAGCGTTGTTAAAGGTGGAGTCATATATGGCAATGCAAATGTGGCGGTGTTCTATCCTGGTTGTGATGTGGCTGAGGGATTAGCCTCATTAGACCGTTCTAAGTGAGCGGCGGAAGAGATGGCTCAAGTTCGGGTACACGGAGGTTCGCGTATAGACTGTTTCATGATGGCGTGCATATTCACCGAGGTGGAGTTTGTTAGATATGTGTTGAATATACGTACAGTAGGTTACGTTGGACTTGAGTTGTATTAGGGGCTAGGATAGAGTTAGAGTCGAACTCTGTGTCCTAGGGAGCTATAAATATAAGACCACCCTTGTTGTAACCAAGAGATGATTTGGCGGCTGGTTTGGGTGGCGGCGAGATGCCGATGTAGCTGCTGTTTTATGGGGAGAAGCACCCATAGTCATTGCCCTGAGGATTAAGCACATCGCCAAACCTTGTTAAAAAATATCGTGTCTCGGTGTCGTTCTTGTTTGTATATTTTCTTGTATGTTGATTGTGCTTTCACGTTTATCTGTTAATAGATCCGTTTGGGTCTGGAACTAACCGTACACTCTAACAATGGTGGTGATTTTAAAATCCATATGGGCGAGAACAGAAGAGATCGTTCTCGAGCTGGTTCAAATCTTGATGCCGAGTTGCTCGTTCTCTAGTGGCCATGAACGTCCACGTGTAGATGTAGACATAGGAGCGATGTTGGTGCAGGATGTAAGAGCGGCCGGTGTTTGCGTCGATGTAGCGTAGTAGCGGCGTCAAGAGCGAAAGACATTTGCATCGATGTAGCACAGTAGCAGCGTCAGCATCGCATTAGAGGAGACTGAGGGGAGGCGAGGACTATCGTGCGGCCTTTGTCGTTGGGATGTCGTGCAGCCTCTATAGTTGGGATGTCGCACCGGCTCCGCTGCTTGGAAGTTGGCCTCGAGGCTTGCACGGGCGGCAGCGAGCGGTGCGTAGGGCGGCCGCAGGTGGCAGAGGTGGGCTTTGCAGGGGGCGCGGTGCGCAGGGCGGTCACAGACGGCAGAGCGTTGCGTGTTTGTGGGATTGCAGGACCATGACAAGGATGTTTCTTCCTTCCTATTTGGCAAGCGGAATTTGTTCATACCTTTTTCGCAAGCTAGGGGGTGTAGGCGTGGGCAGGAGGAGGGAGGGGGTGTCGATCGCACGACAAGGCGGTAGACGGACGAACCAAATTTTATTGTATAAAAAAGATTTAGATTTTGTTCTTTTTAGTTGTAGGAGATAGTATTTGATTTTGCTTGTGAAAGAAAACAAACTAAAACGTACTGGGCTGTTTTCATCCCCGCTGGTTACACGATGACGCAAAACAACCCAAAAGACATGTTGGGCTCTGTCGTCCTTATGGGCCTGAGTTCTTACACATGAGATGACACTAATGACAGGCTCGAGCCTTATCCAAACGCAAACACAACAGCAAAGGGCCCGTGTCTTTCCATGGGTAGGTGAGAAAAATATCCGGCACACCGACGTCCGCAAAGAAACCTTCACTGACATACGGGTCCCAGCACGTCCTGTCCCACCTGTCATTTCCCGTTCCCATCTCGAACATAATTGTCCCCTGCGGCCCCCTGATTTGGACTCCAGAAGGTTCCCCTTCCACCTCCATATCTTCTTCTTGGTCCTCCTCCGCCTCCACTTTGCCTTCCCTGCGTTGCGTCTTGAGAGAGAGGAGTGGGAGACCTGTGCGAGAGGCTGCCGTGTAGGGACCGTAGAGTTAGCAACTGCAAAGGAGGGAGAGGGGATGGCCGGGATCGGGCCGATCAGGCAGGACTGGGAGCCGGTGGTGGTGCGGAAGAAGGCACCCACCGCAGCCGCCAAGAAGGATGAGAAGGCCGTCAACGCCGCGCGCCGCGCCGGCGCCGAGATCGAGACCATGAAGAAGTGTAAGTGGTTTCGTAGCTTTCGGTTGGCACTTTTTTTCTTCTCTAACTCGATTTTTGGGGCTCTTTTTATTTCGGGTTTCGATTGAATCTGTTTTGCAGCCCAGCCGGATGTGTTGTTCGGTGATGGGATTAGACGATTAGGGTTTCGTTCTTTTTTTTTATTCTTTGATTATGATGATGTTTTTTTCTGCGCACTTTGGGGATTCTTCTCGCTTTTGCTAGCTAGGGTTTGAGGAAGAGTTGATCTCTTATTTTGTGGCTTCTAAAAGATTTCTTAGTTTGTCTGATTCTGCTTCATCTGTGTTTGTCTGCAGACAACGCTGGCACGAACAAGGCGGCGTCCAGCGGCACATCCCTCAACACCAAGCGCCTCGACGACGACACTGAAAACCTCGCCCGTGAGCAATCATCTGTCTCGGACCATTTCCTCATGAACTCAATACAATCGATGGCTTGTTTGCTTAGGATTCCCTATACATAAATTCGGGCACTTGTCCACTGTGGATGTGATAAATGATTTAGGACTTTTATATTAGGAGATATATATGTTCGTGTTCATGTTCACATGTCTTGTAGTTGATGTTTTCTCTTCTTAAGATGGGATTCGACACCTAATGCTTCAAGCCTCCCACTTTATTAGCAACACTGGCCAAATTTCTTAGATGTGATAAATGATTAGGAGATATATATGTTCGTGTTCATGTTCACATGTCTTGCAGTTGATGTTTTCTCTTCTTAAGATGGGATTCGACACCTAATGCTTCAAGCCTCCCACTTTATTAGCAACACTGGCCAAATTTGTCTTCTTAAGATTAAGATAGGAATGAAATATCTCTTATGTGTGCAAAACTGTCAAATTGTTATCGTGCATCCATTGTTTCTTTGTTTCTGGTCATTACATTAAGTTGTGGCAAAGTATGGATGTTTTGTAAAATGATGCTTCTTGGTTGGCCATTTGTTTGACACAGTCTGTGCATAAGTTATATTTTTTGTTTTGATGACATTGATTTAGTTAGGGGAGTGAGTTTTGAAATATTGCAGTATTTTTGTTCGTAACAATTTTTCTTGTTGCATCAATCAACCTTGATAACATTTGGTACTCTCAACTAATGAGTGATTTGCACGCCATTATACAATATATTTGTTTATGTTAGCTGTCAAGTTTCTATTGAAAATGAATTATGAAGTAGACATGCCTTGAATAAGTGTCTTGGTGAATTCATTGAGGCTTCAGTGGCAATATATTTGTTGTATATATAATATCTTGTATGAGACTCTTTGTGGTTTGTTAGTGCACATAATTTTGTGATAAGTACTAGATATGAGTCTGATGTGAAGTCGGTCCATCCTCTTCAACCTGCATAGCATGATTCCTATACATCTGGAATATTACTTTAACTGAAATTCATACAGCAGATCCAAAGCATGCACATTTGCGACCAGTGTACCCTGACCCAGTGTCATTTTTTTTGGACATGGTACGGATGGCAAGTAAAAAGGGTACTGCTGAACCATGGTCCTTTGCCTAGTGTGCAAATGAAGCACCCTTGCCCTATTACTAATCTCAACAGTCAAGTTTGTCTGAGGTTCACTTGAGACCAGGACCTCCATAATTCTCTAATTTCATTTACTCTTGTGTGGGTGCTTGCATCACAATGGTTAATGCCTCTGCTTTTATCTGTGATGCTGGTGTTGGAGGTAGAAAGAAGTTTCTGGCTAGGGCAAGGTGCAACATTTTGATGATCACCTTGTTATGTCTGTATTCCAATGCTAATAACCATGGTCTCATTTTAGTCGCATGGATATGAAAAATTACTACAGATTAAATTTAGTTCTTCTCTATAAGGATTTCAAAATGGTGGAACTATTGAACCTGCAAATGGAAGTAAACATGATTCGAGTCATATGCAGAAGATTGCACTAAGCTTTCTGAATGATATTCTTTTCATGATAATAATAACTCGGTTCTCCTCACTTAATTCTAGATGAGCGAGTTCCAAGTGACCTGAAGAAAAATCTCATGCAAGCAAGGCTCGATAAGAAGATGACCCAGGCACAGCTTGCTCAGGTACTTTGTGGAATCATTAGATTTCAGAACTTCAATAGTTCCATTCATAACTGAGAAGTAGCTTGATCCTTGTTTGGCCTCTTAATGAGATGAGGATATGGTGTTTATTGCAGATGATCAATGAGAAGCCACAGGTGATCCAGGAGTATGAGTCGGGCAAGGCAATCCCCAACCAGCAGATCATTGGCAAGCTCGAGAGGGCCCTGGGAACGAAGCTGCGTGGCAAGAAATAGCTTTCGTACTAGTCATGTGTCCCGGAGCAGCATAGGGAAGACAAGGCAAACTGTCTGCTTATTATCATCTATGTTTGGTATCTCAAGTCATGCGGACTGTTTCTGTCGGTACAAGAGTGAATAACTGTGTTCTCAGACCTGTAATGCTTGCTGCTTGTCATATGAGTATATGACCTAGCTCTAAAAAAATTTGTGATGAAGCTGTCAACTGATATGTGATAACCTCATAACCAGCGTGGTCATGATGATGCCCATTCCTGCAGTTGGGCACTTACTCTGTCACCGGTAATATATATTTTGTCTGTCACCTATATATTTTAGCCTATTTAGCGACGTCAGTAAGCAAGTCAATGTTGACGAGTGTCGCATACTACGATCAGTGTATTGCTCTCTGTAATCCTATTTGTATGTTGCCTTTCACTTTGATTCGAAGAAATTGAATTACTAAAACGATGTGCAGGGAGTCAAATTTTTATCATAATATATGTAGGCTTGTAAGCAATTTGTGAACTTGTCTAGTGAAGGAATTTAGTTGGAATATGTATTGTCCTTACTCCTGAGATACTTCCCTGTTCTATATCGCAAATTGTTTTGGTTTTTCTTCCCCGATCTAAATCGTAAATTGTTTTAGTTTTTCTAAATCATACAAGAGGCTAACCCACCCATCGGCGCGTCCACAGGGCCAAGCGCGGACGGCAGGCCGACCATGGTCCGTCAAGTGGCCGAGCGTGAGGTTAAAGACGATGCGCCAAGTGGCCAAGCACAAGGTTGAAGACGATGACACGATGGGAGCTTCTGCCTTCTGGTGGAAACGTGGAGTGGTGGGCTTTTGGGGGACTCCGGACTGGCCCATCACATGGCCTTGGAGCAAGGGGCCACAGGGCAGGATCACCTCCATCTTAAGTAGAGTATACATCATTATTTTTAGATATTATAAAATAATACTAAAATGGATTACAAAATAATATGTATGTATCATTGATAGTATTACAAAATAATACTAAAATTCCTAGAGCATTAAAATTTTTCTACATTAAAAGTTACTTCTGATTTTAGTATTATTTTCAAACTTTTAATAATGTTATTATATAAGTAACCTTTAATAGTAGTATTATGGTATTAAAATATTTAATAATAACGTGATAGTATTAATAATAGATAAAAGTTACTTCTATAATAATACTATTAAAGTTAAAAAAAATACTAAAATTAGAAGTAACTTTTAATAGAGAAAACTTTTAATACTATATATAGGAATTTTTTAATATTATTTTATAATACTATCAATCAATGATACATAAATAATTAATTAATTTTACTATTTTTATACTTTAGTTTAAACCTAATATATTTGATGGTGTAAATTACTTTAACACTTTGATTTATTTTTTGTTGATGTAAATTATTTTATATAATTTATATTTTCATGATAAATATTAGATAAATAATTCTTGATTAATTGACACATGTTGGATTCATGACAGCTTATAGAGTAGGTTAGACCATATTTGGATAAGGATGGTACCGGTTGCCAAATTTAGGGACCTGCAATGACCACCTTGAAAGTTCAGAGACTGAAATGACACCACCGGCCAAGTTTAGGGACATATGGTGATTACCTTGAAAGTTCAGGGATCTAGATGACACCTTCTTCACTTTAGAAGTTTAGGGACCTAAATAACACCGTCTGCCAAGTTCAGGGTCTGGCGGTGGATTTTCCTCTTAAGTTTACAACATGGTTTTGTTTTACATCTGGTCATTACATAATTTACATTACATCACATCATCTAGAGTACACTGGCAGAAGTCTTTTACGGAAACAACATAAGTTTTATACAATGCATGGGTGTGCCATTTTCATGCATCAAAGTATCACCACATCCTTTACCACTCTTGATCCTCGGAGGGCTCAGGTGTACAGTATAGAATAATTTATAGGCGGGGCCAAAGATACCTGCAAAACTTAAAAAAAATATAGAGCCAGTACTCGTATTCAACAGGACTTACCCAATATAATATAAGGATTATGTATTTAGTACATTACCAAGGATTACGGTGAATTTTGCATATATGTATTTTTTACAAAGGATGATAGCTAGCTTTCGGACTAACTTGTTATTATAGTTATTTTGTAGAAATTTTATTAGACTATTCACCCCCTCTAGCCATTTAGGATCTTTCAGGGACCGCAGGGGGGGGGGGGGAAAAACTTAATTTCCCCCGCATTTTGCACTTATGTTGGCAGGTTTCGCAATGGCGAAAGGCCGCCA
>Ga0182004_10004488_pt1 | contig 11263 bp, 5 predicted proteins | sample Sormic07211540_1_FD_120479 | JGI IMG/M metagenome (GOLD analysis project Ga0182004, IMG submission 120479) | Endophyte microbial communities from Sorghum bicolor roots, Mead, Nebraska, USA - 072115-40_1 MetaG | ecosystem: Host-associated > Plants > Roots > Unclassified | place: USA: Nebraska...
GGGAGATTGAGGGGGATAACAAACACGGGCCAACATGTGTAAGGGGCAGACATCATGCCATAAGGATTGAACCCATCTGTTGCCAGCGCGACACGTACATTACGAGCCTCATCGGATTTCAAATGATGCTTGTCATCAAAGCTGGCCCATGCTTCACCATTAGCTAGATGCACCATCTTGTCAAGATGGTAGCATTTGCCATTCTTGTGCCACGTCATTTGTTTTGTAGTTTCCTCGGTCATGAATAGCCTTTGAATCCTCGGCACGAAGGGAAGGTGTCGTAGGACTCAGGCGAGTATCTTAAGCTGGCTCTTCTGGCCACCACTGTCACCAGACTCTACCTCTAGGAACCTGGAGGCTTTACACTTCGGACAGTACTTTGCCTCCTTAAGTTCTTCTCGAAATAGGACACACCGATTCGGACAAGCATGTATCTGCTCATACGGCATCTTCAGTGCTTTAAGGAGCTTGTGCGCCTCGTACATGGTCTTCGGCAACACGTGGTTTTTTGGAAGTAGGGTGCCAACAACGGTCAACACCTTACCGAAGCCTTCTCGACTCCAGTTCAACTCGGACTTCAACCCCATCAAGCGACTTATGGCATCCAGCTGGGAGACCTCAGAATGAGCATGAAGGGGTTTCTGTGCCAAGTCCATCATGTACTTGAACGCATCTGTGGCTGCTTGCATCTCTGTCTCCTCACGTCCTTCAACAAACGGTTGGACCAGTGAACCAACGACCTTACCGGTTCGATCTCCGGTCCGGTCCTAATAACTTTGGCTACCATGCCACGGTGGAGTGCCCACAAGCGAGAAATCTTCAATGCTCCATGCGGGAGCATTGGCCAATTCCTCATGATATGCTATTCAGGAAGACAAGACCTGATTGGTTCTTAGTGATGCTTGTTAAATATACTTGGGAGCAAGGAGACCCGGTCATTCTCATACTATGAAGAGCCTAGTCGCTACATAATAATGCCACGCACAACTCAGGATCTACTTCCATATCTGAATCGATCTTCTTCTTGCTAAATTATAGAGATACACTGTTGCAGGTTAGTCAACATGAGACTCTTGATGGAAAAGGCAAGGCGAAGTGTTGGATTGCTAGGTCCTGGCTCAGCAGTACGTCGGCCATAGACTAGAGCTGGGAAGTTCCTCTAGTCGGTTGGATTAAAGTTAACGTTGATGCCTCCTTTGTGAACACTACTGGTGAAGCTAGTGTTGGAGTTGTGATTAGGAATCACAAGGGCGAGGTCCCCCTAACGGCATGGCGTGTCTTGCTTCGATGTGCCTCAGCAGATGAGCCGAAGTACAGGCGTGCGCGGATGGTCTACGGCTAGCTTCACAGTGGTGTCCGGGGCCAACTATTTTGGAGTCTGATTTGGCCAGACTGGTCGCTGCTTTAGGAGACGCTAGGGAGGACAGGTCGGAGCTCCGGTAGACCATCCTTGAAGCCAAAGAATATCTACAGCTGCTGCCCGAGTGGAAGATTAAAAAGGTCAAGAGAGATTGTAATGGTGTTGCTCATAAACTAACTCATTTAGCTAGACGAAATGTCCATAGTGCGACATGGTTGAGGCAAGCGCCTGTGTGCGTTGTTGACCTCTTTGAAGCATGATTGTAATCCTTGGACTGGCTAAATAAAGATCCCTCTTTTCCCTGAAAAAAAAAGATGAAGCACACATGAAAGGGTGCTAGGATAGTGTTTGTGAAGATGCACTGCCACGCTGAAGCTTGGGTGCTCTTACCAATATATTGCTTCTTGGTGGCCTAGATGGTTGTCGGACCACATTGAGCCAGCAGAATGGAGTTGCTCATCACGACCGCAATGGTCGTTGGTCTACATTGAGATAGAGGCAGCCACTTGCTGATCAGGGGGTTCAAACCCTTATGCACCTCGGTTAGCCCACTTTACCCACTCCAGCATGCTCTAGCTTGCACCTTTGAGACTCCACTCAGGTGTACTGGTAATGTTTGGCGACAGAGCAATCTAGAACAGCAACAACCCCATAAGTCGTCTTGACTTAGAAGGGAATTACGAAATCTCGAGCCTAAGCACACTACTCCGAATGAATTAGACCTACCCATTCTTTTGATAGATCAACCAATGGAATCAGATAGGAGAGCATGAAAGAACTCGGGATAGTTCAGAGATCTGCTTCAGTAGGAATAGTAGAATTTGGTTTACATCAAAACATTTATTCTCCCCTCACGGTTCCCTCCTTTAAGCATTACAGAGGCTATGTGCCTCACCATTGCGTATTGAAGTGCGTGACCCCCCCGGACCCCAAATGCTATTGCCACCACGATAGATGGAGTTAACTGCGCCCAGGGACTCTTGAGCGAAGTTCCCAAGGGCTGCACCAAGGAACTTTAAATTTGAGTCCTATCTGTAAGGGAGGATTAGAAGAGAAAAGAAACAGAAGAGGTACAGCAGCGGATTGGAGATGATGCAGCAGTGGATGGGTGGTATCCTTGAATTGCTATGCTGGCAGCAGCAGATTGGAGATGATGCAGCACACAGGCAGGAACCCAATACCGCAATAACCATACATGATGGCACAGCCTCAACAGGAGCACGAGGTGATGATGAATGCCCATTTTCCTCAGAGCCAAAATGCCCACTATGGGCCTGGTTGCACTAAGTACGACCAGCTGATAAGGTACGACTATGGGCATAGGCACCTGCAATAGCATGCAGACCAGCCACTGATGTATTTTGCCACTGCCGCCCCAGTACATGACAACAATTTCAGTGACTACAACCCTAACATCTGCTCGTTGATGTAAGGCGAGATCCATGCGGTCAAAGAAGATATCTCTTCTTGATACTTTGGACACCAGAAGGAGGAATTTGGTCATAGGTGGTTGTCGCCTTTTCTATTTCCATTTCAGCTTATTTTTTCATTTTTATTTCTTTTAACAAAGGTAAAAAACCTTTGTCCCTTGAAGACTAAAGTAGTTTCATTAATACCAATTTTTATGGCAAGAAAAGTTAGTGTTGATGGCTTCCCTTGTTCTATGTAGCATTTTGATAAGTGTCGCAATATGACTATTCTAGTAGGAACCCAGATCAGATGCCTTCTTCCTCTTTGTTTTCTTTCTCATGCACTCAGATCCAGGTTGAATAACATATTCTCTAATGGATAGTGTGAGGTCCCTCCCCCTTGGAGTATGGTGAATGGATTTAGAGAAAAAGCATATGCTAGGGTTAGGGCTCGAGGTTTTGGGTGCCCAAATCGAAGATAGTTGTCAACCACCGCCAATCAAGTGGTGGAATACATGTGGTAAGGCAAGCTGGTGGCTTAGTTACTCAAGGGATTGGAGGTGGTGGTGCGGGCAAGATTTTGAAGGTGACGTTGCAGTCAACCACAAGCGGTGACAGATGAAAGACAATATATAGGATGTAGGTGGGAGCAAGAGGTTTACTTAGTGGATGCAGCTAAGGTCGTAGGAGCAAGGATGATGTGCCATGGCGGTGAGGTCATTACTAGTCACGAGATGTGGTGGAGGCCGGCAAGGTCACATAGAGTGCTTTGTCCTGTATCTTTCAGAAATCTGGTGTCAATTTACTTTAGGTTATGTTAAGTAAATGGCAGTGGTGGGTGGCTTATCTCAAGATTTATGGATTACCTCACTTTTCATTTTTATAATAGCAAATATGGGTAACTCTTTAATAATAGAATACATCTAATAGCTATTAAGTATTATAGTGTTCGTTAAAAAGGTATCTAGATGTTTCATTGTTTTAAGAATTTCTGTTTTTTTTTTCAAACATGTCTCGTGAGGAATTACATGAAAGACCCCCTTGACTTTTTCACGTGTTTTTATTTTCAAGTCCTATTATGAATTCAATGAGCTCACTTGTGTTTAATGTCATCAGAACTAGTTATTCGACCATGATTCACATGTGTATTACATCTTGTTTTACCGATTGTTTAGCTTCACAACCACGACCTACACACAACCACCATCTTGAATTGCCTTGAGTGTTAAAAATCGCCAAAAAAAGGGATTAAACCACCAAGGAAATGATCCTTGGCTACAAGCCATCAAGTAAAATCACTCAAGGATGGGAGATAAGGGAAATTACTTTTCTTGGCGGTTAGCAAGGATGATTTCCTTCAAGGCTGACCGCCAAGGAAATTAGGACCAGACTTAATTTACCGAAGGGCCAATAAAATATTGCAACTATAAAAAAAAGTAGTTTTCTCGAGGGTCGACAACCGCCAAGTAAATTAATTTTCTTGACATTGGGTCTAAACTTGGTACCATAGCTCAAGTTATCTATGTGAAAATCCATCCATTGTAGATTATGTGTTCCTTAGTTAATCATTTGATGAAATTCTGTCTTATATTTTAATTTTTTCTATATTTATTTTTAAAACTCTTAAAATGAAACTAGCAAAAAAGCCAGCACGTTGCAACGGTAGTTTTTTTCACTTTTAAGTTAACCTCTTCTAATAGTTATTCTATATTTGAATTTATTAATGATAATATATATTGACACCCTCGATGACGACAATATATATTGATACCCTCAATGTACCTACAAACATAATGTTTAGTCATTCATCTTGACCAGAGTAGTCGTGCAGGGGTGGGCCTTCATTGCGCGCGCTAGCAGCGTCATGACGGTGGCGGCTCAATGTTGATCATCTTTCTTAATCATACAACAAATCCGCCTCTTCTTATACATGGTCGCGCTAAATGAGACTGAGCTGGTTCAACCACAAAAGTCACTGTGTTATAGTGTTGCTACATGATATATCTTATATATATATTACTTGTTTTTGCTACTACAAAGTACAAACAATATATAGTCTATGGGCTCCAAAATTAGGAATATTTTTGCATGTGCATTGCAATCAAAGAAAAATAATTAAACAATGTGCGGAAGTTAATATCACCATACAAAAAATATATTTTCAAAAGAATAATTCAATTGTCTTAAATTATCGTAGCATAAGATCAAAGATAACAGCATCCAGCCATAGCTCAAAAGTCCACTGATTCAGTTGGGATTAAATGTTTCTTGTTCTCGTGTTAACTATACTTTTTTCTTTTCTAGTTTTCTTCCTTGTGTGATTCCAGTACATCCATCACACTTAAAACAGAGATAAGTTAAAGGAAGGCACAACTACAGAAAAATGAAAACTACGACCTTATCCTATATATCACTCCTATGGTGCTCAATCAGTTTATTCTCAAATACTACACCACAACACTAATATAGCATCAGACATATGTCATTATAAGTTTACAAATACCATTGAACCGTTGGTTGGTATAGATGGCCCACAGATCAATTGTTAGGTAAATATATTTTTTTGTGATAAACTATCGATCGATATAAATATTTACCTATGTAGTTGAACCGTTGGTCGGGATAGATAAGCACAGAGGATATAGGGTGCATGCCTCTAGCTAGCGCGCTCAGAAAAAAAAGTCATGTTCGTGGGAAATAAAGATGGACCTTCACGGCCTATTTCGCAGGTCCAGCAGCCCAACTAATAAAACACCAACTCAATCCCTCAACCCTAATTCCCACGTTCGACTCCCCTCTCTCTATACCAATATTATACCGACACCACTTTCAGCAACTTCAAAAAAGTGTCAGCATGAATCTATACTGACGACCGATGGTACGTCGCTACATCAACCTATATTGGCCGATGGGACGTTACTATTCTAAGGCTGTGATGTGATGTAGTGCACCCACTCATCTGTCATCTCCTTGTTCCCCATGGCTCGATCCTACGGTTAGGAACATAGATCCCCAACTCATCTCTCTCTCCACCCTCCCTCCATGCGGCCATTGCTCTTCTATCCCTCTAATGTCAATGTCGTTCACAAGCAAACACAAAGGAAAGGATCGCCCTTGATGTGGCGCGCGAGCTGGATATCCTTGGGCATGATGGTAACGCACTTGGCGTGGATGGCGCAGAGGTTGGTGTCCTCCAAGAGGCAAACGAGGTAGGCCTCGGCAGCCTCCTGCAATGCCGACGATGACGGAGGACTGGAAGCGGAGGTCAGTCGTCTTGAAGTCCTGCACGATGTCACGGACGTCGGACGAGGTGCCTCGAAGGGGAACTTTGCAGATAAGCAGCTCTGAGCTGTTCTAGTACTTGCGGATCTCCTAGAGCGTGACAGGGCGAAAGCGGTGGGGCTTCTTCATGCTGCCAGCACGTGGCTGGGGACGTCTTGCATGCTGCCTTGGTCGCCTGCTGCTTGCGTGGCGCCCTTGCCGCCCATTGACTTGAGCGTCATTGCATTGTGCGGGCCATCGGAGCTTCGCTGCTTGCTACTAAGGATGGGACGGTGCTCCAAACGGATACCCGTAGTTTTTTAGTGTAATTAAATGAACTAAATGAAAAAATGAGAAAAAAATTGTCTATTTAGTTTATTAAATTACACTAGAGAAGAAATGGGAGTACCTATTTGAAGGACCATCTCCATCCTTACTTGCTACATACTTAGGGTGGAGAGGAGCCGAGGAGGAGATGGATTTGGGGAGGTCCTGATTTGCTGGGAGAGTTTTCGCAATAATGGGAGGCGACCGGCTCGATTGGGCAGCGGCTGGACCATGCATGATTCGTTTTTTTAAACTCCTGGATAGATCGGATCCACTGTTGTTGCCTCCAAATTGCAATCGTATCGATTTAGCGTGTTGTTGTGGTTTTGTGACACATCTGTTTAGGATTATCAGGAAGAGGATGGAAAAACACCTTTTAGGATTTGGCTTGTTGCTGGCATTTTCATTTGTGTGCGAGGAAATTCCGTCAACAAACTGGAATTTTCATGTCTGCGAGGAACCACCAAAACATGAATGTAGTTCGACAGATAAATACAAATAGCACGTCCGTTTCCTAACGATTTTCTGAGTGAAGGTTATTGTGACATCAAAGTTTAGCAATTCCTGAGCTGTTTTGGTGACGGGAAGAGGAAGATGATGACAAAATGAAAAAAAAATGTGTGGGAGACATTAGGTGATAAGGTTTGGGCGGGCGGTGCCGCATACTGTGTAAGGCCAGTCTCAATGCATAGTTTCATGGCACGGTTACCAAGACTATAAACTAGGTAACCGAGCCACATGAGTTTCATAGGGATGAAACTTCTCTCTCATCTAATGAAACTCCTTCATTCAATGACTCTGCCAAGTTAGCAATTTTGCTTATGTGGCACCCTATTTAATGTGCATGACACTCTCATAAAACATGCATTGAGACTGGCCTAAGAACGTTTCCAATGATATTCAAATAATTAGTTTAGAAGGAATTCTATTGGCTATATATCAGAACGTTTTTAATGACAATTTGCAGAAAGCTAGCTAGATGAGGTATAGAAGTAATAAAAAAAAGTAACACTTTCATTGGCTATCAAGGAGAGAGATCAAATAGGTAGCGACTCTCAAATAACTAACGACTTCCAAATAGCTAATCTAGAACGATCTCCTAGAAATATCTCTTTCACAAAACTCTCTACTATAGTATTTATTTTTTCTTATTTGTATATCTCATCTCGCTAGTTATTTGCAAATTATCATTGATAGGCAATAAAATTCCTCCTAGATTAGCTATTTAGCAACATTTAGAGCGCCCTATGGATGCATTAGTTTAGAAAGTCAAACTCTTGAGGTCCTTGACTTTTTTCGGGGTTGGTAATTGATGGAGGTGTTATTTGAATAAGCCATTTAATTTTCTATGGTCGGCGGATGCAGTGTGTGATGAAAGGAGGAGGGGGCTTGCTTCTTCCTCTCCTTTCTCCTCCCTTCTTCATTCCTTTTTTTCCCTACTTCCTCTTCTTCCTTCTTCAAAAAAAATTTGAGGGGCTCAAAGGGGGACCTCCATTGCATGGACTGTAAGGGGGCTTGAGACCCACCTGCCTCACCATTGGATCCGCCCCTGAATAGGGGCTTTCGATCCATAGGTTTGCATTGCCCTCCCACTTGCATCCATATTAGGTCTAAGAGTGGCATGTGAGTCAATAAAAATGCACCAAATCAATAGAGAATTGCGATCCTTAGAAAAGATGCAGTGGCCAAATTCATTATGACACATGTGTGCTAGCTAGCTGTGGCGTAGAGTATAGGGGCTCCGCCTTTGGGCAGCTGACAAGTTAACCGTCTTCTTTATACCTATACTAACACACAAAAATCTCTTCAGAAACACACCCACACACAAATGAATCTTGCAAGCAAGCCATTTCTAGTTTAGGCCAGCATTAACACGAACTAACACGGATTGAGCAGTCTACCTTTCATTTCATACAATATATATCACCACTACAGCGCTTAGTATTTCTAATGGCAGAAAATCGACAAAGACCCAAAACCAATAGGAAGTTTCCTTTCACTATATATTGAGAGCCAAAGTAATTTCGAAAGGGTTGAACATGAACAGGAAAATCATATGCAAAAGAAAAGGGATCAAATTGAATTGAATTGGCTAAATATGAAAAAAAATACAAAAACTGACCCACTGGTTTGTGCAAGCAATGGTTGTGGACACTGCTTGAAACAAGTCATGCATGCTAGTTTTCGAACTGGCGTGAGCCAAGTTTGGCTGTTCTAGATGCAAATCGTGATTTTTCTTTAGAAACTCATCCGATCTCAAAATGGATGAACATGTAGACTGCAACTCTGCAAGTGGAATAAGTTTTCTATTAGGATAAGCTCAGTACTGCTCTATTTATATGAGATGATCACAAATGAGTGATAGATCCATCTATCCAATTAACAAAAAAAAATACCTTACTTTTTATCTTCTACCTCTCAAGCTCGTCCAACCCCCTTGTTGTCCAACACTTCTCTTGAAAAGATTTGTTAGCATTCTAGCCAGATGGACTTGCTGATCTCAAGGCATCCTCATTATGCTCCTCCCCGGCTGGTCTTTCCAGCAAAGAATGAGTGTCAAATCAACCTTATCGACTTGGTGGTCAGCCTCTCCATTTAAACCTACCTTCATTGCATATATAGGATGTGTGAGGACTTAGGTGATCTAGCCATTACTAGCATGTTGGCCAGAATTAGTGCAACACATACTTTTTGGAGACTCCGTTGGCAAAAAATAAAATCAATATACTACAATGGTCAATGGTAAGAAGGACGATAGTACATGTCCATCTAAGCACATCACCAAGCCTTTGGACGATCAATTTCCTAAGGAGATTGCAAGATGCGGAAGGAGAGGGTGGAGGCCAAAGCTACAACCTTTCTAGAGTATGCCCTAGCATGCTTCAAGGTGGATCAACAAGGAGATATCAAGAAAATCAAAAGAAGATGTTAGCTTCGATCCACTTCCCATTACACCTTCATCTAAGGTAAAACTTGATAAAACTCCTCCTAAGTTTGGAATTACATGCGATTAATGTGCTAACATAATTTTCAACCAAGCCAAATTTTTTGAGATCAACATTCATGATAATCTTATCAAATTTATTGTTGATTCTGATAAAACAGAGGAAAATAAACCTAAAATTCTTGTTTTTCCTCAATCCACAAGTGGACTGACCTTGGTTGCTAGCTAACCTATGTGTCAGAGGTTTTGGCACCGGCAATCTACAACAAAGGATCACGCACAGAGAATTAGGTGGGTACCACACAAGGGACATAGAATTATACTAGTTTAGATATAGTGTACCCTACGCCTAGTTGAGAATAGATCTCTTATTTGTATGCTCGGTTTTTATAGAGGTGCTAACTTCTTGTTGTCTAGGGTTGCTATGAAATGTAAGCATATACCGATTGGGGGCTAGCTCCCTACCTTGTCTTATACTCTCTCTGTCCCAGTATATAAGGCGTAACCATCTCTGGTTCAAAGACCAAGAACACATTTAATTCTCTCTCTCAGCACTAGTACTACTGCATTAATTGTGAGAGAGCACATCATATATTATGGGACATGAATAAAAAGTGGTTACGCCTTATATACTAGGATGGAGGGAGTATAGTCTAGGGTAGGGTTATAGTCTGAGTCCTGATTGGTTTACATGAGAGGTTTAGGGAAATCTATGTAGAGAATTGGCTATTCCATAGGTGCTTAGGACTCCAAGCTCCATTTGTCTAGTTGCTTGTCCACCAAGTTTGATGTTGTACCTTGTCTCTGTTGGCCTAAATATTTGCTATCCTCGGCCCACCCCGCTCATAGAGGGATCTTATGTTGGTGGTGAGGTACCCTAGGTCCATACCACAGAAAATATGCATTGGCCAACCAACCAAAATTGACCCCCTTTTCCATTCGAAACCAATAAGGATTTAGGGAGTTTTGCAATTTATGCTCCCTGTTGTTATATTTACACTAAACTTGGACTCTATCACCCGGATCGATGATGACATAGCAGAACTTTGTGCTTCTTTGGTACATACTACAGTGTTTCCACAACCTTCTAGGCCACAATGATGAGTCAGCAAGCTAATATGTATACAAATAGTTCACATATCAGCAATCAGACCCCATGGGACGAAGTTTTAAGTTGATTGAAGGAAGATTTGTATAAATCTTTAGAGGAAAGGTCTGGGTGTACATTTTAAATTAGCTTGGAGTACTTATTGTTAGACATATCGTTCATGTTTCGATTACATGAAAGCTCTTGATGGATGGAGAGTACCTGACTTTTACAAGTTTATGAGTGAAGATAACAATACCACAAAGTAGCATATTAGCATGTTTATTACACAATTTGGGGGAGCTAGTACTATGGAAAATATGAAAAATGTAACTTTTCATTATCTCTTATTGGTACTATTTTTTGTAGTTTTCATATTTAGAACCTTGCTCTATTGGTTCTTAGAAAAAGTAGAAGAAAAGTCTCATGATCATTTTTACAATGGAATCAATGAGCTTAGATTGTCTAATTTGGCATCGGTTAGGCAAGGGCATGATGAGTCTATCTTTCATTATGTCAAAAAATTCCAAGATATTATAACCTGATGTTTAAATTTGACAAATATCTAAAAGATCTTGGTGCTTTTATTGATTGCTCTGATACCAAAGACAACTTGAGATCTTTGAGTTTCTCACCATTCATCAATTAATGCAAAAAAACTTCAGCCTTTAAAAGCTGAGGTGATTTTTGAGAATTTTATAAGTCACATCATTGTTATGCATGTTTTTGTTGTTGAATTTGTATGCTTACCACAAGCTAAATCAGTTTCTTGCTCTTTCCTAAAGCGGATCCACAACAATCGGCAAGAGGAGATGACATATATTTGATGCATCATATATATATATATATATATATATATATATATCTATATAAAA
>Ga0182004_10004489_pt1 | contig 11263 bp, 8 predicted proteins | sample Sormic07211540_1_FD_120479 | JGI IMG/M metagenome (GOLD analysis project Ga0182004, IMG submission 120479) | Endophyte microbial communities from Sorghum bicolor roots, Mead, Nebraska, USA - 072115-40_1 MetaG | ecosystem: Host-associated > Plants > Roots > Unclassified | place: USA: Nebraska...
AATACTTTTCATCTAAACACTTACTTGCAGGGTCCAGAAAAGATGGAGAACAACAAAGAAGAAGGCTACAGAAGACAACAAGAATACTCTGAGAGGAAGGCAAAGAATTTATAAAGAAGGGAATGGGACTCAAAACGCACATACAAATGGTCGTGCACAAAAACAGCAAAGGGAAACGGTCCATACCCTAGGAGTAAATTCAGGAAGACCAAATGGAGAGTGAGATACGATGGAAGGGTGAAGGGTGAGACCAGTTAATACGTCAGGGAGGGAGTAAATGCAGAACCACCAACAGGTAACTGACAAAAAAAGGCCAAAAAGGTCTTAAAAGGCCATGTACTGGACAAAAGCCCAAAAGAAAGCCCAATAAACAAAGAGAAGGGGCAAAACATAAAAAGAACAAACTTGCCCTCCAAGAAGGTCAAAAAGCATCTGTAAAAAGGAGAAGGGGCAAAACGAAAAAATGATACTTACCTGCCCCTACAGAGCAACCTTATCGAGAGGTACCAACCACAAAAAGCAGATCTAACGAGAGGACTCAATTGAAGGAGGATCTGACTACGGGACTCAAAGGAAGGAAGAAGCATGGAACCTCCAGATCAATCCACGCAGCTTCACCTACAAAAAGATGGGGACAAAGCACAGGTAAGCAATCTGTAATAGAACAACATAAAGATTGAAACGAAGTTCCCTAGCAACCCTTGTGAAGAACACTTCTTTCAACTAAAACAAACCTAGAAACATCAATAAAATCATTATGATACCAGAAAATTAACAAAAAGTGAATAACAATTTCAGAATTACTTATCTACATTACTATATTGTCTAACATCTTTTAAATATATGTTGATTGCAGAATCAAATGGGGGATAGAAACAAGGACAAACATAAAGCAACATCAATACAAGACAACCAAGAGCAGGTAACTTCTCAAACATTAAAATTCTAAAAAGAAGGATGAAATACTGTATAAAACTCATTTATACATAATAAATGCAGGAACAATTTGCATACCTTACAATGATGGGATTTGAACAATCATCTTCAAGGCATCCAATCAACGAATGTGAAGACAACATTGTCCAGATGTACAACTTCCAGGTACCAAATTTACATATTCAAAACAAAAAAATAAGCTACCAACAGCTTATATAGCAGATCAATTATTGAATACAGACACAAGATGGAACATCAAAAGAGACAAATATTACACAAGATGAGAGATCTAGAATGACAGAATTCAATCCATACATCCATCATTTACAAGGCATAAACATGGTAAGACCAAACTCTATTCCTAGCCATAATATAGATATATATTAATAACATGACAAAATAGAAAATAAAAAATATAATTATGTTTTAAATTTTAGCAGGAAAGCTTAACAGGTCTACTAATGGAGCAAATCAGGAACTCCCAAGAAGAAGTATTTTCATTACAGTCCCAAATTCAATAACTTACAACTTGTTTAATATTGTAAATTCATTGCATTGCTAATATAAATATTTTTGCCTCATATTTCAGTTTTCTCAGGAATTGCAGGGATCATATACAAGAATGTTGTTTGGTCCAGATATCTATCAGGTAAATTATATGACAATTGTACATATACAAAATTCAAAAACTATATTAAAAATAGTAACTCATCCATAATCATATATGCTAATTAATGCAGGGAAATTTGGATCTACACAAACCAGTTTCAAATTTTTGTACAGGAGAAGAATATGAAATATCTAATGCACCACAAGGACAAGAGGTACCATAAAACATAAATATTACACTCACTACAAAAAACAAAAAAGAAACTTACCTTGATTGACATATAAATCAATTTTGCAGATGACCATGGAGAATATAAACAGCAATCCTGGAGACAACAATGATGTCAACTACTCATTTTCAGAGCATCAGGTAAGAATATTCATACATCAACTCATAGTACATATAAAAATATAGCATGAGAAAGAAAACCAAAAACAGTGACTTCTTATAATAATATATGCAGGACAATGACATTAGCAACAGGGATGAAAACTACTCAACTAAGATTGAAGAAAGTCAATGGCAGAATGGACTATTCAGTAACATGCAACTACAATGGATCCAAGAAGCTGAAGAGGTTGAGCAACAAGATTTGTCAAGTGCAGCATCAGACCTAACAAAAACAATGGCAGAATCATCAAATACACAACATGAACCACCTGAAGAAGTAGACACTACAGAAGGCAACAGTAGCCAGCTACTAACAGAACAAGAGATAGATGAATTTATAATGAGAGAACAGATAGCAGCTTCAGAAGGGAACAACTCAGAAATCAATAGCAAGTATACGCCACAGCTAGGAATGCAATTTGAGAACAAAGAACAAGCTCAACACTTCTTCAACTTCTATGCATGGCTAGCTGGGTTTCAAACAGTAGTAGCACATGTTGCAAGAACTACAAGCAAGAAAAGAAACAATGAGATCACCAAACTCACAATAAAGTGTCATAGATATGGTAAAGCACCAAAGAAGAAAACTACAGAGGAGCAGGAAGGTGAAGTGGACAAAGATATAGGAAAAATGAAAGGTAAGAAAAGGAAGACAAATATAGCAGAGAAAACAGACTGCCAATGTGTTATGGTCATTAAAGAAGACGCTAACATATGGAAGATCATTAGATTAGATTTGGATCACAATCATGAACTCTACCCTGGACAGAGCAACCAACAGTTTAGTGGTCATAAATATATGACTGATATGGAGAAGTCACTTATAAGGACTCTGAATGACAATAACATTGCAACAAGACAGATGATCTCTATAATATCATACCTCAGAGGAGGACCCACAGCATTACCAGTGAAGAAAAAGGATATCAGCAACTTCAGAACAAAGATTAATAGAGAAATTAAAGGAACAGATATGACCAAAGTGCTAGACAACTTCAGAAAAAAGAAGAGTGAAGATCCAACATTCTTCTACAAATTTGAGCTAGATGATGAAAATAGAATGAAAAATATTTTTTGGAGAGATGGATCATCACTAAAATATTATGCAGACTTTGGAGATTGTGTGAGCTTCGACACAACATATATGACAAACAGATACCGACTGCCATTTGCACCTTTTGTAGGAATTACAGGACATGCACAGACATGTATATTTGGATGTGCTTTCCTAAAAGATGAAACAATAGCAACTTTCAAATGGCTGTTTGAGACATTCCTAGAATCCATGGGAGGCAAACACCCACAAACTATAATAACTGACCAAGACAAAGCTATGAAGACAGCAATAGAAGAAGTGATGCCAAACACAAGGCACAGAAATTGCCTTTTCCACATCAAGACCAAATGCTACTCGAAGAACATTAAAGTTTTTGCAGCTAATGATGGCCTATATGAGGAATTTGAAGACATAGTGAACAACTCTGTCACAGAAGAAGAGTTTGAGAACTTGTGGAGAGAGATGATCAGGGAAAGAGGCTTAGAGAACAACAAGTACTTGACAAAAATGTGGGAAACAAGAAAAAGATTCATACCTGTGTACTACAAAAATGATTTCTTCCCTTTCATCCAAAGCACCTCAAGAAGTGAAGCAACAAATGCTAGATTCAAACAGAATGTTGGACCAACCTATAGTATTAACAGCTTTGTGGCAGAGTATGATCGCATAGTGGACAGCATTGAGAGAGCAGAGAACCTAGAGGACCACTATAGCAACCAAAAAAGACCAAAGGAACTATTGTATGGGTACACATTTGAGAAACAAGCACAAGAGTTATATAACAGGAATATTTACAAGAAGTTTCAAATTCAACTACAAGCTACTTCAACTCTAACTTACAAGGAAATCGAAGAAGGGAAGCAATTCGAAGTCTGGCAAAGAAGTAACCAAGTGTACAAGGCACAACGAATTAGGAGGTACATAGTACTAACTAACCTCACACAAGGGAATGAAGACTTCAGTTGCATATGTGCCAAATTCAGCAAAGACGGAATCCTATGCTCCCATATCCTGAAAATCATGATAGAGAAGGAAATTAGTGCAATACCAGATAAGTATATAATAGATAGATGGAGAAAAAAGGACATGAGATTGATCAGGAAAAGAGTAGAGGAAACAACAATTGCAACAAATTCATTGCTTAGATTCAATGTACTATCGAGGAAATCAGCAGCAATGAATTCAAAGGCAGCTAAGACAGAAGAAGCAACAGATTACCTTGTAGCAGAAATGGAGAGGATCAACTTGCACCTGGACAAGTTATTAGCACCAAAAAGCATTGGAGAAACACAAAGTGAACCTATAGCAGATGAACAAGTACAAACACAAGGACTCAAAGCATATGAAGACAATTATACACAGAACCAGTTAGAGGACCCAGAAAGAATACAAAACAAGGGCAGGCCAGAGAAACCAAAGAGAATGAAAGCAGTTATAGAAGAAGCAAAAGAAAAGGCAAAGAAAAAAGAAAACAAGAAGAAGAAGAAACAAACAACAAATGAAAATTCTGGTACCATATATAACAGCAACTCCATATCATTGCTAACATATTGCAATTTAAATATATAAGACACAAAATGCATAAAACAAAAACATTCATAATCAAATTATCAGGTCAGCTACTAGATCTGCATTTTCATGCTACTTTTCAATTTCTATTTTACTAAGTTGCCATATTACCTGTTAACATATTTAAATGTGCTCACTTTCAATTTAAATTACCATTGTTGTATACTAACTTTTAACCTAACAGGATCACCAGTGAAGCCAAACTCCAAGAGATTCAAGAAGTCAACAAAGACCAACAATGATATAGAGGCGATCAAAACCCAAAAGGAGAAAGCAAGGAAGTGAAGACCATCACAATATAAAGAAGAAAAAGAAGACACGAACAATATCAGCAATATGTATTATAGTATTAGACTTATCATATGTAACAATTACTATGATGTGCAACACAGCACAAGCATATTGTAAGGCACTTCCAAAAGTACTACTTCGCGACATACATCATTGGCATATCGAATGTCGAGACAGAATATGAATTCCTATACAAACTACGAACAAAGTTTGATGAGACTAAAACAAAAAAAAATGGCCCAATAGCTACTCTGAACCACCTTCCTGTAAAAAAACAAATAAAAAATATAATAAATTAAGAGTAAGAAAATGGGAAAAATAAAAGTACAGAGCCAATAGAATACCTCATTCAAGTCAAAACTAATCACAGGGGTCTTGTTTCCGGTATTTCTTGGATTGAACAACATCTCATTTGCTAATTTGATCCTTATGTTTACAATGTCATCACTGCTGAACAGGGAAAATAGACTTGACCTTGGAGAAGTCCAATGCTCGAGGAACATCATAGCATAAATTCCTGAATCAACACTGCATAATAAATTTAGAAAAAACAATTCAATTATCTAATATAAAATAAAAATAAGAAAAAAATCAAACAAATCAAAAGTAATAGGAAAAAGAAACATACTTATTTTCTGCAGATTGCTTAGGCACACTTGGGTATAGAACACCATACTGTTCAAAGTTCATTTCACGCTTAACAAACTTGTTCCACCAAAATTGAAACTCTGGGATCTGGAGCAAAGTAACAAAATATATTGAACAAAACTTAAGAAATAAAAGAATAAACAAAGCCAAAGACAAAAAATATTACCATCTTCGCCCTAACATATTGCTGATAAGCGTGAACTTCTGAATAGTATGAGTCCAGAAACACAAATTTCTTATCCTTGATGTCAACAACAAATACAAACCAATGATCTTCATAAAATGTAGGGAAATACAACTGCGGAAACAATGACACATTTAAAAATCAAAATGTAAAATTGACAACAAAAAAAGAATGATTGATAATTAGAATAGGTTAGTAAGATTAACATACCATATTTGATTGAAAAAGTGGCCTCGCCTTTGAAGAACGATCAAATGCTCTCATCATCACATCACCGGCAACTTCATCATGATCTTTCAGGAGATTTTCCTTAGAAAAAAATATAATAAGAACATATGAAAACAAAAAATATTTGAAGTAACAAAAAAAACTTACTGAGATATTTGAAAAGAAGTAATGCCGCTTCGAAATATCTGGATGCCCATCAGGTCGGCAAAAAAGATGATAGCAAAATGCAGCAACAACAAAATTGTTGACTTTACCACCTGGCTTCATTGATTCACCAAGAGACCAATACGTACAACGAACACCTCCAAAGTACAAAGCATCAAGACTACATAAAACAGAAAAAAAGCACTACTCACCTAAATGATATAGATACAAAAATTATCAAAGCACAAGATAAAAGGTCACAAAGAAAAAGAAGATTACTTGCTAGAACGTGATTGGGCCAAACGACAAATAGCCTCATAGTTTGCAATTTCTGATTTTGAAACTTTGAACTTATCTCCAGTTACATCATAATCATCTATAAGAACTCGACTTGGACGAACCATCCTTCTAGGACCATGAATAGGGATCTTCCCACCAGTTGACGAGTTCCTGACCTTGAAATCAGAACGATTCGCCAAGCTTTCAGGATCAATAGAAGAATCAGCAGGAAATCCATGAGTATTCCCAAGGGAAATAGAAGAAGTCTGTGAAGTCATTCTCAATTTCCCAAACTTCAAGTTGTATAAATCATCTGATTTCTTAGTGTCAACTTTAACAGTTTCAGCAAACGATCTAGAACCAATACAAATAACTGGGGAAGAATCCTAAAAATTAAACATCAAACACATGTTAAGAACCAATAAAACAAAAAAATAAAAATATACAAGAAACCAAAAATAAACAAATAACAAAACTAACATTATGATCAGAAATACGAGCCCTCTTATCAGAACCATTACTACTATGTAAAACATTAGACTTCCTAGGTAGATTTGGAGTAATATGAGGAGATCCATCAACAGTAAAAGGTATAGTCTGCATCAACACAACATCCTACAAAAAAACAAAAATATGAAATTGAAAAATAATCACAAGGTACAACAAAATGATTCAATAAAAATATATGAATCAAATCACAAACTAACCTCATCTTTGGTATTCTGAGATCCATGCAAAATACCTTGAGAAACCTGTAAATAAAATGTCACGATCCTAAAAAAGGCTAAAAATCAATAGGAGATTATAAAAAATTACCTTAGAATATGCAAGTCTAGAACGATGACGAAAAGGACTTGGAGAAACAGAATCAGGTACAATAACATTATCATTGTCAAGATAAATCACATCTTTATCTAAATCAGAAGATTTGCCACGAGAACCAAAACGAGAACGAACATTAGTAATATCACACAATGGGTTGTCAACAGCAACATTCGTAACACCAGGCTTAGACTTGAACTTTTGACTTAGAACATCTGAGCTACCTACAAAAAAGATAAAAAAAAATAACAACATGTACAAAAACTACAAAAACAATTCAAATCTATACTAAATGAATGCCTTCTACATACAAAACTAAATACAAAACAAAATAACCTGACAACACATATGAAACAGCAACATTGCTTTAAATATTCATGCAAATACTTCAGACATAAATAAAGAAACCATTTTATGGGATGTTAACAAACTACATAAAACAACAACAGAAAAACTTACTCTTTCGTAGGTTACGCATAGTCTCATCCAACTCAACATCGATAACCTGAAAAAAAAATAGATTTGAAAAAAATAAGTGTAGATTCATAAATATTTTGTAATCACAGAAAAAAGGTAATTACATACATTATCAGTACCAGAGAACCCAACATTCTTTTGAGTTGATCTTGATGAAGATGGAACAAAAGCATTCACAGGTACCTGAGACAAATAATAAAGTAAATAAATAATTAATAAGAAACAAAATAATGGAAAAAATACTAAAAAAACAAACCTTAGGAGCAACAACATTAGGTTCTTCTGGAGCACCATCAGAAATAGAATCAGCAACATTGGGAGGCACCGCAGCACCATAAGAACCAGCACCATCATCAACAGAAGGATCAGTTTCAGCAATAGCCTTCATAATATCAAGAACAAGATCCTTTGTTCTAACATCAGTTTTACAAATATGACGGAACATCTTTGCAAACATATCTTGAAATTCTTTTGAAACATTTCCAAGAGAATTGATATCCATGTTCACAGATAAACCACAATTAAAGCAATGCTCATCAATCAGCTTTGATATTTTCAACTTCAAACTAAAAGGAAGTTTACAGCCAGAAACACTTTCCATCTTGGCGCAAAACTCAGAGTCAAGATCATCAGCACAACCAACTGAATTAAGACGAACAGCCTGAAGAAAAATTATTTAAAAATATAAATCAAAAATCAACTAAACGAAACAAACAAATAAAACAAAAAACCCAAAGTAGAACTTAAATAACCTTGTAGTAGCAAGTTTTCTCAAATTCAAGCAATGGTCTGTAACCATAAACACCAGGAGATTTAAGATCAAGACTACAATAAAACTGAATCATATCTTGCTTCCATACAGAGATTCGAGGAATAAAGTCTGCAACTTGACGTTGACGAAAGTCAATGTGATCCAAATAAACAACCTGACAAGATAAAAAATTGAACAAAATAAAAATAAATAACAAAACCAAATGATACATACCAAAAAAATAACCTGACAACATTTCAGCTTACCACAAGGTAGTATAAGCAACCACCAAGACCCTGACAACGTTTCAGCTTATCACTCTTTCCCCTATTGAATGCCTTTATATGATCCAGCAACCATTCCAACACAAAAGCACACCACTTGAAATCCTTGATGTGATCAATATCTTCGAAAACACCAAAATACTTGGGGCTAGGAACAATATTGGTATTTGGGCATAAAAAACTACTCAAAGCAACTACCAAGAAACATATCAACATGTCTTCATTAGATAATTGTTCATTACTGATCAACTTATCAGCAAAAAAGGACACAGGAGGGATCCTATCCTTTCCAAACTTGGATAAAACAATATCCTTGCCAATACTTGAATCAGATGGAAATGCTCTGGTACCCAAAGGAAGATCAAGAACGAAATGAACAGACTCCTCAGATAGTGAAATAACCTTTCCATTGCGAATAATATCACCAGACTTGGAATCAACTAAACGTGCAACCCAGGTAGCAAACTTATTAGGCACAAAACACTTATTGAACATCAACAAAGAACCAAAACCATAGCCATCAATAACAGCCTTCTTTTCAGGGGAAAGAGAAGATATCACATTCATGAATGCAGTCGGAGAAAATCTGGTGAAACCATCATTACTCTTCTTCACAACTTTCTTCTTTTTAGACTATAACAAACAAAAAAAAAGTAAGCAAAATACCTAATTCAAAATAGTGAATAACAACACTATTAATAACTAAGAAAATAACCTTATGCTTCATTGCCATCTCAAGCTTTCTCTTCATATTCTTCATTTTCTGCAACTAATTTTTTTTTAAAAAAAATAAATATAGACTAATACAGATTTGATTCAAAATATAATCATAACATTTAGGGAGATTTACTACAATTGTCCAATACTGATACTACATTGCAACCCAATAGAACAACATATATAATAAATCTAAATAACAAACTCAAATAATTAAATACATATATAAATCAACTTACATCTTTTATACATTTCTCATACAAATGATGGTCCAAACTTGAATTGTCACTAGAGGAATCATCCTGAAAAAACAATGAATAATGAATAAAAACATTAAAACATATAATAATAAAATAATCATAAACAAAATAAATAAAAGAAACAAAGATTAAAATAACTCACTTCTCCAACAAGCTGAGAATTTGAAAGATATTCACAGGAATCATAATCCATATAAGGCAATTGAGAACACTGCACATCCTCTTAAGAATCAGTTTCAGAACCTCCCGAACTGGATGAATCAAGTTCTCGAACCACCCTTTTCCGAACCATCTTCAAAGCAAATAAAAACATAAATTGAACCCAAAAAACAATAAGAACAAATTATATATAAAAACTAAAGCATTAATCAAAAACATAACTAAACAGGATCACACTACAAATAAGAAAACTAACCAATTCAATGCATCACCTACATCTTAAGTAATAACCTTCTCAAAATAAACTTAAAACAATAATTACTCAATATAATTACTAAAAACCATACTTGAAAAGAACTGTGCCTATTACAGTCAATCTAAAAAGGGCAAACATGACTAACCTCAATAAGCCTAACCTGAATTAATCCAAACCCTAAAAAACATTAATCAGTCAACTAACAAATTCCATTAACCTAATCTAATGAACAATAAACCACTAAGCAAACAAGATCCAAGCAGGTAGTTAGCTCTCAGTCAACATGCAATGACCAAGGCAATGCAACGCATGCCCCCATGATAATGAAGTACTCTGTACTCCTCCTCATCTTGTTTTTGACCTGAACGGCTGAACCAGTGAACCAAAACCACTTCAGATAAAGAAGCAAGGGGGCATCGAATCCCCAATCATATGAAACAACCAGACAACTCATGCCTGCTGCTCCCAATCTGCATGCTGCGAACCCAACAAAAACCAAACCGCAGAATAAAATCCCCAAAACCTAATAGCTAAAACCATATCTATATCAAACACTATCAAACCAGAAATCAACAACAGAACCATGAACCCAACCCCTACATCGCCATTCCTATGGATTTGAAAGTTCCCCAGACAATAGCCACACCCACACTCAAATTAAGCAGGGATCTACACCGATCCACCACATAGCGATGTCTGAAATTAATCGCAAAAATAAAAGGAAACTCCACCGAATCAGGCCCGCGCACACACAAAAAGGACTACAACGGAACATCGCATCCATCACCATAAAAAGTGAGATTCAGACAAAAAAACTTACAAAAATCCACAAGCGAAAGAACAATAACCATCCACACAACCCTACCAACTAACACCTTCCAAGCAAAACTAACCAAGATGGGAGAAACAAGGACGAACCTGCGAAACCCTAGAAATCGCCCGTCGCGTCGCCACCGAGGAAGACGAGAGGACAGGAGAGAGACGAGACGGATAGAAATGAAAGTGAGAACGGGAAAACGGAGCGGCCACTATCGGGCGCGAGTCCCAAAAAATTCAACATAGGCGCCGACAACCTGGACCCACAAAGACAGACACACAACAAACCAAAGGCTAATCTGAAGCCACGCGGCAGATCCAACGGCCCAAAATTCGGTTGACCCAAACACAGGATTCAACCGGTTGACATATAGCCTTTTTGTAA
>Ga0182004_10004490_pt1 | contig 11261 bp, 10 predicted proteins | sample Sormic07211540_1_FD_120479 | JGI IMG/M metagenome (GOLD analysis project Ga0182004, IMG submission 120479) | Endophyte microbial communities from Sorghum bicolor roots, Mead, Nebraska, USA - 072115-40_1 MetaG | ecosystem: Host-associated > Plants > Roots > Unclassified | place: USA: Nebraska...
AATAATGAGCTCACCATAAAAATGTCACCACAATTTGATCATAGGAACTGCATATATGAATTATTCGATTTAATTACAGAAAAACATAGATTTAAAGCTACAACAAAAACTTTATCTATAGTATACCATATTATATATTCACTGTGTAGATCTACTCATCAGAAGTCCAACAAAATTGAAATTTTCATTTTATGATTTTTCTATAATTTATTATGATTTTTCAAAGATTTAGCGGCAATAAATAAAAAAGAAAAAGACAAAACCACCATCCAAAACCACTCTAGGGGGTTATTTGACCGGTTTTGAAAGTTCAGGGGGTAGAATATTCAGTTTTATAGTTCAGGGGGTGAAGTAGTCCACCCTTAATAGTTTGGGGGGTTATGTAGACTTTTTCCTATAATCCTGGCATGCAAAAGCTTTAAGACCTCTTTCTTTACTACTTCTCTCATCGTATTCTGGAGTCTACGCTGAGGCTCTCTTGAAGGTGTACTTTCTAGGTTGGTTGGTATGCGATGAGTGCAAAGAACAGGGCTAATCCCTTTTAGGTCTTGGTGTGAATAGCCAAAAGCAGCACGGTGTTTTCTAGAACAGTTATTAGCTTATAAGTCTCCTCATCTGGGAATTTATTGCTTATAATCACAGGATATTTTTGGTCATTATTTAGAAAAAACATATTTAAGTCCAGAAGGTAGTGGTTTAAGCTCAATAGGAGATTTAAGTGGCTCTAGTAATTCATCAAGAGGTTCAGAATCAATAGGATCCTCTTTCTCATCTTCGATGAAGAACGAGGTATCATCTTCTAAATCAGGTTGACTAAAATTATAGAATTCGGATGTCCTAACCTCTTCTATTGCATCTACTTCAGGAAGGGGTTCTGCTTTAACTTTTACTGCATGACTTATAGGCATTGAAAAACTAAATCCTTTCCCAAATTTAATGTCTAATTGACCACTATGACGTTCTTGAGGAAGTTTTATTATGGGTACTCCAATCATTGCATCGAAATCCCACACATCAAATATATAAAAATTTATCAAAATGCATAAATCATTAATAACAATAGGAAGCACATTCAAAACTCCTAAGCTAGGAATAATGTGTCCTAAATAATTCTTTAATAATTTGTTTGTAGGAATTAATGGTATGTCTCTCAAAAATTCTTTAGCAAAAGTATATGACATAATGTTGACTCCTACAATTGAGTTGTATAAAGCTTTAAAAGGATATGAATCTACTTGCATCTTTATAACAACAGAGAATGAATTAATGCGAATTACTTCAGGGGATTGCTCAGATTCTATTAACCAATCATCACCCAAAATAAAAATTAATTATCTTATAACTTCTCTAAGAAATTTTAAATCATCTTGATGTGAGAAATTAGGATTAAAAGCCCTAGATTGCTGGTGTTGAATAATCGTACGATAAAATGTAGTATTACCAAAATCATCAAAGAAATCATCCCCAATTTAAAAACATCCATTCAAAATTTGGAGTTATCTCCGTCTCATTAGCTAATTCAACTATAGATTGAGATGAATCAGGTAAAAGTTTATTTTTAGCTAACTGAGATCCTTCTTTTAACAATTCTTCATTAGGGAGATCATTTAAAAATGAGTTAGAGTAGTTTGATCATGATCTACAGTAATATGCATAAATGCTCCTCCCGAGGCCAAATTAAGGTATTCTTGATTTTTATTATTAAGGCCTAAAAATAAATATTATAAAAGCATGGGTCTGGTAAAGCAAGCAAGATAAGGTCCAGAATTTACAAAGCTGTCAAAGCGATCCCAAGCCTTGCCTAGCGATTCATTGTCTAACTGTTTGAATCCTATAATTTCAAACCAAAGTTTAGCGACATTTTCTACTGGGAAGAATTTATGGCAAAAGTCTTTTCATAATATATCCCATTCTCCTTGACTATTTCCAACATGGCGATTATACCATTTCTTAGTTCAACTCGTTAATGAAAATGGAAAGAGTTTCCATCTTAGAGTTTCATCGGTCATGCCCTTAATACTCAGACATGAAGATGTTTGCTCAAAATCAGCTAAGTGGGAATACGGGTTTTCACTAGAATCACTAGAAAAAATATGTTCTTGAACTAATTTGATTAGTCCCGGGCGTAGCTCATAGCCAGATGATGTGATAGGTTTATAAGTTTCCTTTGGCTGGAAGTATGATCCCGATGGTGCTCCATATTGATATAAATGTTGAGATTCAATTTCCATATTTATATTATATATAATTATATATATATATATTATTATTTTTTATAAAAGAATTACTATAGACTAAGATAGACTAATGTCAAAATCAGCAAACCTTTTCCCGGCAACAGCGCCAAAAATGCTTATTGGTATAAATTAACTACACCCTAATAATGATTATAATCAGATTATCTGCAAGCGCACAAATATATACTGATCAGCACTTCACCAAGATCAACCCGGTTTTAATATCGAACCCAAAGGAACAATAGGTGATTTATGACCTAGCCTATAATTTTTAATCTAAGGGGGTACAATCCATCTCGAAAATTATTGAGAACAAGGAAATACTATTGTACTCTGGTTCTGTTGACACCGTGTTTTGACACGAGTTAGGAAGGTTAATGAAGCTTGGATCGGCAGATGGAGAAGTAACGACTGGCTATTAGAAAAGTTGCCGATGGCCTATGATATCGAAGATAAGGCCTCGAGAGGAAGGTATGATTAAGTCTGGGAACAGTGGTTGATTGGTACCGATAGTCAATGTTGATGAGTGCCAATGGAGGATGAAGATGCCGATGATGGTGCAAGGAGACGTGGGAGTCGTCAGGAGGAATAATGGTGGTGTGCGGATCGTCCAAGATAGATAAATTATTGTTTTCTATAATTGTTATAGTTTATTTTATGTACGAGTTCTATTCTATTTGGAATTAGAATCCTAGTCGTATCTGGTTGTAACTCTTTAAGACAGAGTATAAATATAGGCTTAGTAGCGATGTAAGAGGACAATCCAATCAATCATACACAAAGTTTTTACATCTATTTTCGCATCTACTTTCGACGACTTCGTCAACTCGCTTTTTTTTTTACTTACGAGTTCTTAAGAATTCTTCGAGTCATACTCGACGAGTTCTCGAGTTCCGCGTGAATACCTCTTAGCCGTGGCATCTGGGCGCATCGCTGTTGTCGGGACCAAACTATTCGAGTTATCACCTTTGTCGATTGTAAGGTCAAATCGGCTGGCACGCCTTAACTTTGAAATCGGGTATTAGCCCTTTGTGTTTGCAGATCTACTTTTACATCAACACATCTTTTGGCACGCCTGGTGGGACCAATCTATCATCAAGATCAAAATGTCTACTACTGAGTTCGACACAGAAAACATCATTGTTGTAACTGAGGTTGATCTCAGGGATGAGCAGAATAAGGCTATGGCAAGAGCTATGGAAGAATACAAGCAGCTCTGCTTGAAATCCTTCAGTGTCAACAGGAGCGGTGAAGTAATCCAGAAGCAAGACCTACCTATGCCTCAGCAGATCACTTTTGAAGCCAATCCTGGTAAATTGCAAGATATGGTTGATAACGCTATTAATCGTGCTTTGATCAACCAATCCATTGTGCTGTCCAATACTGTTTTCAACACTGTGGCTAGAACTATCAAAGAAGGATAGGCACCACCGTTATACATGGGCTCGGCCTATCATCAGCCAGGGTTGTCTTCGGTTACGGCTCCATCGGCTCCTCCGACCGTTGCTGGGACGGAAGCTACTTCTCCACCAAGAACATTAGGGATGACTAATGGGCAATCTACACCGATGAGAACTAATCCAGCAACATCAGAGGGGCGGGTTCAACTCAACACAGATCTATCGGCATCGGCAATATGAGGATCTGTATTCCAGAATTGCCAAGTTCCTCCCAATTGGTGGGGATATGGTATGCCCTCAGAATTTTTGCAAATAGTTCTAGAACATCTTAGGTGGCTGACTTGGGAGGAAAAGCTCCTATGACATCGGCACCTCCGGTTTCGCCGATGACTCAAAATCCTCAGTATTGAACTACTACTACTGCCAGGCCTATTATAGGGAACTTTCAGACGCCAACATTCCAGGTGCCTAATGCATCGGCGGATCCACTACCGGCGCACCAGAGGTTTATGACTCAGACAGGGTATGTCAACCCAATGATGACACCCAATTATCAGCCATCGGCAAGACCTTCGCCAACGAATGCCAACAATGGGTGGACGGGGTAGTTTATCTTTCCACAAATGATACCACAGAATCATCAGGCTACAGGATTCTAGCAGGGGCACATGCAGGTTGGATTTCAGAATCAAGGACCAGCCAATCAGCCGATGAATCTTGCTCAGCAGACTGGTGGCCAGCAAACTATGGCCAACGCCATGTTCCATGGAGATCGTGCACCTCAGAGATATGTGGAGATTTATCAGCAGGTGCCGGAACCTCAACCCCCACATCGGTAGGATGCCGATGCCTATTGGGCCGATAAAATAGCTAAAGTAATGAGAGATCAATTTAGAATAAAGCCGAAGGTTAATACTTATTCTTATCAGACACCATATCCTCCTGCATACGATTTGATTCCGCTTCCAAATCGGTACAAGGTGCCAGATTTCACTAAGTTCTCTGGACAAGATGACACGTCGACTATGAAACATGTCAATCGGTTCATCATCCAGTGTGGAGAGGCTGCTAACAGAGATGAATTAAGAGTTCGTTTATTTTCATCATCTTTGTCACGATCGGCATATACTTGGTTTATTTCACTACCTCCAAACTCTATGATTACTTGGGCTGATTTAGAAAAGCAGTTCCACAAGTACTTTTTTGGAGTCCATGAGAAGAAGATTACCGATTTAGTAAGGCTGAGGCAACGCAATGATGAATCAGTTGAAAGTTTTGTGCAAAGGTTGCGGGATGTCAAGAACAAATGTTACAGTCTGGTTCTGGATGATTGGCAGGCAACCGATTTGGCTTTCCAGGGATTGTTACCACACATCCAAGACAAATATGCTTCTCAAGAGTTTTAAAGTCTAAGTCATTTGGTACAGAGGATTTCTGATCAAGATATCAAGACTTTTGAATCTAGGAAGGCATGGAACAAGAAAGTGTCATTTTTCGATGAGGCAACGAGTTCAGATTTTGATGAGGAACCAGTCATCGGCTTGGCTGAATGGGTGAAGAACAGGAAGCCGATGTCTTGTCCTTTTGGCTAGAACAAACCAGTGAAGTTTGCTTTTGATATTACTAAGGCCGACAGGATATTTGATTTTCTGCTTCAGGAGGGGCATATTAAATTGTCACCAAATCAAGTGATTCCATCGGCGGAAGAGTTGAAAAAGACAAGTATTGCATGGTGTTCAGGCAACATCCCATAGTACAAATGAATGCAAGGTGTTCAGGCAACAATTACAATCGGCTATAGAATCTAGCAGGATTAAATTTGATAACTCCAAAGCTCAGAAACTGATGAAGATTGATCAGCATCCTTTCCCTACAAACATGTTGGATGCCAAGGGAAAGACTAAAGTCTTAACATCGGAAGCAGCTGAGAAGAGCGCATCGGTGGATCCCCAGCATCAGATCGCTGCAGATGACGCCAAGGGCAAAGGCCTAATCCAAAAAGGCAGCAGAGCTGGGAGACCTCCTCGATCCAGTATTGTTATTACTCATAGACGGCATCGGGAAACACGGCAGCAATGTGAAGATCGATATCGTCGTCAGCAAGAGGATCGACGCCGAGAGGAAGAAAGACGCTGACAAGAGTGGAATCGACATAAAGATCACTGGAATTGCCCGTTCTTCATTCATTGTTGGGAGCAAAATATCAAGCTACAGACTGTCAGAGACTGTCCTGAATGTAATGGTTATAATTAGCATGACCGGCCAAATCGACGATTCCATAACGATGATCGACGCTTTAATGAGCCGATCAGGGGGAGAATGTCAGTTCATGATCGGCTGGGGGGCAGGCTTAGTGTGCACGACAGGCTTGGTGAACGTGTTGGTTATTTTCCAAGGAACCAAGAAGAGCTTGAAGAAATGGCAAATGCATGGGTACCCGATTAGTTTATCTTCTGCAGGGATGCTAATACTCATCGGGTGGAATTAAGGGAGGTGCGTTATCAACCAGTGCGAAAGACATAACTTCCCCAGTGGTGTTCAGAAGGATTAACCAGGACACAAAAAAGGAGGATGCAGTGAGAGAGGCAGGAAGAATTAAGTAAGGAAGAGAATTCTTCTAAGTCTGAAAATTGGCAGCAATCAAATCCCAAGGGAAAAGGACCATCGGCAGATGTTAACATGGTGTTTATGTTATCGATGGAGTTTCTTGCACCTTTCAGTGATGATGAGGGGGTAGATTTCCCTGACCAAATAGCTCAGTTGGCTCTTGATCCAATGACGACGATCTTTGAGAAACCTTCCGATGATGAAAGACAGCATCTTAAGGCTCTGTTTATCAAAGGCAGGGTTGATGCGCAGCCGATTTCCAAGATACTCATTAATGGAGGTGTTGCAATCAACATTATGCCATATGCGGTGTATCGGAAACTTGGCAAAGGAGATCAAGATTTGACCAAGACCGATATGATGTTGAAGGACTTTGAAGCGAATGTGTCTCCAGTTAAGGGGGCCATATGTGTTGAACTGACCATCGGCAGCAAGACTTTGCCAACGACTTTCTTTGTCATCAGAGAGAAAGGTGCATATAATTTGCTACTGGGGAGAGATTGGATTCATGCCAATTATTGTATTCCTTCTACAATGCACTAGTGCCTTGTTCAATAGGTATGTGACAAAATTGAGATTATCACTAGAGATTCTTCATATGTTATTACATTGACAGAATCAGATACTTATGAGAGGACTAGATGCATTTTAGGCGAAGTTTGGGAGAAATATTTTCTCAAATTTGCCGATTATGAAATTCCACAGATCCAAGCAATCGGTTCTAATGAAGAGTTTTAATGGATAGGTTCGCCGATGATGGAAAGTTAGGACAGGGGTTTACATCGGCTGATGATCTAGTAGAAGTAGATGTAAGTAATGGTGATAGACCAAGGCCTACTTTCATTAGTGCTAAGTTAGATTCTGAATGTAAGAAGCAATTGACTGATTTGTTAAAGGAATATAAAGATTGCTTTGCTTGGGATTATACTGAGATGTCTGGTTTAGACCGATTAATTGTTGAACATCAGTTGCCTATTAAGTCTGGATTTCGGCCGCATCAGCAACCAGCACGCCGATGCAATCCTAATATTCTTCCTGATATTAAGGCCAAAATAACCAAACTTATTGAAGCTAAGTTTATTCGGCAGCGTCGGTACGCCCAATGGATTTCTAATGTTGTCCCTGTTTATAAAAAGAATGGGAAGCTTCGTGTTTGCATTGACTTTAGGAATCTGAATAAAGCTACACCGATGGATGGTTATCCGATGCCAGTTGCCGATCTGTTGGTCGAAGCTGCGGCTGGACATCGAATTATTAGTTTTATGGATGGTAATGCGGGATACAATCAAATATTCATGGCTGAAGAGGATATTCCCAAGACTGCATTTAGATGCCCTGGTCATGTTGGATTGTTCGAAAGGATAGTCATGACTTTTGGTTTAAAAAATGCTGGTGCTACTTATCAGAGGGCCATGAAGTTTATTTTTCACGAGTTCATCGGCAAGTTGGTAGAAATCTATATTGACGATGTGGTGGTTAAGTCTGGAGATTTCATAAAGCATCTGGCCGATCTACGAAAGTTGTTGGAGTGCACAAGGAAGCACAGTTTAAAGATGAACCCTAATAAATATGCATTCGGTGTATCGGCAGGGCAGTTTCTTGGTTTTATGGTGCATCAAAGAGGAATTGAAATTAGTAAAAGATCTATTGATGCCATTAACAAAATAGTTGCTCCCACCAATAAAACTGAACTTCAATCATTGATCGGCAAGATTAATTTTGTCAGATGATTTATATCTAATTTGTCAGGTAAGATTCGTGCTTTCAGCCCTTTGCTTAAGTTAAAAGCTGATCTAGAGTTTGTATGGGGAAAGGAGCAACAATTAGCCCTGGATGAAATCAAGAATTATTTGGCAAATCCTCCAGATTTGGTTCCACCTCAACAAGGAAAGCCCTTCAGATTATATTTGTCTACCGATGATACGATCATCGGTTCAGCTCTCATTCAAGAATTTGAGGGAAAAGAGTGTGTAATTTATTATCTAAGTAGAAGATTGGTGGATGTTGAGACAAGGTATTTGGCAATTGAAAAATTATGCTTATGTTTATACTTTTCTTGTGTCAAATTGAGACATTACTTGCTATCGGGTGAGTGCACCATTGTATGAAAAGATGATGTAGTCCGGTACATGTTATCAATGCCGATTATGAGTGGTAGAATCGGCAAGTGGATATTAGCATTGTCGGAATTTGATCTGCCCTATGAATCGGCTAAAGTGGTTAAAGGGCAGATTATGGCCGATTTTGTAACTCAGCATTGTGACATGGTGGATGCTTTGGAAATTGTTCCTTGGACGCTCTTCTTTGATGGATATACATGTGATCGGGGGGCAGGTATCGGCATAGTGCTAATTTCTCCTCGGGGGAAGAAATAGGAATTTTCTTTGCCGATTATTGCCACGTCGACAAATAATCAAGCTGAGTACCAAGCCTTAATCAATGAATTAGAATTATTAAAAGAAGTTCATGCGGATGCTGTTGAGGTTTTCGGCGATTCTATGCTCGTTATAAATCAATTGGCTAGGAGTTATGAATGCCGAAGTGAGGTTTTTATAGCATATTACAAAAGATGTGTACAATTGTTGAAGGAATTCAGAGATTTTTGGTTATAACACATCCCTCGGTTGCATAACGAAGAAGCTAACCGATTGGCTCAACATGCCTCGGGATATCAACCTATCTTGGAAATCTTATCGGCAGATAGTGACGATAATTGGAGAAAAGAAATTATTGAATATTTAAAAGATCCATCCAAGAAAGTTGAGAGGCGTGTTAAGTTCCAAGGTACAAAGTATGTACTCCTCAAGGAAGAATTGTATTATCGTACGACAGATGGGTTTTTGTTTAAATGTTTAAATGGTGATGTGTCCAAAAGCTTGATGGGTGAAATTCATGAGGGAGTGTGTGGAGCACATCAAATGGCTTTTAAGATGAAATGGATGATTCGGAGGAATGGATATTATTGGCTGACAATACTTGAGGATTGCTTTAAGTATTTCAGAGGATGCCAAGGATGTTAGAAGTTTGGCAATATTCAAAGGGTGCCCGCATCGACTATGAATCCTATTATTAAACCTTGGCTGTTTAGGGGTTGGGCTATTGATCTCATCGGTCAGATTTATCCACCATCAAGCAAGGGGCATAAGTTTATCCTGGTTGCCACCGATTATTTCACCAATTGGGTTGAGGCTATTCCCTTGAAGAAAGTAACATTGGCTAATATGATTTATTTTGTAAAGGAGCATACACTACAAGAAACCTGCTAATCCATGACGAAAAATTTCCGTCACGGATCATCAAAAAACTGTCACTATGCAACATTTGCGACGGTTTTAGAGAACGTCACCTATTGAGCGTCAAGGATTAACCTTCGTGATGATTTTCATAAAACCGTCACAGATTAACAGAATTCGTGACGATCTCAAACCGTCACAACTGAGCCCAAGGCCTAGTTAGCCCAGCCCAAACCCATTACCTGTGACAATTCTAAACCGTCATAGATGAATTGCCACATCATCTAGACTGCTTATGTGGATCATGACATGGATGCTGATATCACCATCTAGCCCATCTATTTTTGTCGTAAGAAATTAAGACATTTATTCAATTACAAATATGGTGACATTTCTTTATTGTATTTCCAATTATAGATTTACAACCATTTGGTCAAATATGTTTACATATAAACATTTACACATTGATGATGAAGCAATTTAAAAACAAGACTAATTTATATAGCCAACAATTGTCTCTCCATGCCGCAAATAAGCAATGCAGCCGCCTTAGTGGAATGATGCTCCTTTGTCAAGCATTTCTCCAATATTGTTTATCCACCGATTCCCTTCCTGAAAAGCATAAAAAAGAAACATTCAATCAAATAGTGATTTAGATAACTTAATAGATAGCTGCTGGCTAAGCTAAAATGTATTAGGTACAACTATCAATTTAAACATATCAAGTTGAAATGGCTGCACTCACAAAGTTGTTGCTGCCGGTTAATAGATGCAAAGCCAACACCATTGACCTTTAAATATGAACTACATTCAGTGCAGTTCGATTAGCTGGACACTGCAATTATTTACTAAACTGAAATTCTAAATGATTGTTCAAGTACGGCTTATAATTAATTTAAAGCAAGCAGCAAAATTACATATACATAGATCAAACAAATAGCAGCATTACCATTTTTTCTATAAACTATACTGAATTGGACATAATTGTTATATATTGTGGTGATGATGCTGTATCAAGAAGATTACAATTCACAAAATAAAAACATACTTGCTGCTCTGCTACTGCGTACACTGAACTGCTCTGAAACTAAGCAACACAATGAACTGCTCTGCTACTGCAGTACTGCACTTGTTGTTGAACACTTGCTGCTGGAGAAACATTGAACTGCTAACTCTGATGAAAACGATACATCTGAACTGATGCTATGAAAAAAAAACAAGAAAGCTACAACACAGAAGCTGCTGCACAAAGACACACAGATCAGAGAGCTCATGCATCAAACAAAGCTGAAAATAATAATCGATCATGGTTCAATATAATACATGTACGAGGATGCCAATGAGTGACGCAAACACCATGGAACAATCATTCATCTGCGGCTCTAAATTTTCAACTTTTAAGTTAACACTTGACAGATTTTACTAACATAGAAAACAAAGACAATGAAACTTATCCTGCCACTGATTCCACTATTGCTAACTGAAATTAACAAAAAAGAGCAAGGCAATATCACCTTAATCCCAATCAGACTTATCTGAAATCAAGACATACCAGTTGAAGTAGAAACCAACACAGACCAATTGAAGTACAAACCAGCAAACTTTTTCTGAAATCTCAATTTTCAGCCTTGCCTTTTGTGTGCCTGCCGAAAAAAAAATTATACTGCCCTGTTTCAGTTTAGAAAATTTCAGTTGTAGTGAATGATGGGCTAGCTGCTTCTCATAGATAAAGAAAGTCAAGTCATGTGAACTGGTCTACTTTGGACACTGTACTGACATTAGGA
>Ga0182004_10004491_pt1 | contig 11261 bp, 9 predicted proteins | sample Sormic07211540_1_FD_120479 | JGI IMG/M metagenome (GOLD analysis project Ga0182004, IMG submission 120479) | Endophyte microbial communities from Sorghum bicolor roots, Mead, Nebraska, USA - 072115-40_1 MetaG | ecosystem: Host-associated > Plants > Roots > Unclassified | place: USA: Nebraska...
CATAATAAAATAAACTTCAGTTTTTTTATAAAGTTGCTCTATAATGAAATTTGTAGAGCAGTGTAGAGCAGAGTTTGTAGAGCAATCATAAACATCCTTTATAATGGTGGATCGGGCCAGGGTACGGCAGAGTATACTAGTCCGATAGAGACAAATGGAGCTTCACGTTTGGCACAACAGGTATTTGTGATGATAAGGATTAGAATCAGGTACATGTGCATCGTCATCTGTCAATTCGAAGACAGCGATCAACCAACAGCTACATGTATACGACAGCCGAAATGACCCTTCAATTGGGCAGTGGAAGAAGCAATTCCTACATGGAAGTCAACGGCTTGTCTCAGCTTAAATTTGACATACTACCTTCCGTCCAAAAAGAATGAACTCTGAGTGCAATTTATTTTGATATATTATGAAAATATATCTCAGGAGTCATGACAAATCTAATGATATTTATTTAATATTTTTAATTCTTTTTCTATATATAGTAAGTTAAACTTATACTTATAATTTGGTACACGCTAGAATCACATTCTTTTCTGCAGGTAGTATTTAGGGGGTGTTTAGTTTCTCTTCTATTCTAAAAAATTTTAAGTTTTGGTTCATCATTTTGCATAATACAACTAAATACCATGTAATTTTTTTTAAAAAAAAGTTTATTCTCCATTTTAGATTTTGGCCTCAAGAGACAAAAAAAATCCAAAAGAGCCTCAAGAGGACAATAAATTCTGCATTTTGGATGAAACTAAACATAACCCTAAAAATTTTGGTATTTTACATTTTATCATTCCAAAGTAGTCGGCATTTTGTATTTTGTATTTTATGGGAACAAAACACCCCCTTAATAGAAATGTTGGGCAGCTCGAGTTTCATGGACTAACATGATAGTGTTTCATACAGATGAATTACACATAAATGAACCTTATGTACAAGAAAACGATACATATATCCATTGTATACACAAACATAAAATGGAAAATAATAATAATAGCCATGCCTCATTTCATCGCTGACTTGAGAGATGGACCAAACCTGAAGAATTTCATGACAATTCAAGCAGATGAAATGGTTCAGCTAAACAGGAACTGGTCCCAATCCTTCATTCTTTTTGCAACAACCAAACAGTGAGACGAACCAGGTCCAGAAGCTCCTCTTATTTGTTTGGTTCTGGCTCACTTCCCTTGCAGCAACCATATTCTTCATATAATTAACCAGCTCCTGACATGCAGAAACATCATTTCAGTCAGTGAAGGCAAAGAAACAAGTCAGTAAACATGGGAGAATAACACCTCAATGCATACCTGAGCCCCTAATTTTACAACTTCTTTAGGCGGTACTTCCAGTGGAGTTTCATCAGCATGAAACACACGTAGCTTTGAGAGATGCCCAAAAGAGTCTGGAAGTACTCGTATCTGGTTACTACTGATGTCCAACTCCTCTAGCATCTCAAGTTCGCCTATTGATTTTGGCAGGGCTCTTAAGTCGGCAAAGTTTCTGCTGACATTCAACTTCACAAGGCTGGCTGCAAAGCAGATGTTCTCAGGTATAGTCTCAACTTCATTGAAACTGACATCCAGCTCCCTCAACCTGGTAAGATGGCCAATTGTTGTAGGCAGGCCTTTGATTCTGTTGTAGTGTAACGTCAGGATTTCCAGGTTTTCCAACTTCCCAATGGCTTCTGGAAGGGCTTTGAGCTGATTAAAATCTAATCTAAGCTCCACAAGAGAGGTACACGATCCAATAGTATAGGGTAGCTCCTCAAGCTCATTCGTCTCAGCAATTAACCTTCTCAAGTTTTTCAACTTTCCTAAACAATCAGGAAGGACCTTCAACAGATTCGAGCTCAGGTCAAGATTGGCAAGGCTCGTGAGATTTCCAAATGATGTAGGAAGAGACTTTAGCTGGTTTGCACGCAAGTCAAGATCAATCAGGCAGGAAAGTTCCCCAAAGGTATCAGGCAGATTGATCAACTGGTTTGAGTGGAGGTCAAGCTTTGTCAAGTATCTAAGGCTACCAATTGTCGATGGGAGTGCCATGATCCTATTCTCAGATAGATCAAGCTCAGTGACATCCTGTAACTTTCCAAGTGAGACAGGGAGCCACTCAACTTGGTCCACCAGCTTACCCCGGAGATTGAGCTCTGTAGTCCCCTTCCTTGCTGATGACTCTATAAGGCTTGCCACTTGGATAAGGCCCAGCTTTTCTGTGTCAGTACCTGCAAAAATTGACATATTAGACTGTATTAGGAGAATAACACTGATTTTTTTATGTTACCATAGAAGATGATCTCATGCTAGGCCTAGAGAAAATATGGCTAACTGTTCATTGTTCATTACCATCTCTTATCTACTCCAATCAGTAAAGTGTAAGTTATTTACAGTTTTCACAACATACTGTAGACTATTCGAAGGAAGTACTTGGCCGATATCCAAATAGTGAAAGTTCAGTTGAGATATCCCTCACATGTATGAAGCAGAGAATCCTGGAATGTATAAAACTACCTCACAGAATCATCACAAATCACCCCATGTCCTCTACTCCTATTACTACTCATAGTGAACTAATGAGAAGTGTAGCTGTAACAACCAAGTTACTAATACCATGACAGCCTATGGACAGATCATCTATACAAAACTATCGTCAGACAAAATCTTATGTTACCACAGACATAGAGTAAAACAAAATAAACAGCAACAAAATTAGATGACTTTGAATTAAGGCCTTGTTTAGTTTCAAAATTTTTTAGGAAATCGACACTGTAGCACTTTTGTTTTTATTTGACAAACATTATCCAATCATAGAGTAACTAGACTTAAAAGATTCGTCTCGCTATTTACAGGCAAACGGTGTAATTAGTTTTTATTTTCATCTATATTTAATGCTCCATGCATATGCCGCAAGATTCGATGTGACGGAGAATCTTGAAAAGTTTTTGGTTTTTGAGGTGAACGAAACAAGGCCTTACATCAATGAAAGTTTTAGGTTATAATTGAGTTTCCCGAAAAAACATTAGTGTAGCAGAACCATCACCACCACATACGCAGGCTATAAATAAATGCACGTAGCTAGCAAAATAACACAGGAAAAAAAGTAGGAGTATAGAACTAAACTAGAAAGCGACTAAAAGTCTATTAAAATTAAGTAAGTTGAAACCACTAAATTAAGTAAGACATGCAACAGAATATTGATGCAAGTAGAGAAAATACACTTCCTAATAGTGGGGTCCAGTTGCGACCAACAAGAGATAGTTCCAGGTTCCTTACAAGTAATTAGTAGGTGCGCTGTCATTTATGTCCAGAAAATTTGAATTGCAGAATGCGTGTAGCTAACACACTACACACAAAATCAAATTGGCTAGTGTCTGATTCTGGTACAATGTTCCATAACGGAACAGTCCACAATTAAAACACAGAAACATCACAAAGCCACAGCCAATCTCTACATGTCCAACTACCAGTACTAGTGAAGTAGTAGTGATAAGAAATGTGTCCATTATTATTATTATTATAACTGAACTACCATTATGATGGCATCCTATGAACAAGTCAATTATAAACATCTATCATGGGGCAAAATAACATCTTACCATAGTTGTAGAAAAAAAAAATCTTACATTGACTCAACTAACAAGTCGTAGTCAAGTGTTTCTTAAAAAACAGTCTTAGTGTAATGGAACTACGGAGTGAAGATATTTTAGAAAAAATAAATTTGGGTGACAAGAAAAAATTACAAAACAAGGACAAGTCAACAGAAACTGCACTAATCAAACGATTAAACTTGGTTTCTAACAGCTATTAAACTTTTTTTTTCTCAAGAGGAAATTTTGGAGCGAAAGTTGACCTAAATTTGCGGGGGAATTAGAAATACTGGGATGAATTAAGAAGGCGTAATAATACCTGCTGAAGCAGCACGACGCAGCGACGAGACGGACGTGGGTTCCAATCCCAATCCACCCCTGCTTCCACGGTCTATCTCTGTTGCCGCGGCGGCCACCAGCGCCGGATTCCGCCTCGCCTCGACCTCGACCACCTCGTGGTCGACCACGGCAACACCCCCGCCGCCCCTGGCACCACCACCACCACCTGGGGACACCACCCGCGACGCCCTCTGGATGAGTTCGTCGAAGAGCTTGAACCGCCTCTCGAGCTCGACGACGTGCGCGGCCTCCTTCCGCTGCTGCAGCGCGCGGAGGCGCACGGAGTTGCGCCTGGCCTCCAACAGCACATCGAAGAGCTCGGCGGCCACGCCCTGCGCCGGCGCCCGCGCCCGCGCCGCCTCCTCCTCCCTGGCGATCTCGGCGAGGCGCGCCTCCTCCTCCGCGTCCGCCGAGGCCAGCACCGCCGCCGCCGCCTCCACCTCCTCCACGGCCGGGCGCGGCGGCAGCTCCCGGTACAGCCGCGTGAGCTCCTCCACCGCGTCCACCGTGGCCGGGGTCATCCCCCCGGCCGCCGCCATCTCCGTCCGTACCCCGCAAGCTTCGCCTCTAGTCGCGGCACGAGGGGGAGAGCGAGAGATACGTTGTACTACTACTCCAGATGGAGAGCGAAAGAGTGGTAATAATGGCTCGGCAGCGATGGGTGCGCGTCTCCTATAAAAAGGTGGAAATTTGAGGGCGTAATTGCGAAGCCAGATGTCTAGAAAAAAACGCGACGGAGGAGGGCGGGGTCGGGACTAATTAAAATTAATTCGAGGGGGCTCAACGCGAAACCGGGGAGTGGCGGCTCCGGCCGGCGGGGTACATGGGGCCCAGCGCTTAGCTGTCAGAGGACCGGGCGTGTCCAGTAGGATCTGGAACGAGGTGACCGCGGATTTGCGCTGTGCGATCGCTCGCCGGCGCAACTACCATTTGTGTGTGATTGTTCTGCTTCGTTACTGTCGATTTGACGATTATCGCCACTTTATTATACTTGATTGACTTGACAACTGGATTAGAGGCGAGCATCTTGTGTTCGCAAACCTGCTGCATGTTTTTGCACTTGTTTTGGGGCTTGTTTAGTTCCAAAATATTTTGCAAAATTGACACTGTAGCTTTTTCGTTTGTATTTGACAAATATTGTCCAATCATGGACTAACTAGACTCAAAAGATTCATCTCGTCAATTTCGACCAAACTGTACAATTAGTTTTTATTTTTATCTATATTTAACACTTCATGCATGTGTCTAAAGATTAGATGTGACAGAGAATTTGAAAAATTTTGCAAAATTTTTTGGGAACTAAACAAGGCCTTAAGGGGGCAACCAGACCTACAGCTAGCTTAGGCTATGTACCATGAGCGACAGGTAAGGCTAGGCCTTGTTTAGTTCCAAAAAATTTTACAGATTTTTTTTAGATTTTTCATTACATCGAATTTTTAGACGTATGTATAGAATATTAAATATAAATGAAAATAAAAACTAATTACATAGTTTGATCGGAATTGACGAGATGAATTTTTTGAGTTTAGTTAGTCCATAAATAGATAATATTTATCAAAATACAAACAAAAATATCACATTTTCTAAAATTTTTTGAAACTAAACATAGACTATTTCGTTCCCATCGATGGGTGTAGTTGATGACAGAAGATAACAACAATTTTCAACGGACAAAACGCGGGAGGGAGCCGCCCCGGTTTTGGACGTACCCTAATAGCAGAGCCACGGATACTATCTCCGTCTATACAATTCCATCTCCAGTTCAAATCAAACTATCTTAAATTTATATAAATAGTATCAATCTATGACTTTATTACCAAATCAAGTATACTATGATAATGAAAATATATTTGATAACAGATTTGATGATACTTATTTAGTATGATAAATATTATTTTTTTTATATACCTTAATCAAATTTTATATGATTCGACTTAACACTATTATTATAAATTTGTGTTTATTTTGTTTCATTTAACACTAGTCTAAAATTACATCAATGGGAGAGGGAGCGGTAGGGGTGCAAATGGTATGGATGTTTTCAATGTGTATCCAAGACCAAATATATTTAGATGGGTTTAGACTTGTCCATATATCCATCCGAATACTTAAATCATTTGTTTATGGTGTCAATCTAAAATTACATCAATGGGAGAGGGAGTAGTAGGCGTATTTGAGACCGGATTTGTTTAGATAAGTTTAGATCTATCTGATATTTTATACTATATCCTTATCTGAATACTCAAATTATTTATTTATAGTGTCGATATCCATTACTATCCTATGCGACATATCTAAGAGCAACTCCAAAAGACTCTCTATATCCTTCCTAAATGCTAAGAATAGATATTTTAGTAAAAAAAAAACTAGACTCCAATAGTCTTTCTAAATGGTTATCAAATATAGTTATTTTCTGGATTTTTTAATAGCCAAATATAGAATACGAGAATGATTCTTTTTTAGGAACAATACGAGAATGATTTTCTATGGTACATACAAAATATGGAAGGACTATTGAAGAGTAGAAAGATATAACAAGCGTCTTTTATGTAAATAATTTTTCGAATAATAATTTAAAAAGTAAAATTTAGAAAAACTTTTGAAGACGCTCTAAGTACTACTCGGGCTTGCAGCAGGGGAGAACCTGCCAATAGCCCTATCCGAGGAGGAGAAAATTGGACGGATGTAAAAAAAAATCTGCAGTGCTGCGGTCATGACTCGGCTCCAGACCTCCAGGGTTTCATCTTGGGCTCGAGATGAACGCCAATGTTGGTCGTCTTGGAATAAACAACCCCGTTTTTCCTTCGTCAACGGCTGCCTGCACTGCATGCTTATCGGATTCAATGCGTGATGCTCACTCTAAACTTATTGCTAATGCTCCGTTGCAAATTGTTTGCTAAGAGAGTGTTTAGTTGAGAGTGTTAAAGTTTAAAAGATAAGGTAGTATTTTTGTCTTATTTAACATTTAATCATAGACTAATTAGGCTTAAAAAATTCGTCTCGCAAATTATGCTCTATTTGTGTTTTTAGTTTCGTAAATAGTTTATATTTAGTACTCCATACATGTGTCCAAACATTCAATGTAACGTGAGTTAAAAGTTTAACTAGACAAACCAAACGCGGCCTAATGCGTGACTGTCATCTAATTACAGTTTGTTTACTTCGGTTCAACGTGCATGACTTTTAAGGGTGTGAATTGTTTGCTCTCAGCTAATTACAGGTTGTTTACTTCAGCTCAACGTGCATGACTTTTTAAGGTTGTGAAAGGACACGCACGCACGTATCGATGACTGACCAGCAGAAACGGGAAATAATTTGACATTGACAAAAAATAATAAAAAATGGAGATGCGGGGGATCGAACCCCGTGCCTCTCGCATGCAAAGCGAGCGCTCTACCATTTGAGCTACATCCCCTTATTGATTCTCTTACTACAATAGAACTAAAAATAGTATATTGTTTTTGGAACAGGAGGTAGCAGCCCACTAGATTGTAGACCAAATAAAGCGCTAATGCTTGAATGATTCCTCATTTGATCAAAACTGTCAGAAGAAAACGGGACGCAACGCTCTCCATGGTGTACCTAGCCGGTCATTGTTCTTTCCACTTATATAATTAGATTAGATTATATAATCCTAGATCATTTTTATTTCTTCTCACCACCGTTTCAGAATCTTGATCTAGTAAAATCAAGAATAAAAAATTTCCCACGGATCTATTTGTTGCTGACCTAGCAAACCAGTCTAGACATACAACAGTCATAGACTTTGGATTTTGGAGGTCTAAATGTGGTTGCCTGATCCAAGCAGATTGACCAGGTAAGTAGAAACAAACAGGTCGTCTCGCCGATGCAAGATCACTGGCCTTTTTTTTATGCAACCATGGATGAGTTGCCTGACCATTTGACATGCCTGTGAGTTCATTGTGATTGAGTTTGAAATTGGCCTGTCTACCAGATCTTGATTTGATGATATTATTTGGATCGAGGCTAACCTGTCCGTGTCCGGTCACCTGCTGAACTTCCATAATTTCTGCGGAACATTCAGACATTCAGAGTATAGTGTCTCTTTTGCTGGGTTGGGTATGAGTACTCTTCTCCTATCTCCTCCAACGGTTAGCTACCCTACCGCTTTCCTTGAGACCAAACTCGAGCAGCTCTCTCCCTTGCAATGTAGGCTCCACAACTACTTCCTCCGTCCCAAATTATAAGTCATTCCAAGAATCTTAAAAAGTCAAAGTTTTTCAAGTTTGACCAAATTTATATAGCAAAATAATAATATTTTTGGTACCAACCAAATATCATTAGATTCTTTGTTAGTTATATTTTCATAGAGTACCTATTTTATGACATAAATCTTTATATTTCTCTCTATATTTTTAGTCAAACTTGAAAATACTTTGACTCTCCAATATTTTTTGAATGATTTATAATTTGAAACGGAGGGAGTGAAACTTGCAAGCAAGATCCACATTGTTTGAGCGCTTGGTTCTTCCCGAGTTGAAAAGGCTGTCGCCACCGCAGCCTTTTCAACTCCAAATTAAGGCCTTGTTTAGTTCCAAAAAAATTTTACAAAATTTTTTAGATTCCCCATCACATCGAATCTTTAAACATATGCATAGAGTATTAAATATAGACGAAAATAAAAACTAATTGCACAGTTTAATCGAAATTGACGAGACAAATCTTTTGAGCTTAGTTAGTCCATAATTGGACAATATTTGTCAAATACAAACGAAAATGTTACAGTGTCGATTTTCTAAAATTTTTTAGAACTAAACAAGGCCTAAGCCCGTCACCCACGTGGGGACAGATCATGAGGATTGGAGCCATTGCTAGGTCCCAGGAAGTGATTGCCGAGGTCTTCTTGACACAATACCAGACTTCCAGACATCTCTCATCCCCAATCATGCTTAAGTAGCTAAGTGCAATTTGTCCGTCGGACGTGATGAGACTATGTGTTGTGGCACCTCTGGTCAACACTCACAAATCACTGGCATTTTCCCCTTTTGCATCGTAATCTTATGTTTGTGTGGATATTGTAGGAAAGACAGTAGATACAGGTGAGGTGAATATTTGCCTGAAGAAGTGAAGCAGTATTCTCCCCAGGAGTCAACTGTAATCCACCATTGATGTATGTGAGTGCTTCTCAATTATAAGACTATTTAGTCAAACTAATGCAGAAGAGTAGTCAAATCAAAGTACAAGACTATTAATATATAATACACTATACTTGATTCATTTTTTAGCCTTTACTGGAACACTAGTGCCCGCGCCTCATCCACCCTGGGCAACCTAGAGCTAGGAGGGGTTGCATCCTGGTCAAATCATGCATAATCCTTGTTTTAAGGTAAAAAAATAGGACATGTTTTAGGCAGTACGTAATTATGCAACAACTTCCTGCCTAACATCTGGGACATGTTCTAAGGTATAATGGCCAAGCCTTCCTGTCCGATACAGATTGAGTAGTTTCATAGCTATAGGTTTACACATATCCTCACTTGATTCAGTCGAGACCTTGAAAACCTCCTGCAAGTTTACAAGTTGGTGGCCTATCAATCTTCTTAACTCATCCACCTGTCCTAGATCGCCATTAAAACAAGATACAGTCTCAAAAAGCACTTGGCGGACTACTTTCACGACGAAATCCTGCATAAAGGCAACAGAGCAGCTAGTACTGCATACAGTTGATTTAAAAAAAAATAAAAAGAAAAAAAAATGCAAACTCCTGATAAAACCATAAATCTTTCTCAGAAAAAAAACTAGATAAACATAAACTTTCTTGTATCAGCAGTGAGAAATTGCATGAAAGTGAAACTAGGCTGCAAGTACTAGGGACTGAGCTCTAAACTCTTTACTGCATTTACCTGTGTGTGATCTGAAGCATATTGCCCTTCATTGTTGTGGCCCCTGGACGTAATTGTTTTGCCACAAGAAAATGTATCTCCTGCTTTATTCAACTTCTCCCACTTCCTATATTCCTTCCCTGAGTTCACAATTGCAAGAAGAAACTGTACGATATCATACTCCTCTAACAAGGAGTCCTTGATAGCTCCTGCAAAAGCATGTGCATGCATCAGATAATATGTAGTTAAAGTGAAGCCATAAACTTTGAAGTAACTGGTACCAGTCAAAGCTAGTCTGGGGCCAGAACCATCATTTGCAAATCTTGGTGACAGCACACCAGGAGTGTCCAACACATATATATTCGGATGACTAGCAACCTGTAGATCAATAAGTCTTGATAATATGTACATGACATTTGAGAATCAGAAGACAGTTGCTGAGCCAAAACATGTTGAACTAGCTCCTAGAGCACACACTAGAAACTGAAAAAACACATGCACTACTGCCATTTCTATAAGAATCACTCTTCAGTTTTGTTGTTCTTTAAATGATAAATTGAGCTCTTGGTTGATGCAGACAGCACTGCAGCATAAATACCAACTTGTAATCGCCAGGTGATCTGGAAAAGCAGCACTTTCATTTCATCCATCCTAGAACATACAAACTTACCTTGTATCCACTTATGTCTCTAGTTTCTCCAGGATGGCTGCTCACAATCGCATGCTTCAGTTTTCCCTTCTCTGTATAGACAACAATCAATAGGATATAGCATCAAGAAGCGAACCAAAACAGATGCAACACAAATAACAGAGCAGCAACAAATGACCTGCATATATCACCTGCTGCCGCAATCCTCCCAATTTGATGCATCGCATTAACAATGGCCGATTTCCCAACGTTTGGAATCCCGACCAGGAGGGCAGTTGCCGTGCAATTGTTCTCGCCATTCTTGATCTCCTTGATTCTTGTTTGCACAGCATTCAATAGCTACATGATAGATTTCAAAAGAACGCCCGTGTTAGACATGCATCTCCATGTAGGAAATCCCAGAATCACCTACCCAATTGCTAAACCCATGTACTTCTCCCTCCACTACAAACAGCACTTCCGGCCGTGGCCTACCTCCTTGATGCTTTCCCTGCTGTGAGAATTTACCGCGACGCAAGGGCAGCTCGTCTGCTTCTTGATGTACGCCACCCACTCCTGCACCACCACGAGCAACCTTGGGCATCGGAATTCAGAAGCAGCCGTCAACTCTCCCCAATGTGCAGCGCACAGACAGCGCAGGGTTGGGCGGGGCCTGATTACCTCAGTCTCGGACGGGTCTGCCAGGTCCGCCTTGTTAAGAAGGACCACCCGGCGGCGGTCTGGCTCCAGAGGCCCGCGGCGGCGGCGGAGAGGCTCGAACGACGAGGAGGCGGGCACGCGTGCGTCGCGGACCTCGAGGACGAGGTCGACGAGGGGCAGGCGCGCGCGGATGGCGCGCTCGGCTGCGGCCATG
>Ga0182004_10004492_pt1 | contig 11258 bp, 8 predicted proteins | sample Sormic07211540_1_FD_120479 | JGI IMG/M metagenome (GOLD analysis project Ga0182004, IMG submission 120479) | Endophyte microbial communities from Sorghum bicolor roots, Mead, Nebraska, USA - 072115-40_1 MetaG | ecosystem: Host-associated > Plants > Roots > Unclassified | place: USA: Nebraska...
ATTTACAGTCAAACTGTGTGATTAGTTTTTATTTTCGTCTATATTTAATGCTTCATGCATGAGCCGTAAGATTCGATGTGACAGGGAATCTTGAAAACTTTTTGGATTTCGGGGTGAACTAAACAAGGCCTTACATGAAACCTACTACAGTATATTGTATACACGTTCACAGTCACATGAAGCAGCAACACTTCAACTTGTTCTGTTGTTCATACTAATGTCCAGGACCGGATGGAGCGCGGAGACTGGAGTATGTACCACGCAGATGCCATCCATTTCTCTCACTCTCCTGAATGCATACGGCGTCGTCACATGGCAGGTCTGCTTTAGGGCCTGTTTGATACGAATTTAGGGCCTGTTTGATACGAAGGCTAATCATTGGTTAGCTAAAACAATTTTTGCCTGATTTAAGCTAAATTTTTAGTCTGCCTAGTAACTAGCCTTAAGCCCTAACTCATCTAAACAGGCCCTTATATGTTTTGTTGTCGTCAAAACATAAAGCAAGAATGAGGTGCATTCTCCTAGCTAAAGTGAAGAGTCCATTTTAGCGCACTTAATGTTTCTTCAATTAAAACACTACATCAATTTAATTGCAAATGCGTCGAAGCATAAAGGCTAGTTTGACAGAGGTCCACTCCTAATTGTTTTGAGCGTCTTTTATGAATCCCTACCAAACTCTTAAAATATAACTGATGGAGAGCTAATGAGAATTACTTCTCCATCTACACTACAAGTTGAGAGCAAATAGCTATGGGCTAGTTTAGCAGAGCTTCACCCCCCAGCTTCTTCAAAACAGATTCCACAAATCCTTACTAAACGTTTAAAATGCAATTGGATTCTAGTGGGGAGTTGTGGAGAACTACTTACGGGCTGAGAGTAAAAAAGATCCGCTCTCCATCACTCCTTCTTGCTCTCCATTTAATCACCACTACAAACATTTCAGAATTAGTTTTCACCTAATCTCCATCATGCTTCTCTACAGAATCACTTCATCGGAGATTAAAAAGTAACGCTTAAGAGTTAGGAAGAAGAGGTCCGCCAAATTAGACCTAAAACTAACCGATGATGGCAAACTAAGAGAACTCCCAAACTACATGTAGTTTCTATACCTATTAATTTTTATAGAAACTATGGTTCCGATGGATAGTTTCTATAGAATATTTTTTTTATCCAATCACATTCATTCTATCTCTATTTTTAGCCAATCATATCACTTCATGTCTTGGATTTTGTGTAGACATGGTTTCTAACTTAGATCCACTCTTCAATAACTCTCTTGCTACATCAGCAAAATGCTTAGGTGGCACTGCAATTAATATCTATAGAAACTACGATGGTTTCTGCATTGGGAGTGCTTTAATAGAGTTTGTATTGTGAGTGCTTTGATAGAGTTTGCATTGTGAGGGCAGTTCCAATGGTAGAAACTACACACGTTATCCAAAGCATTCATATCATGTATGAAAACTATCTTGCACAATGGAGGTTTCCATACCTAATAAATGTTTGCATTCTTTTTCTCTCTCTCTTAATTCCACGGTGATCAGAATACAAGCCATGACTGAAGACTCAGCAACTGCAGGACACGGTCGGGCGCTAGCGTGTGCGGTCACCACGTTCTCCACCAGCACGCATCGTGCATAGGCTAAGAACACGGTTGCTCAAGATTGCAACCCCATGTAATACATATTCATTGAGATCAATACAATATATGTTGGCTCACATTCGTTTTCTACACACTGTCTTCCTTGTGATGTCGTGCTCACCATGGAGGAGCAAGGACCATGGCGAGGAGCCTCGGAGAGCAGTGGGCCAGCGCGTCACCCCGGCGGGCGAGCAACCATGATACTAGGAGCGAGCGCGGCGGGTCAGTGCGGCTGGGGGCAAGCACGTCCTGCATGGCTGCTGTGGACAGCATGTGACGCGGCCAGTGACCTGTGCAACGGTGAGCGGTCTGCGTCGCGGCGAGCGCGGCCTGCGTAGCCTGGCGACAGCGAGCGTGACTGATGGCGAGCGGCCTGCGCCGCGGCGAGTGCGATCGCCTGGCAGCGGCGAGCGGGACGAGCACGGAGGACCATCGGCTATGACCAATCCTGTCGCGACCGCGAGCAGGCTCCGACGAGGTCCAGCGGCGGCTCCGGCGAGCTCCCATGGTGGTGCGCGCGAGCGGGTCGGCGTCGACCGTGGCTGGCGGGCGGGCGGGCGAGGACGCGTCGCAGCTGGCGGTCAGCCGTTCGCGGCGATGCAGGCGCGTATGCAACGCATCGTGGCCTCCATCTATAGACGCTAGTGGTTTATTCCCAATGGAGAAATTGCCGTTTCTTTATCCCTCGGTTCAAGAGTCGACGCCGTTTCTTTATGAGGAAACGATTTTTTTAATTCAGTCTCTCTTTCTTCATTAATTATGTTGCCACGTCAGCGTTTTGCTTATGTAACGTCTTATTCAATAAAGATAGATACTGCCTATTAATTGCCATTGAGACTGCCCTACTGATGATGGCACTTGCACACCCATCGGCACATGCGCTCACGCTACTAAATCTCGAGCCTCATTGAGTTCGGGTCAAAGAAAAAGTAGCCACCTGATCCATCGATATAGCGTTGATTTCCTCCTTTTTTCTGACGGAAGGAACCTCTGTGTTGTTATTAAGAAAAAGAACCGTTGACACTTTTTTTTGAAACGTGGCACTTTTTTTTCAGACATAACATTCCCGTGCTTCCCTAACAAAGGAACAAAAGTAAGGTCCTTTGTTTGTCGTAATTATTGTTCAACCATGGACTAACTAAGCTCAAAGGATTCGTCCCGTCAATTCTAACCAAACTGTGTAATTAGTTTTTATTTTCGTCTATATTTAATACTCTATATATACGTTTAAAGATTTGATGTGACCGAGAATTTTGAAAAACTTTGCGTTTTAGGATAGAAGTAAACAAGTCCTAAAATGCGCCTGGGACGACAGGGCCGGTCAGTCCAATGGAAAAAAAAAAGAAATTCCCTGGGCAGCCCACCAGGTCCAGACCACATCTCCCTGACGGCCCAGTGGCCCACTATCTCCCATGCGGCCTCCTGGGTGACGGCCTGACGGGCCTTGACGTGCGCCGCCAGCCAGCCGGCTACCCCGGTCAATTTGCGGCTGCGCCCCTTGTGCTCGTCCCCGTCCGCGTCGACCGGTTCACTGTCGGAGCAACCGAAGGAGGGCAGAGGCATCGTTGACTGTCTCGCTCGCCTGTCGCCTCGCCTCCCCGTCCGCTCCGCTCCCGTGCTTTCCCCTTTGCTCGCTCGCGGACCCCCGACCCCGACTCCGACTCCCAGCGGCGCACTCGCGCCAGCAAGCTCGAATCCGCACGCCGCCGCCGCCGCCCCCACGGCGCCCAGGTAACCGTCTTACCCTCTCGGTTCCTCGAAATACTTCTCGGATCCTCTCCACAGCGCGGAGTTCGTCAGGAAACCGTCCGTTCGATTCTTGGAGCTATGATTCGCGCCTCCTTCCTAGACGAGTAGATCCGGATTAGCCTGCGAGGACCACAACACCGGCAATTCGGCTGCTACCGCTGTCGCTAGTCGTGCGGGTAACGGAGGCGCAGCCCTGCGTCGTCTGCCTCCATAGCACGGGGGCACCCCTGATTGTGCAAGTCAAACAATGACGACGAGTCGCCTGCGCTGCTCGTGCAGAGCTTATCTTATCTGTAGCTTTACCATCTGTAGCTTTACCATCTCTAACTTACTGTCATGCAAATGGGAAATGTTTCCTAATCTGGCTAGTTTGCTTGTATGATGCCTACGGGAAATGATAGTGTTCCCTAAACTGGCTAGTTTGCCTGTATGATGCCTACAGCCCTACGGTACTTGCCATTTTTGTATGCCTATGCTTTATCTGTGAGGTGTGCTACTGTTTCTTTTGTGAGTATTGATTATGTCTTGTTGCTCAATTATATCAGGATCAGGGTGTTTGGCGTGCAGGGGTGGGCGGTTGGCTTCTGAGAACATGTAACAGGGGTTGATATGAATATAGGTTCCTTGAATAGCAGGTTCCTTAGCAGTTTGGCACTCCTTGGAGCCACTGAAGATTTCTCGTGCCCTTTGTCATTACCATTTACCTCCACACCTCCATTGAGTTAGAGGTATGCTGTTGTACTGATTTTCTTTGACATGATTTTACCATCCATGTAGTTTTGAAATTTCTGCAATATCTATGAAATGCGGCTTTTGAATGATTGGTTTAGGGTCTGTAACACTAATTCTGGTAGGAAGAGTTATGATGGAAAGACACTTATTTGTTGCCTCATTTTCTTTTAGATTTCTTCAATCTGTTGAGCCTTGTATATAAGGAAAAGAAATATTTTATGCATGTGATGGAAATGTAAGTTTGATGTCATGAGTTTTTTTGTGGCAATACATTGCTATTCAAGGTGTAAGGAGTAGGATCTCTTTTGGAGAGAAATGTTGGTGCTTCAAATCAATTGATATTTAGTTATTATTTTCTCATACTGCCTGGTTAACTCATTTATGGAGTGCTTTTGTTGAGAGTATTCTATGATGCATTCTGCCATTATGTGATCCTAGAAATTTGCATAAGATATGTATCATATGTTCATGAATTGTCAGCTCTAATTCAGAAAGGTAATTTAGAAGAAAGTATAATTGTTCTGACTTATGATAATGTCTTTGTTCGAAATATTAGTACTTTGAATTTTAGGTTATATCTACTATTTGTATATTAGTAACTTATGGATTATTCAAATTTACTCACCCAATGTATTGTGTTATTATACTATTTCAATCCCCTTGATATGTAGTCATGTATTTTATTCACTTCTGTGTTTCATATCTTTTGGGTAATTCTAACTATTTAATTGTCATGTCTTTCTGAATTTCCAGCATTTTTCATTGTATTTTCAGCTTCGGCGATGATGTTTGACAGTGCTCAAAATGCTCAATATGGACACAGAGAGTTTATTAGGTTGGTTCATTTGTCTGAAGGATACTTCTACCATGCTTTTGCATATGTTTCTTTTCTCTCTGGGAGTATAACATGTTTCATGTAGTATTGCCCTTTCCCCTGAAAGATAATATTTATGTACACTGTATGGCTGCAATAGTATATTCATAAACTGTTCATAGTTTACCATTTACCCTCTTCAGCTTCAACAGGTGCAAATTGTTTACTACTCTCTCTGATCCCAAATATAAGTCCATTTAGCTTTGTCCTAAGTAAAACTTTTGTAACTTTGATCACCAATAACTAAAAAGTTAGATTGATACCATGAATTTAATACTTTAATATTACTAGATTGTAATCATGCAACATATTTCCGTAATATGTAACTATTTTATTTAAAATAATTTATTCTTTATGATCAAAGTGCAATATTGGAGACTGTTACTTCAATATCCTAATGGACTTATATTTGGGGTTGGATTGAGTATTCTAGCTGTGGTATCCTAGAAATCTGGTTTTTATCCTGGCACTCTTTCATGTTTGAACAGGAATTGGTGCTTTACAAGCTAATAATTTTGGTCGGACCTGTGAGAGTTGCCTCATATTAGTGTTCAGGAGTGATGAAGTGAATGTTTGTGTCAAATGTCTTATAGACCTGAAACTTCTTTAGCTGCATGTGATTTCTAAGATCTTTGTATTCAATGGCTGGAGCCTTTTAATTTTTTATCTGTATCACCATATTTTTTGTAGGCTGGACGAGTCAAGTCCTAGATCATCTGTACCTTCTGAAGTGGGAGGCAGGAGTACCTTGAGGTTCAGCATGCCTGGATTTGGTTATGGTTCATTTAATGCACTAAGGTCTTTCTTGTCAGGGGTCCGGAAGGGCTCTGGAAGACTGAAGTCATTTAGACAGTCACTTACATCTGGTGCTCCTAAGACAGCTTTTGCGGAAGATCTTAAATCATATAAGAGAAATATATTCGATCCCCAGGACAAACTTCTCTTTCAAATGAACTGGGTTTTCTTCTCGTCTTGTCTTTTTGCTGTTGCAGTGGATCCACTATTCTTCTTTCTACCCATCATCAACACTCCAAACTGCATTGGTATAGATAAAAAATTGGCACTGACATCAACAATAATACGGACGGTTATTGATTTTGTCTACCTTATACGTGTGTGTCTTCAATTCCGCACTGCTTATGTCGCCCCGTCTTCTCGAGTGTTTGGAACTGGCGAGCTTGTGATTGATCCAATGCTAATAGCAAAGCGATACATTAAAAGTTACTTTGCGATGGACGTTGTTGCATTGCTACCACTTCCACAGGTACATCCCTTCTTGGTATCAGATAATGTACTAGTAATATATTAGTGTGTCAGCTGCAAGTTCTGGTCCATTTGGTTACCTTAGAAGTGAATGTTGGCAGATAATTGCAGATATTCAGCTTCAGCAACCAAAGCTCTGTCCTATTTTCCACAATGAGTAGAAGTCAGTTTCATTCGCAGAGAAGAAGCTGTGCTTTCTAACCTGCATTTTCTTAGTTTGGACGGTTTCTGATGATGCATTCAAGGATAAGTTTTATTCACCTATAGATAGACAGGACAACAATAAGCTATAAGATGGATCACAACATTGTAGTCAACATTATTCCTCGCGTCTCCAAATTGCTAATTCCCACAATTCAATCATCAATTTGAACACTGAATGTATACCTCACTGTAATTTAATACATTAAATTGTGGTCACCTTTAATCTCCTTTCTCTTCAACAACAATGCACATTTACGTTTCTGTGCATTTATTCCCAATCTGAAACATAAATTATTGTTTCACTACCTTGCATCCTTGTGCAGCGTGGTACTTTTACATGCATGCATAACTGCATAAGGCCGTCCCAAAAGCTGAACTTATGAACTTCTGTTCATAATCTGAAGCTTCCTTGGTTCTAATAATTTCCGAGCTTACCTTACACTATCTTGGTGGTTGACAGATTGTTGTTTGGAGATATCTCCACATTCCAGATGGCCCAGACGTACTGACTACGAAAACTGCACTGGTTTGGGTTGTTTTGATTCAGTACATTCCAAGGTTGTTTCGAATATTCCCTGTCACCACAGATTTGAAAAGAACAGCTGGTGTTTTTATTGAAACTGCTTGGGCTGGTGCTGCTTATTATCTGCTATGGTTTATGCTTGCTGGTCATGTAAGTGCTTCCATATGCTATGTACTACGTCAAGTATATTTTCCACATTCTTTATTAATCAAAAGGCGACAGCAGATGGTTGATCTTGGATATCTGACTACATTATTATCAGTGAGATCTTACCTGAGATTCTCTTATATTCTAAATAACTCATGACTTTAAAACACTCTGTTAATCGTGTTGCATATTCCAGTTGAAACTGTTTGAACTCTTCCACCATTATGTTACATTTAGGATGTAAAATGAGATCTTGTGCATATATTTTAAACATCTTCTTTGTTTGATTGATTGTGAACTGTTGTTCAAAGGTTTTCCTTCTTTTTTTCCTTTTTTTTTTGCGGTTGGTTTTCCTTTGTTGACTCATGTAAAAAAAAATGCTCCCTGTCAGCACTGTCCATCAAGATTGTTTCCCATAGTTTCTGTCGGCAATCATGCTTCCCATGGCTTATGTCACACCTTTTATACATGTTATCTCTGGCACAAGAACAATCATTTGTCTGCATTCGTTCATTGAAACAGCCTCTTGTAATTTTCTGTAGGTGTTTACATTTTTACCATGACTTATGCTGTAGTTTTTCTCTCTGTGTATACTATTTGTTGCAGAATGTTGGTACTTTGTGGTACTTTTTAACCATAGAACGTGAAGATGACTGCTGGCGTCAGTACTGTGATCCAAATACTGGATGTAATAGCAGCTACCTGTATTGCAGTAATAATCATCCGGGCAGCTATACTAGTTGGCTTAATAGTAATAGTACTCAAGTATTCAGCATGTGCAATGGCAATCAATCTTATGCTTTCAACTTTGGCATTTATGAGCAAGCACTGGTCTCTGGAATACTTGGTCCAGGAAATTTTATCTCAAAATTATGTTATTGCTTCTGGTGGGGACTGCAAAACCTGAGGTACTTAATTGCTATTTTTCATGAGATTTCTCATAACGTAGAATTTAAACGTGTTTGGATAATTCTGAAGCTGAACAATGTCCAGAAAATGAGCGCGGCTTGCTAGAAATGCAAGCTTGTTTTTCATATGTTCTTATAGGATGTCAAATCCAGTCTGTCACCCTTCTCTAAAGAAAGAAAAGAATCTACGTAGCTAATGTAGCTACTTATTATCTTGTGCACAATGTTCAGTTGAGATAAAAGTGTAGTAATATGTGGGAAACATTTTAGAATCTTAAGGTTCTATGAAGGAGGTATTGGATTTCATGTGCATTATATTAGATGAAGTTGCACACATAAAAACCAATAATCCAATATAGACTGATGTTGCATCTTCAAAACACGTAGATGGTGATTTTGGACGTTGGTTGTTTTTAGGAAGATATGAGAACCACATGAGTTGGAGCCAAAATTTAGATGAGATCTGTAGATATACTGTAGAACACGAGCTTTAGATTTGGTGACTGAGTAAAATCTGTTTTTATTTATAACTAAGATCTGTCCAATGTGTATATCTATTGTTGAGTATTATGATTTTCGAGCTAAAATTAATAATAAAGTTACAAAGACAGAAAGGTGGTTTTGATAACTTACAACATTATAAGCTGTGCTTTCTTTTAACTGTAGGATAACCCCCTGTATGTTTCTCAAAAATAAACCTTAGTAAAACACTCTGCAGGGTTCCATGCATTCCAGATAAGTAGTGGGGGAGCTATAGTAAGAGTTGGAAAGTGGTGGTTATATGTTGTCTATGTCTAATAGAATGGTAGTATCAATGCTTATGCAAGCATGAACCAAAGATGTGTGGGCACTCCAGGAAATATTAAATGTATGTCTTTGTACCACAGAATGTTCAACACATAAGAATCAGAAACTAATCGGTTTGCAGCTCCCCTTTTTTGGTTCAAGACTTCACATTTAGATCGTTATGTGAATTGACTGCTTGTGTTCTGGCTGTTGAAATATGCATTCTAGCTGTTGTAGGTTCACAAGATAGGCTTTCATCATTCTATGTTCTACTTTACTCTCATTATGCCTGCTATCTTAATTTCCATTTCCATTTGTCAGTACACTTGGTCAAGGGCTTATGACAAGCACATACACTGGAGAAGTGTTATTCTCTATTGCAATATGTGTCCTTGGACTAATTCTTTTTGCTCTCCTCATTGGTAACATGCAGGTAGAGTGATATGTTGTTTCCCTGTTTACTCTTTTAAGCCTATCCTCTTTCTTTGCTTGATTGCGAGTTGAATTTCTACAGAGCTACCTACAATCTGTTGCTATACGCCTTGAAGAGATGAGAGTTAAGAAACGTGATGCTGAGCAGTGGATGCATCACCGTTCACTGCCACCGGAAATCAGACATCGGGTGAGGAAGTATGAACGTTATCGGTGGTTGGAAACCAGGGGAGTAGATGAAGAAAGTTTGGTTCAAACTCTTCCGAAAGATCTTAGGCGGGATATCAAGCGTCATCTTTGTTTGGGCTTAGTGAAAAGGGTCTGTTATGGTGGCTCAAACTATTGTTTTCTGCTTTGTTCAGTCATTTCCATTTATTTAATATTCTCATTTTGTTTTTGCTACTGATAGGTGCCTTTGTTTGAAAATATGGATGAACGGTTATTGGATGCAATATGTGAGCGGTTAAGACCTGCACTCTACACAGAAAATGAATTCATTTTGAGAGAAGGTGATCCGGTGGATGAGATGCATTTTATTCTTCATGGTTGTTTGGAGAGTGTAACCACTGATGGTGGACGGAGTGGATTCTTTAACAAGGTCCAGCTAAAGGAAGGATCATTCTGTGGTGATGAGTTGCTCACTTGGGCATTAGATCCCAAGTCAGCTGCTAATTTTCCAGTTTCAAGCAGGACTGTCAAGGCACTCACCGAGGTTGAGGCATTTGCCCTATGTGCAGAAGAGCTGAAATTCGTGGCCAGTCAGTTCAGGAGGCTGCACAGCAGGCAAGTACAACACACATTCCGATTCTATTCCCAGCAATGGAGGACCTGGGCAGCTTGCTTCATCCAAGCGGCATGGCGCCGTTATTACAAGAGGAAGATGGCAGAGCAGCGGCGCAAAGAAGAAGAGGCGGCAAGCCGGCCAAGTAGTAGTCACCCTAGCCTTGGGGCGACTATCTATGCATCTCGTTTTGCAGCTAACGCCATGCGAGGGGTTCACAGGCTAAGAAGCAAGGCTGTCCCTACCATTGTCAGGCTGCCAAAACCCCCAGAGCCAGATTTTGGTGTCGACGATGCTGACTAACGAAACAATCACACTGAACTCGCTTGTAATTGTACTTTACCTCGTCTGTAGATTATGTACAAAATTCAATGACAGCTGCAGAAGATAATGTTTGTAAAGGTTTGTAACCACGCAAAGACAGACCATAACGGAGGTATATCCTGCTTGACGTTTATGGAAATGCAAATGTATTTTTGCCTGATTATATGAGTCCAAGTTTGCAAGCTGGAACCCGTATTTTCTGCGTGTTCTGATCTTTTGTTTCCTTCCGCGAAACGCCAGAGACAGATTGGGACATGAGAAACCTAAATTATAAAATTTTGAAAATAGAAATCCTAGGAAAGTAGAGAGATTGGGACATGAGAAACCTAAATAAAATACACATAAATCATGAGGATATATTTATAAGCTTCTAGAAGTTAAATTTATCTATAGGAAAATAAAAGGTATCTAGTAAAAATGGGAAAAAATTTAAGAACATTCTGATGAATGTCTATACATATTTTAATTTTTTTTGTACGATAAAAATATGAGAGACCAACGTGAATGTAACATACATGAATGATAATGCATTTTTATTGGTTGGATCTCATTTTTTTATTGTTAGAAATTTTAAAAAGGTTCTTTAACATTTATTACAATATTTTGGGAATTTCCATAACTTTTTGGATATTTTTTCATTTTCCTAGAGTCAAATCTAAAGCTTCTAAATATATTTTCATGAGACTTTTACTGGTTGGGTTTATAGTACCACAATATATCTCTAAGAGTTTTCTCATAATTTTTATATCTTATAATATATATATATATATATATATATATATATATATATATATATATATATATATTTTTTTTTTTTTTTTTATTTTTTATAATTTTTTTTTTTAATTTTTTTTTTAAAAAAAAAAAATAATAAACTTTTAATAAATATATTA
>Ga0182004_10004493_pt1 | contig 11257 bp, 9 predicted proteins | sample Sormic07211540_1_FD_120479 | JGI IMG/M metagenome (GOLD analysis project Ga0182004, IMG submission 120479) | Endophyte microbial communities from Sorghum bicolor roots, Mead, Nebraska, USA - 072115-40_1 MetaG | ecosystem: Host-associated > Plants > Roots > Unclassified | place: USA: Nebraska...
AAAAAAAAATTTCATTACTTAATACTGGTGGTATTTTTTTTTCCCCCCCCCCCCCCCCTGCCCCCACAACACACACAAAAGAAAAAAGGCATGTACTCAAGTTCCGCATATTACATACTCAAGTTCAGCATACCCAGTACATCTTATTGAAGGACTTACTCAACAGGAGCTTGGTTTGTGGCACTTGTAGGAGCCACGATTCCACTAAGTAAATCTTGTGACTGCCTATCAATGTCTCTATGATGGCTAGAGGAGGAAGGAGACTGCTGGTAGCTAGCATGAGGCTTTGGGAAATTGCCAACACTGGACATGTTTGAGCCTTGCAAACTCCCAGATGATTGTTGTGATATCTGGCTTCCAAATGAACCTGTAAAATCCTATATAAGTTGAAATGGCAACCAAAAGCAATATGCAGAATCACATATTTCCTAAATTAAGAAAACAAAAGAGAACAAAGAAAAGGATATGCAGAACTGTCAGTGTCTAGTACGTTTATTTAATTCTGAGCTCATAATAGTGTCCATAAAGAGTCCAAGAGAGTTACTGTTGAATCCAACTACAACCTAAAAAAGTTTTATAAAGTTAAATGTATGTGCTTCCTAAGGGATATACAGGATTATCCCCAAATTTTTAGGCATACATTAGCAACTTATCAAATGGTTAGTTCTTTATAAACAGATGCCAAAAAAGTAATAAAGAGTCACAAATCAGAATGATCAAAGACCGTCTAGACATGGATAGACACAATCACACAAACTATATTACTCACAATTGGATTGACCATGTACTAAATTCGTTGAATAAAGGATAGCAGTGTAATTGCATGGATTAATCAATAATTGATACCTGAAACTCCAAATTTCATATCAGAACGGCCAAAAGTAGGTGTAGGAAATCCTGGATGGCTCGGCTGGTTAGACTGACCAAAAATACTATTGGTTGGGAATCCTGGTGTAGTTCTGCATGAGATAGCTCATTCAATTTAATATGATACATGCACACAGAAACAGACTGATTAAAATACATAATAACGTCTGTAGATTATTTTGAAGACTACTGCCCATCCTCCAAGATCAAGTGCATATATTACCTGGACCCAGGTCCAATATTATTGGCTGCTCCAATTTGACTGAAACTACTAAACACTGGTGGTCCGTTATTTTGAGAAACCCCAAATGGCGAGTTATTTTTCACTTCAGGGAAGGAAGCCACAGTTGGAAAGCTTGGAGTTTGTGATACCGATAGATGTGGATTGTTCAGAAAATTATTAAACTCTGTCAGCTTTGCATTTTGCAAATTTCTTTCACCCTCGACCTGAGGAAAGGAAACCAATGAATTAGAGTTCATTCTTGATAAAAATCCATCAAAGATCATATTTATGATGACTAAACTATACAGTATGTCAGTATATAATAGAAACTAAAGTAAGTAGTGTTGTGTTGCTAAAAAAGGCGCAACTCCAATTGTTCTCTGATAAATACAGGTCATGTTGCTCAAGCAGGTACAGTTTGCATGCCTCTACCGTTAATAAACCTAACAGGGACAAGAGACACACAGGTACGATATCACAAACATTTGCTAATAGCACATGTGGTTTTCATAAAATTTATGATATATCACTTTCCATGGCCCTTGTAGGAATGTTTATCACATATTTCAATGTGCAAGATCACATACTTCAAACTGGAAAGTTCCAATCAAATCAAAACTTGATAATGGGAAGAAAGTTGGGAGTGCCAAAGCTTACTATTGACGGCAGAGGATGCCCCTGCCTGCCTTCCTCATACGCTTTAGCTCTCAGCTCTTCAAAGCTAATATCCCCAGTGATGTCACAAGGACCACTAATGCAAAACATAATACAAAAAGATGAGCCCAAATGCATTGAGGGAGGCAGAGGCCACTGGTTGAAGCACGATGAGTTACTTATTTACCTCCTGAGGTGAGCATAACATGTAAGCTTCCAGAGTGGAGTTTCATTCTTAAAATCCTCAGCAATCTGGTGCCTGCAGGACTCAGGATCTGTACAGGAGCTGGCAAAAAACTCACAAAGTTGGTGACTCACATATAGCAAGGAATAATCAAGTAGGATCAAAAGTACAGCGCTCTAGAATCGCAAACTCACGTGTGGGCTGCTGGTGCAGGCTGTGCCGCTTCCTGTTGCTTCGTCGGGGCTGAGGGGTCCCTTACCCACTTATTTTGAAATGGCTGATCCAACAAAATCCATCAGTCACACACAAGAACACCCATTACACCATTACACAAGCTGAGTTCCCCAAGTTAGAACGAATGAATAAAACAGATTACTTATATCCATCAGACAAGACAAACCTTTGCCGTGCCAGAGGCGTTTCTGGACTGCGCGGCCGCACCCCCTTGCACTCCAAATCCAAACGGATTGGGCTTCTGCTGCTGCTGCTGGAACTGCGCACCGAACGAAGACTGCTGCTGCTGCCTGCTCCCAGAGCCGAACCCAAACGGGTTGGTATTCGCCTGCTGCTGCTGAGAGCCGAACCCAAACGGGTTGGGCTTCGACTGCTGCTGCTGCTGAGAGGACGCGTGCACGAACCTACACTGCGCTCCGTACTTGCAGCTGCAACATCCAGAACGTGAATGAGAACCACAGAACTACCCAAATTCGAGGTACGCGCATCCATACTCCAGAGCGAGCACAGCGACTGAACTTTTTTTCGAAAGATCACAGCGACTGAACTTAAATAAATAAAAGCGGAAGCAATGGCATGCCGCGGCAACGGAGAGGTGAGGAGAAGACCCCGTACCTGCCGCGCTGGAAGTTCCTGCAGAGCTCCTGCCGCCGGCTCATCGCCGGGAACGGGGAGGCGGACCCGACCCGTGCGCTGGAGCTCAAGCTCTAGGGTTTCGTCCCCGCTCGCCGTCCCGTCACCGCCTTCCAACTGCAACAGCCTGCTCCTTCACGCGGCGCTCGGAACTGGTAAAACCGGAGCAGAAGGGAAGGGGAGCCCTCCCACTTTTCCTTCCCCGCGGCGGCCGGCGTGGCGTGGCACGCACGCGACGCCGTCGGCGGGGGGAGTCCTGCGCGACGTGGGCCGCGCCGGTCGGGGTTCTCCTTGGGCCTCGGCCTGAGTGAGACGCAAGCGCTGGGCTGGGTGCCGCAGGCCCGATAAAGACCCAGCCTAGCCCGGGAGCATGTGGGCCCATCGTATCTTCCTCCCCAGTCGCCGAGGCCCACTGGTGTCCTGCTGGGTGAGTCGGCAGCCAGCGAGGCTGATCCGGGTGGCTGACCGGTGGCCACAGGCCACAGCTCTGTACCTGGAGTCCGCGAGGCCACGGTGCGCGCGCTCTTGTCTTGTGCCACTGCCACCACCGTCTCGCCGTCGCCGGAGCGAGAGCCGAGGCCCGAGGCCACGCAGGCAGAGGCAGACACCCGGCCCAAGGGGGATGTCGGCGCCGGCGGCGCAGGCCGTGGTGGCGCTGGCTCTCGCGGCCATCCTGTCGACGCCGGCGCCCCAGGCGGACACCTTCTCCAACGTCCCGCCCACGCTGTCCGGTGCGTGCAGATATGCTTCGCAAACCCTTTTCGTGTGCATGCGTAGCTGACGAGGAATTTTGGTGAGCAGGGGGCGACGGGAAGCAGGAGCGGATCAAGCACCCGAGGTCAGCAAAGGCGCTGCAGTGCACGACCAAGTGCGTCGGCACCTGCATCCGCGGCGGAGGCGGCGCGCCCGGCGAGGGGCCCCTCAACGTCAGGAGGTAAACCAGCCGCCGGAACTGCACCGGCGGACGGTTACTGCCGGTGCGTACGTTTCACTTTGAGCTGATCCATGGCGTCTCGTCGTTCACGTTGGTTTTTTTGTGTGTGTGTTGTGCCGCGCAGGCCCCTCGTGGTGTTCAAGGACGGGTTCCGCAGCCGGCAGTACTGGTGGGTGTACCTGCAGCTTTTCTCTTGTTTCAGTTTCACAAATAGATGATGCTAAGTGAGCTCAGCTCTGATCGGATTGTTGTTCAAATAGCTTGATAGAGTGCTCGGATATCTGCAACCGCATCAAGGATGGGCAGGATGGACCCTGAGACGGGACAGTAGCATGCCGATTCCAAAGTTCCTGAAGCAACTGCCATGGCTGCAGTGCAGGCGTAACGAGGTACGGTGTGTTAGTCAGTAACACATTTGCTAGCTGTTCTTTTTTTTTTTTGTTGCAACAAACTGAGAAAATCTGCTAGGAATGCAGTGTAGTAATCTTGATATATCATTAACGCAATGGAGGGTATAGATAGATTCTCACGGATTGGACTTGTCTAATTTTACATTCTACTCATACATGATACTAGGGTCTGTGTGCCCAGCCCTATGCGTGTCGATATACATGTTGTCAGAACCATGGTAAACAGATATAATGCATAAACAGCACCATCATGAACTTGAGTTTTTATCTGGAGGTAGGAGTTATGTACAGATTTTTCATAAAACTCGGCAAGATGTCAAGGCAGACGAACCGATTAAGACATTCCAACGATATACATCTGTGACTTTCAATGACACGGGCCAAAGACTCCCATGATCAGTGGATATAAACTTTACTTTTCCAGACATACTGGTAACTCGAGAGACAGCTATTACACTGTTTCAACTGTCCATCAGAGCTTGGACTTTGTCACTTGTGTAGTTTATGTTCTCCTGTTGGCGGTTAGGCTGTCTGAAAACATGTAAATATATCAGCAGAAAGCAAATCACATACTCCTTTTGTTGCGACTGAATTCATATATAATAGGGAAAAACACTAAAGGCTAGTGCAGTTTACCATTCAGGTTATCTGGGCAAGGAAGCATCTGAATCTCGGATGGAAGTTAATTTAAAGATGCCATATCTGGCAGGAAGAGGTAGCGAAACCGAGAATCAAATGGAATGATGCCAAAAGTACGGGTGCCCAGGAGACTTTGCCGCCTTTGAGACACACAGTGATCAACAAATGTAGCTTGCTGCTGAGGTAGAAAATGCGAGATCCAAATAGGGAAGCTGTTGTCGTCAACAAAACCACGGGCAAAACAGTGTAGTATCTTAGGGACCAGAAGCTTCCCTTTTCGACTTACTCCTACCGATGCTCTAATGAAATCACGCTGTGCATCTTGAAGTTCTTCCCTCACATTGTTTGCTGTGTATATCTTCACCTACAGTGATAATTAGTCCTTTGTCAACCATTAAATCTTTGTGCTAGGGACAATCATGAAAGACTTTACAGCTAATCAACTAGTTTGTAAAAAAATAGTGCTAATCAAGGTGTCAGATGAAGGAAGCCAAAGAAATGCTCTGAGCTTACCCCGGGAGAAGAATACATTCCACAGCTTAGGGCAAACATCAAAAGTGGTTCAGGCGTCGCAATGCAGAATTTTTTCTGCTCCTCAGGTACCTTAATCTTCTGAAGGGCAAGAAGCAGAGCCTTGAACCAAAGACAGAAATAACTTTTAATGGTTTGTGTTGATTAGCTGAAGGATATCGAAATAAGCACTGTCAAGGTTTTCAGTAAGTAGTATACCATCTGTGGCCTATGACTTGGTGGCTTCATCTTCAGAATTACATATTCAATAAATGCAGCGCTGAATGAGTGCCCCCCAATTGTATATGCGGCCTGGAGAGAAAACAAGTATAATGATATGATTCTCCAGAAATAAAAGTATGTTACACAAGCAAAAAAAATGGAAATCTTGATTTGCTGACATGCTATTTACTTGGAGTCCCGGGCTCCCACTCCCAACTAGCATAGGAACAAATCTAATGTACAATAATTGGTTCCTTTACCAAACCTTTTGCATCAGTGAAAACAGTTTCATGTCGCTTCGTGGAACACCATAAGCCAGATAAGCCTGTAAATGGATGAAAAAATGTCACAAATGTTCAACATGTGCTAGCCCACACATTCAGCCACCCTAATAAGAATTAAAGTATTCAAAATCACGTACGTGCATCATCAACGCGTTGTATAAGTTGATCCAAAATGCCAACCTTGCATCATCATTGAGGTGAATAGGGTTTATTTCTGCCAGCTGCTCAATGAATAATCTGCACTCTAATAGGCGATCATTAGTACTGTTGGATTAACCCAAATATCACTAAGGACAAAACAAGTGCTCATCTTTAATGGCATTGAAATAAAAGGTAAAGTGGTACTAAAGAGGCAATGTACTGAATCGTGGAGCTAGAGCCAGTGGATTATAGTCTGATTTGGTACACCAATTGTCATGGTTTCAGTTAGTAACAAACAGAATTTTCAAATTTTCAAAAAAAAAGGTAACAATTTAACAAACAGTAATGTGCAGGTATTACAAATAGTGCTTGACACATTACCTGAATTTGCGAAGTGACTCGGCAGCATATTCAAGTTGTTTTTTCCCAACTGACATCCACGAAACCTCAGCAGCCGCACTGTAGCTGCCTATGTCAGCCCAGCTAAGCTTCTCACGAGCTTTGTAAGGGTCAAAAACAGTCTCCGAAGCTAATAGATTATTGTTGTAGTTCAAATCTACTTGAGGGCTCTGTACCCAAGAAGATATGGACGACGGTTCCGACAGAGACCAGAAGGCAGAAATTGAATAATTCCCAGTGGGAGATGGAATAGACTGCTGATTCTCCATGGAGGAATTCTTTGAGGAGTCCCTGCAGGAATCTGATAGCGAAATAAAAATGTTCCTCATGCAGCGGACGATGTCCTCGGAAAGCTGGTTAGGATCCGCGAAGCCTTTAACAGAGATTTGTCTCTGTAGTTTCACAGCTTGTTCATGCAAGATGGCACGAGGATAAACCTCCTCCCCTTGGCTACTGCATTTCTCGCCCTTGGTATCCTGGTAGCAACATGAACGTATGTACTCAGTGAAAAGACGGGCTAAGAAGATAATCACTGAGCTGAATCTGAAACGTGTAGAGTTTCTTAATTTAGTCAGGAAATGATGAGTTGAGATCAGAATGGTAGGTGGAGCTGTTTGGTATGACCATTTGAGAAGGATATGGCAAGTTTTTGGAAAGCAACACAGAATTTCCATCCCTTTACAGACAGAACTGAATGCAGTGGCTAACGCTAGAATGGTACAAACTGATTCAGCAAGATGAAATCCGTATGTTATTTGCAGTCTAAATGAATCTTGCAACTGTTATAAGCAGGAACAGAAATGTCGATGAGCAGAGGAATTCGTACATCTGGTCCGAGTTTCCCGGAGTGGCAAGAGCAAGCGGACGGCTGCGGCGGGAGGTGCTTGAGGCGGTACTCGACGAGCCTCCTCTCGTTCCTCTCCTGGATGAGCTGGAAATGCAGGGAGACCATCTCCTCCTCCATCTTTTTGACCGCGGTCTCGAGGATGCAGATGTTGGAGAGCAGCTCCTGCGCCTGCAGAGGAGAGAGGAGAGACCGTCCAATGTCAGCGACCGCCGCCGGAGAAGCCAGGCCAGGCCAAACCAACCGCGGCGAGGCGTGCGGGCGTACGTTGGTGGGGAGGTAGGCCATGTCGGCGAGCGTGACGGCGGCGCGGCCCAGGGCGCCCTCGAGGACGGCGTGCAGCGCCGTCTCCTCCTGCAGCACCTTGCGCAGCCTCTTCACCTGCGCGCGGGTGCGTGCATTCCAGGTCAGGGAGTGAGGAGAGCAGGCAAAGGCATAGGCGGGCGGGCGGAGGGGGAAGAGAGGGGGTCGGTGACTCACGTCCTGCTCCAGCTGCGACCTGCAGATCGACCGGGCGGGCGACGGCTCCGGCTGCGGCGAGAACCCCTTCATCGCCTTAGCCAGCGGCAACGGCATGGTGGGTGGTGTCGTGCCGGGCTCACCCTCCGTCTCGTGGCCGGGACGGTGAGGTCAGAGAGTGAGGAGAGGCGACACCAAACCAGCCGGCGGCGGCAGCAGGCGAGGCGAGGCGAGGCGACGGGACGGGAGATGTTCCGCTTGGTTTGACTGCCTCGTCACTCGTCAGTTCTTCAAATTTTGAAACGCACGGTCGCTTATTGGCCCGGCCGGCGGGGCGGGGAGCGGGGGTACGTGGCCGTGTCCGCGGACCACGGTGGCGTGGAGTGGGTGGTCGAACTCGCCACTCGAGGTGGTCGCGCGCAGGTAGTAGTGTAGACCCACCCAACCCATCCGAAGCTAGTCTACTGGGCCCACACTTCCACTTCCACACCTGGGCTCGGCCGGCGCATTTTGGGCGTTTATCAAAAACCAAAAACTTTTCAAATTTATCTGTCACATCAAATTTTATGGTACATATAGTATTAAATATAGTTAAAAATAAAAAGTAATTATACAGTTTGCTTGTAAATCACGAAATAAATCTTTTAAATCTAGTAATATTTATCATAAATAAACGAAAGTGCTACAGTGCTTCCAACCAAAAAAATTTAAAAACTAAACAAGACTTGGTCTATTGATTGATCGTCACGATGAATTGATAGCAGTAGCACCGTCGCTGTCCCCCGCATGCTGTCCGGTTAGTTTGTCTCATAAGTTTATGAGTAAAAAGTATTATTTACTAATTTATTATAAAAAAATATTATTAAATAATTAATAAAATCGATAGATAAGTTTAAACAAATATACTGGATAGTTTCAATTAAAATTTCATATGAGTTTTATTTGTATTAAATAGGTTGTCACATAATCTTTTAATGATGATGGTATATATTTAAAAAGAGAAAGAAGAAATAGGTTTCGTCTAAATAAAATTCTTTTGGCACGGTTACCAACTTTTATAAGCCTTGGAATTAAATAACTATAAAATTATGAAATGAAATTCTCCATTAAAAATGAATGTTTCATTTAAATTTCATTTTATTTCACATGCTACTAACAGCTGCTTCTCAGTTTTTTATTTTTTTTTATTTTTTTACAAGAGCTGCTTGTCAGGTTGTGCGAACTAGGATGGGTCACACCACACGCACTTGCCGGCCAGCTGCCGCTGCAGAGGACGGACGGGGCGTGTTTAGATTCAATTTTTTAAAAAAATTTAATATTATAGTATTTTTATTTGTATTTAACTAATAGTATTCAATCGTAAACTAACTAAATTTAAAAGAGTTTCGTAATTTACAGGTAACTGTACTTATCTATATTTAATACTTCATATATACCACAAGATTTCATATGACGGAGAATCTTGTAAATTTTTAGAATCACCTCACCTAGGCCTTGTTCAGATCTAAATTTTTGTTTGAATTTGGACATGGCCACATTTTTATTTGTATTTAATAATTATTATGAACTAACTAAATTTAAAAAATCCATCTCATAAATTACAGACAAATTATATAATTAATTTTTTATCTATATTTAATGTTCTAGGTATATGACGAAAGATTTGATGTAACATATAATTTTAAAAAGTTATTAAATTTTAGGTGCAACTAACCAGCAAGAAACAAACGGCTGCTGCATTGTTTACGCGGTCGGTGCGAGAGGCACGGCGGCGCGATCGGCGGTCCTATGCGCGTGCCGGTGACCGCGCCGCGCTTGGTCCGGCCGCCGACGCTAGCGCTAGCGCCAGAGGTCGTAGCCGTAGCGGCCCCGTAGACGTAGGAGCAGGCAGCAGGGGAAGGCTGCCTGGCTCGGTCCCGTCCCGTCCAGCCACGATACGGCGCCACCGAGGGCCGAGCCCGAGACGCGTGCCTTGTCGCGCCCGCCTGTCCGCTTCCTACGCTTTCTTCCGTTTTTTTTTTTTTCCCTTTGGGAAGGCCACGACGACCGCCATTGTTTACTGCTCCCGTCGCTAGTGCCCACCAGGACCAGGCAGCCTTCCGCGCTGCACGCCGCTCATGTCTGCGTCCTGGCACGGCACTGGCATTACGGTTTACGGAGCCCCAAGGATCGGATCACAGATCCACAGCCGAGTTCAAAACTTGAAAACCTGGTAGGACTAATCGCGATCATGCTCTCTCCTCATTCTTTGGGCAGATTATTTAAAGAAGATACTACTAGCATGGCACTTGGGCGTCTCATCCCATGGACGCTTCGGCAGATATTGCTGGCAGTGGAAGTAGTTGGGGGCACCAGCAAATGCAAGCAACCACTCGCCCACTACTGTGCACGGGAGCAGGTCCTGGCATTGACGCAGCATGCTGCATGCCATTGTCGACGGCCGGCGCAGTAGCAATTCAATTCGTTACGAGCAGGGGACAAAGGCAGAGCAGAGCGCATTGAAACGCTAGAAAACAGGCGTGGCCACGCCGTCCAAAAGCACACAAGCTACTGCTCCATGCTGCTGCTGCGGCCATAACTGCCAATACCGCGCCTCATCACTGAAGTAGTATACCAGTATACTACAGTAGTACCAAAAAAAACGATCAATCACCGCTTTTAGTTTTTTTTTTTAAAAAAAACAACACACAAACCGCCGTCATTAGTCAACGAAACCATTTCCTTCATGTACTTAAAATTATCCAACCTCAGAAGATGGAAATAACTCATCCAGCCAAAAAAAAAAATATCGGGTTTAACAACACAGGTTTCCCAGGGCCTCCAATCTGTTGGAAATGCCCACCACGGTATGTAGAGACAGCAGCGTCCCGGTGCAAACCGGTTTGCGCCACCAGGGGCAGGGGGTGTGCTATGCCACCACCCAGTCGATCAGCTGGGCAGTGACCGTACCATGCTGGGCTGCAGGAGGACCCTGCAGGCGAGGCACTGCATTCTTGAGGCGAAGGTTGTAGTAGATGTACTCCATGTTGCGGAACCTCTCTTGATCAGTGACGGTGCGCTTCTCAGTGTGCAGCCTCTCCGATAAGCTCTTGTTGAGGTTGTACCTAGTAGCGCCAAAGCATGTCTGGCCTAGGATCCGAGCAGCAAAAGACTGTAGTTCCTTCGTGCCACTCCCATGTCTCTCCCACCAGACATCTGCGATTTGTTTCAGGGAAACACAGGTAAGGACACAAGTCCTTCAACGGGACTATCATCATAACAGTAGGTTTCTATTCTTTTTTTTTTCTTTGTAACAGTTCAAAACAAATTCCTGATTCTACAGTCTACACCATGTAAACCCAGAGGACACTACTTCTCAGGTCGTCCGATTAATCGCGATTAATCGTCCAGGTCGCTCCTAGGATTCGATTAGGAGGTCCGACTCGATTAGTTCGACCAGAAAGCTGGTTGTCCGATTAATCGTCGATTAATCGACCAGGCTTCTGTTTTTTTGGGCCTTCTAACTGGGACTGGGCTAATGGGCTTTAAGTTTTTGGCCTGTTAGGGTTTAGATAGAATAGAGGGGCTGCAGGGGGGGTTTGGGACAGCAATATGGACCTCTGGACAGTGCAGAAAAGAGA
>Ga0182004_10004494_pt1 | contig 11257 bp, 8 predicted proteins | sample Sormic07211540_1_FD_120479 | JGI IMG/M metagenome (GOLD analysis project Ga0182004, IMG submission 120479) | Endophyte microbial communities from Sorghum bicolor roots, Mead, Nebraska, USA - 072115-40_1 MetaG | ecosystem: Host-associated > Plants > Roots > Unclassified | place: USA: Nebraska...
TCCAGCACACTGTGCCGCAGCTTGAAACTTGGGAGCCAGCCCTGCATGGATGTGGACGACACAGCCAAAGCCACACGGAACGGGCACGACCATTATTTTTTTTAGCGAAAAAGACGACGAGGAAAGAGGAGGAGACGAACGTGTCCTGCCTCCAGTCGCGGTGTGGCCTAAAATCGGATGCCGCACCCAGGAACCAGGATCACCAAAAGTGTCTGGTACCCATTCCAATCCAAACTCCACTACCGACATGTGACTTAATAGGGCTGTAAAAGGAAGACCCTGTTATGCTAGTGTCAAATAGGGAGTTTTTTGTCTAGGTAAACTATTTATTAAATTAAATCAGAAGAAGCGACGTACTCCTGAAATCATGTCTCAGTTGTCAAAAGGAAACAACAATGCGAGCAGCTTACACGGGCCGAATTTAACTGGCACAGAAACGGGCCTGACAGATAAAAGGCAGGCCGAACACGCTCAGGAACGTACGGGCCAGACCGTGAACAAATGGGCCAAGCTTTTAGAATTTAGAAACGGTTCGTTTACAGAACCTCTCTTTTCTTTTGGACGATTTACGCATGCAATTTTTCAATTAGAAGTATGCAACTCCTAGAGGTCTGATCGAACTTTCGAACCCGACAAACACCCTGATGTCATGTATAACAAACTGAACCTGTTGCTACTATAACTATAACTATATTAGCATAGGCACATAACTATATTAGCATAAGCACATACATCACGGTGACGATGAAACTCACCATGTTGGCGATCGATATGCAGATCCTCAGTTTTTATTACCATTATCTGAGTTTTCAATGACAATGGCAAATTTGAACGCCAAACAAATGTGGACTTGCATATCTGAACCCGCAGACTTTTCACAAGTACCACATATTATTAATTATTAATTATATTATTACCATACTGATGAAATGGAGCATGTAGTAACCCCTTTTTCTTCCTCGATTCTGAAGCAGTATACGCTGCAAGTTGCAACCGCAAAACAATAATATTGCAAGCAGACATTCAAAATCAGAGCAGCATCTGCTCAAGCTAAGAGTAGACAACTCTTGGAAATCAGAAACGACTGCTTGTTAGGTTATCATATCTCAGTTATACAGGACTGCACCTCCGCATACTATCGAAAAGAAATCACAATGCATCAGTCTGGCAACACACGCAACATGTTAACACGCTCTAACTGTTGTATGCCTGGGACCCTCTCAGCGCTCAAGGTACAAGCTCAGCTAAACCGAGCAGCTTACTCTGCATCGAGTGAGGGCACAAGCACGAGAAACTTGGCTTGTGACGGCGAAAGAGCCACCATAACAAGGAAGTACAGGGCTCAGTAAGTGTGCTGATGCTGCCAGTTCGGATGAGATGGCTGAGACGGTGCGACCTGGAAGCCATTCAGGCTGCCCTCAGCAAGGTTCTGGGGGTGCTCCTGCGTCAGGCCACCCTGAGACTGGTAGAATGTTGGATACCCATGGCCTCCAAATTGGGAAGGCTGTGGCTGCTGCGCCTGACGGAAGCCACCCAGCTGACTCTGTCCCTGGTAACCATAAAAGTGGTTAGGTGGAAGAGTCGAGGTCGCTCTAGAACCCGAGCCATGAAGCCACATTCCGGAGTTGTCACCCTGAAAGAGATAACAATAAATTACCACTGCTGTAAAAACCTTCATCCACAAAAAAAGGATGACACTGATTGGGGAGAGAGCACAAAATTTCCCAGGTTACATGAGCCAGCGTGTGATGATTACCTGCTGGAGAGCCATGTATTGACTGGTGTCTTTGTACTGTCTGCTCAATGCTTCGTCAAAACCAAGAGTTGATGCAGAGCCAGTACTCTGATTAAGGGTAAAATTTCCTTGTATGTTGCCTGAGCTTCCGAAGCCTCCATAACCAGAGATGACTGATGAAGGTGGTTGTGGTTGCGGCTGATGTTGCTGTTGTAAGCCTGTGGCAGACAGGTTGTTCTTATACTCTGGGGTCGAGTACTTCATACCAGATCCGAGCAAAGCAGCAGCAGACTGATGGAATGGTCCATTACTCGGGTATGCTTGCTGGAAGGTGCCTGAAGATAGGTAAGTAGCATAGTTTTGTGGCAAATACGTCGGATAGCCAACCATATTTGGAAAATGTGTAATTGGTAAAGTTGGCTGAGAGTAAGGGTGATGTGCTAATTGCTGAGGGAGAGGAGGCCCTGTTGGAATGCTGGTACTTGGAAGACTCTGTGTAGACTGAGCATTGGAGAAAACCCCTGCTTTCAGGGCCTGAAAAATATTTTCATGAGATGTAGACTTAGGAAAGGCAGAAAACATAGGACAATGCTAAACAGGACAGTTCAGAATCCATAATGAATTTAACATGAGTTTGCTATGTTTCCAGTTTTAAATATTTATGCTAATGATGTATATCACTAAACTAGGATGCTATTTCTTTCAGTATAATAATAATTTATAATTTATAGATGCTAAAGTAATATGCACAGGAACTTTTGATACATAAAATAGCATAAGCATGTCAAGGATGTGAGTGAGAAAAAAAGGAATTCAAATATTTAACTAACCTCCTGCATGGATATGGCTGGTCTAGGATTTGTAGTCGAGCCTGTGTTATATTTTGCTTCCAGATAAGGCGGTAAATCAAACTCTAAGCCATGAAGAGCTGCATGATTTTGATTTGACCCCAATAGGCTGCTGGTGCTCAAAGGATTTGCTTGCTGGGAAACAAATGATAAAGAGTGAGAACTAAGAAACAAACTGACAGGCAGAAGAAAATGAAGTTTAGCATAATCCTTTTCAGTAAGATGAAGCATGACATGAATTGAAACAGCACAGGAAACTAGAACAAAGCTGCTGGACCATACATTAACTGTTGAAGAATTCCTGTATATATTTAAGAATAAGAAGTAACAAATATACAACAAAATTTGTTAATTTAATATGAGGATCGAGGCCTTGGGTCTTTTTTTACTTCTTTAAAAATAGAGTTAAACTAGCACACTGTCATACTGAAATATTTTTAAACTGGCTCATATGGCTTAAAATATTGTGTTCACACCTCATTTGAACTCTCTTATTCAATCTGTGTACTACTAGTCCTATAAACCAGAAGCAACGGGTCAGCAAAAAATAGCTTGACCCACTGAATAACTGTTTTTGCTTTGTTTTGAGAATGTATAGTAATCTCTTGATAACTCATCTAGTAATAAAGGCAGTTAAATCTTTTTGTTAGATATAAATACTCCACCATCCTCAGCCCTGGACACTAGCTCACCAAATTATCTTTCCCTTTTGTTTATATGAACATTCGAAAAAAATTACAAAGCAAGAGATAAACACCACACAACAGATTACTTGGATTTTTCTGAAATTGCAAACACAAATCCCTAATGTGACCCAATCACCTCACCAATTTACAGAATCAAATAAGCCAACAGGGTAAATAAAACAGCTTAAAAACACCAAACAGCCAACAAGAAACATCTGATACCCAAAACAGCTAGTTACATAGACTTTAACTTAATTCAGAAGGTGATCATTTCTATTACATCCATTAGATCTATACTATGCAGTCAATCAACATTTAAAAGTCATTCTATGGCCGAGAACATATTCTCGTACATGTCACGAATTCATGCTGCCTTTGTCAATGTCAAACTTATAAATGTGGGCACATGCACACACACTATTAAGAAATAATTTCAGAGGACTACACTCCTAGTGGGATAAATGCATCACAAAACTGCGATTTAAGCAATACCCCCACAAAAAAAAATCCTTAATTTTTCATAAAAACACACGTTTAAGCACTCCATCCACCAATGGGATATGCAATGCTTAAAGTCTGTAGTCTTGTTAAATTCTAAGTGACCAGTATTGTCAATTGTGTATGGTTTCTTGTGGTAGTTTTACAAAAGGTAGTGATACCTTTTATTATATATCTATTATCTATTATAATTCTAAAAAGATACAAATTGTATGCTTGTGTCAATTTTACTTTTTTTAATATTACGCATAAAAAAGTTTACATATGGAAGCGTTTCTTAGTAGGTCATGCAATCATGATGATTTTTCAATACAAAAGGAGGCCAAAGCATAAGCAGGGCAAGTTTAGCCAAGATATGAGCATTTAAGATGAGAACTCCAGATTGACCTAAGTGCAGTTTCCCTTATTGATATAATATGGAACTTCCTACTCCCTCCACACAAATTATAAGACATCCCAAGAATCTTGAGAGTCAAATCATCCTAAGTTTGACCAAAATTATATAAAAAACTATAAAGATTTGTGACATCAAATAGATATACTATGAAAATATAATTAATGAAGAACATAATGATACTTAGTTAATATCATAAATGTTATTATTTTATCATATAAATTTGGAAGCTATTCGCTTGGTAGAAAAGTCATGGCTGAAAGTATTGTTCGCTGATTTGTTGTGAGAGAAAAACATTGTTGAATGGCTGGCAAATTCGGGGATAAGCTCAAGCGAAAAGGGCATTGGTCAAACTTAAAATGCTTTGACTCTCCAAGATTCTTGGAATGCCTTATAATTTGGGATGGGGGAGTACATGCTAAATGTTCTAGAAAAATGCAACAGAATGCTATATAAGGCCAATGCGCCTAGATCTGTTATCATATCATGGTAACTCAAGATGTTTTTCCTTATGTATGAAGATTGACCATGTAGATACAGTGGAACTTAATGCACCTTTGCAGTTACAGCATAGCACTAGACACAAATATTGAGGGCAACGAAAGATCAGTTACCAAGGATGTGTGGGAAAAAAACAGAAAGAAGAGTCAAGCATACCATCAAGTTTGACAAATGGGAAAAAGTATGTGCTTGGTTGTTTCCTTGTGGATCCTCCATTGTGCTAGGCTGTGAAGCGTTCGTGTTTGAATAAGCATGACTTGAAACTGATGGCACGTCATATTGAAGTCCAGAAGGATCAAGTACGTCCTGCCTAAGCTCATTAGGCTGTGAAACAGAAGGCGCATCGACATTCTCTATGTTGGCTCCCAGCATGGCCTCAAGATTTTCGTCCACTGGTGAAGTTACTGCACCACTTTCATAGTAATCTTGATTCCTGCAACAAACAATTCCACGGTGTCAACATTCCCGACGTGAAGGGGCAATGAAAGTGCCACAAAAAACAGCAGTAAAATGCTTCACCTGGCGTCTATTTGATCTACCGGTGCAGATTCCTCTCGGGCAGGGAATTCCACATTGCTATCCATGGTCTTTTGTGGGAGTAGCCCAGAAAACGCACCAGATCCAAAACTGCCAAAGCTCAAACTGACACATTCTGTATTTGTAACTTGCAAATGATCAGGAATTATCACTGCAGGGTTATCTTCGGCAGTCTTTTTTGCGGCTAACTCGTCATTATGCAGGCTTAAACTCTGGAAGTTTGCTGCTGCTGCTGCTGCTGATAGATCAGCACTGGAATCCTCGACTGAAGATAAACATATATAAACACAATTACAAAAGGAATCAGAACTCATTGTGAACCATGCCAACAATTTTGTTCAAAATTTGAAAACAAGACCAAGCTATCAGAACGCAGCATGATTCATAAATATCCAAAGTGAAGCAATTCATACGATAGCAAATCGGATGAATAATTTGACAAGCCCAACAACACTAGAAGCAAAATAACTCTCCCTTTCTTATGGAAAGCAAAGAATAATATGACAGTTCATAGTCGAAGACAAAACAATATAATATCTATATTTGTTCTTTAAATCTGTTTTAACTACAGTATCTATTACTTAACAAATACTAGCTGCATTTGATCCAATACTTTGGATAAAGCAATACTTTTTTAGGTGCTTATATTTGTCCCAGTACCTTCCTGATTATGTTTACATCTATGACACAAATACAGTCTGCACAGAGTGAAATATACAGGCAGAACTACATAATAAATGGTAAAAAAATAGTTTACATCACCCAACTAGACTCAAGCAATTAATTACAATTTACCACGTCTTCCATGATTCTGACTAAGACTGGCAACTACCTAAATGTTACTTTGGTGCTTACTCCATAGCTAATATATGGAAAATTAAATAAATGGATGTTTATAGAAAAAATCATCAGCCTCTAAAATGGTTAACCAACCAGCTAGCAGATTCCCAGTAGTTCTACACTTACCTTCTTGTTCTGTGTAAGAGTAATTTTGAGGCTGATAGGAACTTGAGTTGTTCAACATTCCATCATTGTATTCAGAAATACCATCACTAGGTTCCAAGTGTATCTCAGAGGCAGGTACTGGTCTCATTGCAAAGGTGCTGTCTTCATCCAAGTGCAAATTTTCATGTGAATTAACTACATCAGTAACCAATGTAGATGACTGAAATGATGCTTCATACAAGGACGGATCACCAGATGTCTCAGGAAGGGATGATTGGTTCGCAGATGTTGGGTCGTCTTGTGGAGACCAATCAGTACCATATGGGAGCTTGCTGTCAGCAGCAGAATGACCGTGATTCATAACCTGAACCGAATCTTGGGCAGGTTGTAACCCCTTGTCAAGCTCTGTTGGGGGAACCATGCTTACAGATTGTTTCAGGTTCTGGTTTGTGCTTGGCAAAGATGGGTACTGTCCAGCATAACCTCTGTCAGCTGTGACCACAGGTTTGCTGGAAGCCTTGCCCTGAGGCCGACCCATTTTCACAATGTCAGCCATCGACAACTGACCAGGCGTCCCAGACCAACCACCATGCTGAAACCCAGACGATGATTGCAATGATACAGCTGGTCCATCAGTAACCATATGTTTGTTTGCAGAGGAACTGCAGAATACAAGAGAGGATATTAACATCAGCAATCAGCCAAATGTAATAATAAAAACCAAATGATCTGAAAATATTGACAGTTGAGAATAATTCTCTATTTTATAGAGATGGGCATCATCCAAACACTTGGAGATCATTCTGTTGATTCTAACACCCACAATATTGCAAATGATCTTTTTTTTGCAAAAAAACTAGAATGTCAAACTAAATTAAATTAACTACCTAGAGAACCATAGTAAACCTAAGAAATTAACACCAAGAATTCTTGTTGTTCCTTGGATGTTTACTCAGCAAGGCAAAAGCACCAGCAGTAACACAAAAAATAGACATGACGAGCCACAACAAAATTATTTGAAGGAAAACAGAAAATAGCTTAAATCGCTTAAAGTAAATAAACAAAATAAAAATACATAAACAAAAAACACTGATCCTTTGAATGGATCACAGAAGGGTCCTTTTGTCCCTTTACCTTGCCATTGTTTGCCTCTGACTGGAATTAACTGATGCCGTTCCAGACCCTGAGACTGGTGGCCTTGAGGTCATGTTATCTAATTTTTGGAATGAAATGGAGATTGGGTCAGAAGAAATAATAGGCCAAAAAATAAGCTTGAGGGTAAAAATGGCACGTGTTCTATTTACCAGTAGAGCTAGAGTGCACAGAATTGCTCCGTCCACCTCGATCTGCACCACTTCTAAGGCCTCGATTAGTAGAACTATTTGCCGATCGATATCTTGTCTCAGGAACCTCTTTAATCTGCTTATTAATTGCCACAACTCTAGTTGTCAGTTCTAGTGGTCAACTAAGAAAACTTTTCAAACAATAACCAAAACTGTAGTTGAATATGCTAACTTCTGGTGCAAGGAATAACACATGGTAGAAAAAAGAATCAGCAGTGCATACAGATTCATTATCAGTATTATTCACCCAATGAAACTACATGGTGCAAGAAGGTTGGTTACCAATTTATGAACAAGGTAAATAAAAGCTGGCAAATGGTTATTATCAAATGGATTGTATATGCAAGACGATAGGGCACATTAGAAAGTTTTAAAAAAAACAGTTCTGACCTCTTTCTTCTTGTCGCGCTTGCTCTTTACCTCTTGGAAAGTATCTGAAAAGAGTATAGGCAGTGATGACTTATCAACATTTATAGATGTGCTCGGCCCGTTGACATTACAACATGTACATGATGCAAGATCAGATGATATCTAGACAACTATTTCAATTGCCAGCGACCAGAACATATCCATAAATCCAAAGCTAACATTCTTGAGCACATCTGGTAAATAGATAGATTTCATTCCATGACAAGCATATGTAATGTACATAGGTCTAGAGTAGTGAGAAGTTAAGCTACAGTACTGATACTAAAATGTAGAGAACAAATGATTCAAGATCGAACTCATCCTACAGCAAATGTGTGGGCAAGACAAAAACCTTAAGAAAGTTGTGGCATGTTCGAAGTTATAGCCAGGAATTGCAATACCAAAAGAAAAATACCATAATAAGCAGAACCAGCAAAAGCTGAAGAAGAAGACAAGACAACCAAGTGATCTGATGTACATGTTCAATAGATCCCATAGTTCCGCTAGGCGCTCGACTAGGTGCGACTGGTCAGTGGGCGAAGCCCGTCGCCTCAACTACAGGGGTAGTCGCCGATCTGGGCGCTAGGGGGCCTTAGGCGGCGCGGAGGCGGACGCGTGCGCAAGCCCGCAGAAAAATTACGCAGCGGGCCAGGGCGTGAAGGTTTCTCGCGCAGAGGCAGACGTCGCAGGCGGGCGCGCGCGCACAGATGGCCTCGGCTGTGCGAAAACAGGAGGGAAGTATAAAGGAAACGACGCAGTTCCTGCCTGCCATTCGCTTCTTCCCTCCGAGCACATCTCTGCCCGCCCGACGCGCTTCCTCCCGCCGGTCTTGCTCCTCCACGGAGGTCCCGTGGGCGCCAGTCGTGCTCGTCGCCGTCTCCTCACCTGGAAATTCATCCCCCCCGGCGCACCCCTCCTGCAGTCTTGCCTGGAAGGTCATCCCCACCAGCGCACCCCTCCCCGCCCCAAGGTCCGTCCCCTCCCCCGCCGGCAGCTGTGCTCCCCTGCTCCTCTCCCCTCCCCTGTTCTTCACCCCTCCCTCGCGCATCTCGTAGGCATTCACAGGGATTGCAGGTGGATACGCAGGCCCTGCTCCTCCCCGTCCTGCTCCCCTGCTCGCTGCTCCCCTCCCCTGCTCCTACCCTCTGTTTTCAAGTTGAATACATGGATGATGAATAGGAATGCCTGATCTGAACTCTGTGATTGCCACTGGATCTGAACTCTGAATCCCTGTGAATGCCTGATATTACTCTGAATGTCTGAATGGTGAATGTTATTTCTGAATGGTGTATGTTTTTGCATTTGCATTTGCTCTGAATGCCTGAATGTGAGCTCTGAATGCCTGAATATATAAGTTATGGCAAAATTGCCAAAACGCCTAGGAAAATGCGTAGGAACGCCTAGGCGCGATAACTCCCACCTAGGCGCTAGGCAGAGGGTCGGCGCCTAGAAGCCGCCTAGCGCCTAGCTAAACTTTGATAAATCCTATCATGGGAAAATCCAATACATAAGCACCTTCCTCCAAAATGCATGACTAAAAGGGCAAGAGTTCAAACATCATATCCCAGTCTAAAGGCTCCCCTCTTTCCAAACCTGGTAGCTAAAAGTACCACAGATTTTCTTTCCCAACAAACTATCTAAGCCTACCACAGCCATCCGCTCCAAATCTGGTTCGTAAGTCCTACTCCTGTAACCAGTACAAACACAAATATATCCACTTAACCAATTTCAGTTTGCCTCCTGCATTGAAACACTAAGATGTCCAGTCTAATGCAACAGGCTTGTCTTACTTTCTCCCAAGCTTCCAGCGTTCAGACATTATCCACGCTATTGTGTCGCATCCATTAGATAAAAGTAAATCCTCCCACAAGCGACAACGACAAAAATGTCTGTGCGTTCTTGAAATGATTAGCTGGCACCACAACAAAACAAGTGGATGAACCAACCACCGGATTGAGAGAAAAGATAATCCTGCGTGGTTGTGTGATATTCCAAAATAGGTAACTCCTTAGTCACTAGTCCTTACCACTAATAGCATTTGCAAGAAATCTAAAATAGAAACCCTAAATGAATAGTGGACACTGTGACAGCACTCACAGCTCCTACATCTAATACTACTATAGACTCCAACATCTAATACTATTATCTGATATACTGCCTTAAAGATAACTAAACCGAGTATGAACTCGAGGGCCCCAAAGGGGAAAGGAAACAATACAGGTGCATCCGATTCCCACTAATCGGGCAGCGCGCTCAGACTACGACCTTCATGTCAACGAATCGCCCAGATCGACGAGAGCCCGCTGGCCTACGAACCGTGTAAACCCTAGCAGTGGGCCCAACAACGAACAGCTAAACAGGCACGGAATCGTGGGAGTGGGGAGTGGGGAGAGGACAGCGCAAGCCGTGCCCGGACCTTGGGAGAGGAGCCGGCTGACCGCCTCGTCGGGGTCCATGCCGCACTCGCGCAGTGCGGCATAGATCTCCGCCTCGGGGCGGTTCACGATCTCCTTGAGGCTCTGCACCAGCTTCCTCGACCCGGGCGGGACGGGCGCCGCCGCCCCCTTCCCTCCGGCTCCGCCGCCGCTCATCCTCGCCGCCGGGATCCCCTCCTGGGACTAGGGGACAGGGAGACGAGAAGGGCCCGGCGTTGCTGCGGTGGGCGGGTGTGGTGGTGGTGGCGGTAGCTTCGGTTTCGGCCTGGTTCACTTTGCTCTCTCCCACGCAACGGCGGCCGCTGCCTAATTCCAAAACCCTTCCTCCTCCCCCTCCCTCGCTGCGGCCGAGTTTATATAGCTAGACGGAAAGGATTACGGAGAAGGGATTAACACGGGACCATAACTCTTTCCCAGCCCCATGTATGGTACGGCGTACGCGGCAATTACCCTGTGTCACATGTATTATTTGCGACTACTCCTGAAGTCCTGTCCTGATTACCGTTTTTTCCACATTTTATATACAGTAATAAAGCAAACAACCTATCACCCTATAATAAATATACAAATAATAAACCGCATACCTTTACAAAGACTCTAAGAAAATAAACTTGAGCAGACACATCTCAAGATCCGTGAAGCAACACTTAGGGCTTGTTTGGGTCGCCGTGGTAAAGTTTACCGTCCGTCACATGGAGTATTAATATAGATTATTTATGAAACTAAAAACATATTTAGAGATTAATTTGTGAGACAAATCTTTTGAGTCTAATTAGTCCATGATTAGATATTAATTGACAAATGAAACGAAATGTTACACATATTAAACTTAAACAACCCCGACCAAACACCCTCTTATTTTCACTAGGCACGTCACCTACTACGAAAATGTAAAATCCTACTTCTACAAGATCTTCAAACGACTAA
>Ga0182004_10004495_pt1 | contig 11253 bp, 11 predicted proteins | sample Sormic07211540_1_FD_120479 | JGI IMG/M metagenome (GOLD analysis project Ga0182004, IMG submission 120479) | Endophyte microbial communities from Sorghum bicolor roots, Mead, Nebraska, USA - 072115-40_1 MetaG | ecosystem: Host-associated > Plants > Roots > Unclassified | place: USA: Nebraska...
CGTCCTTTTCTTCACCGACATCATCCACCGGTTTGGGATTCCCAACGTCATCATCACCGACAACGGCACTCAGTTCACCAGCAAAAAGTTCTTGGACTTCTGCGATCAGCATCACATCCGTGTGAATTGGTGCGCAGTGGCCCACCCTAGAACTAACGGCCAGGTTGAGCGTGCCAAAGGCATGATTTTATAAGGGCTCAAACCAAGGATCTACAATCGTTTGAAGAAGTTCGGCAAGAAGTGGGTCGAGGAGCTTTCCTCGGTCTTATGGAGCCTAAGGACTACGCCAAGCAGGGCCACAAAATACACCCCATTCTTCATGGTCTACGGCTCTAAGGCAGTGCTCCCAACAGACCTCGAGTATGGGTCCCCTTGACTCAAAGCATACAACGAGCAATCAAATAAGGAGACTCAAGAAAATGCAGTCGACCAACACGAGGAACCTCGAGACATGGCCCTCATCAACTCCACCAGATACCAGCAGAAGCTTCGACGCTACCACGACAAGCACGTGCACAAGAGAGATCTGAACGTGGGCGACCTCGTCCTACGACGATGGCAAAGTAATCAAGGACGCCACAAGCTGACCCCGCCCTGGGAAGGTCCATACGTGGTGGCCGAGGTCTTGAAGCCAGGAACGTACAAGCTGGTGGACGAAAAAGGCGCGATCTTCACCAACGCATGGAACATCGAACAGCTACGTCGATTCTACCCCTGGAATTCCAAAGCTTTATGTTCCCATGTATATCTTGTATCAAAGCCATATGAATGAATGCATAAGTGAACGAGATCTTTCCCTCGAGTAACTTACTTTTTTTTGGGTCAAAGCCTAGACGTTAGAAGGGAGTACCAACTATGACACATCATATTCGATACTCCCTCCTGGGCTAGCAGGGGGATTCCCCCCCAAGCACCGAAAAAACTAAGCAATTTTTTTGTCCCTACTTAGTAAACCTGGCACGGTCGAGTAGTTGAGGCACCTCGAGCCCCTTAAGGGCCGAGAGAACGACGAGCCTGAGAACTCCTACACCCCCGGGCTATGAAAACTCTACTCGCTTCCTCACCCTTGAGGCGATCGAAGACCGCCTTAAACAAAAGACTAAACAGGGAATACGAACGTAGGCGTAAAAAGAAACAAAACAGCCTCGAGCGGAAACACAGATAAAACATTCACAAGATCCTTCAGGTCACTTAAAAGCACAATGTTACTCAAGATAAGCTAGAAAATACTATACAAGGGGCCCAGGCACCAAAGTAGGCTCGCAGGCCTCAGTCAGCGTCTCGGTCCTCACCATCCTCACCCGCGCCTAAGTCTTTGGAGCCCGCTCCCACCTTGAGCCTTTTCGCCATTGACGGCTGGGCTTGCTCGAGCGTCCGCTTCAACCTGGGAAGAGAGGAATGGGCATAAAGAAGACCGTTATACGAGAAAACGCAAAGAATCGGGAGAATAAGAATCACAGCGTCGAAGAACTTACCCCACAGGGAGAACGGCTCGCCTGCCGGCACCTCGACCAGTGGGCCTCGAGCCACCCCTCGTCAAAGTCCCAGGCCCCTCGAAGACAGGCGCTGGTCTTGGCCCAGCGTCTCTCGCCTGGCGAGCGCCTGGATTGGTGCTCCTACGGCCGGGTTCTCCCTTCTCGGAGGCCGCGGCGCGACCGCGGGTCAACGGCCCCGTCGCTTGGGGCTTAGCCCGGCCACCAGCCTTTGGTGCAAGGGGAGGCTGGGGGTGCGAGGCGGCCCGACTTACTACGGGCGCAGGAGGGGTGTCAGCACGGGGGCGTTGAGATCCGCCTAGCCCCTCCTTTGGCGCTCCCATCCGCGGGGCGTCGACGTCGCCAGAGGCGGACCCTCAAGGATCCGGTCGAGGCGAGACGCCATCCCCTTGGAATCGTCGCTGTCGTCATCGCCATCCCCGCCATTATCCTCACTGGGGGATTCTTCTTCAGGCTCCCCCTCTGCCTGGATTTAGCTCGACGCGCCTCTAGCGCTTGGCGGTCGAGCTTCTTCTTCCTTTTCCCTTTCTTCTCGGAGTCCTTGGCGGACTTTTGTTTCTTGGCGGACAGGCGCCGTCTATCACGGTCGACCTCGTCCTCCTTTACTGGAGGCCTCGAGGACCGGACATCAATCCATCCCTGCAAGAGCGAAGGCAGGCCTAAAAAAGGGATCGAAAGAAATCTAGGATCGAAACCATGTGCAGAAAGAAGACTTACCAGGTCGATGGTGCCTGCATCAGGCCTCATGGGGAAGCCGTTGACGTGCTCTGGCTTAAAGTCGCCGGCAATGGCCGCCCTGACCCGAGCCACAACCTCATCGTCCGGTGGAGCCTTGTTGGACATCCAGCACGCCTCGAGGTCTCGGGATGAGATGCCAGGACCCATCTTGTCCATCCTCAGCGGCCAGGACTTCAACGGGAGAACTCTCCGGTGATGGACGGCCGAGAGGACGAGAGCGGTGGACAGGCCCTCCAAGCGCAGCTTCTCAGGGCGTTGAGGAGGGGGTCGTGCCGCGACTGGTGAACTTGGACGACGCCGTACGTCCAGTTCTCCGGACGCTCCGTGATCAAGCGACCGGTGTAGGCGGGCAGGAGATCGTCGTCGTTCCTCAGGTAGAACCACTGGGAGTCCCATCCGGCGTGGTTCGTCGACAATCCCACCGGGATGTACTCGCGTGACCTCTCTGTCTTCCCTGTCTTCAGCACCAGGTTGAGGCACCCCGCCCGCACAGGCTTCCTCACGCCAGTGGTCCCGGTGGGGGCGTTGAAGTGCTCGCCCCTGTAGAGGTGGAGCCACAGCTCCCAGTGGGGCATCATCCCCAAATAACCCTCACACACCGTGGCAAAGACCGCCGCGACAGTGATGGTGTTTGGCGAGAAGTGTTGAAGCTCCACCCCGTAGTGGTGGCAGAGCGCCCGCATGAAGCGGCTCGGAGGAGCGCCCAGGCTGTGGCGGTGGAACTTGGCGAACGAGACCACATAGCCCTTAGGCGGCTTGGGCTCCCGGTGGTCCGCCGCCGGTGCGATCCACTCCGACGACGACAGCGATGTGCGACGGTGAGCTCTAGCAGCCGGCGTTCCGTCATCGACGACGGGCGCCAATCGTCGGCGGCGATGAGTCTCACAGGCATCTTGGATGGAAGGAGAGCGGATTCGCCACCACTCGAGGGGTGCGCACGCGAGAGGGCAAGAGGGCTAGGATGGCGAGAAGGCTAAGGCAGGAATGAAGGCAGAAGGCGGAAGGGAGAATGGCGGCGAGGCCACAGGATACTTATAGGCAGCAACCCACCAACGGACAGATCCGATAAATGAGGTAACTCCCCCCATAAATGCGCCGCCTAACGGTCTTTTTTCCTTCACAGACGGGACGCTCCGAATTCTGCGCCGGTACAGCGTCGCAACGGCTCCCGTCTGAAAAGACGCACCCAACGGGCAAAAAGGCAAACCGCCGCGGCCTCTTCCTTCCCTTGTAAGCCAAGGTACGCACCCACGAAAGCCTCAAGAGGTCGCAGGCTTACCCGCCGAAAGGGTTCGACAGCCGATCTCGAGCACCAGAGTCAGGGATGCCCAGCGAGTGGTCGAAAATCGAGGCTCGCCACGAGAACTCACTGGGAATTTCCGAGTTAGGGTCGAGACCGTCGAGAGGAATCCCCCCGAACAGAGGCATCGAGCCGCTGGACTCTATCGAACGAGCCTAGTATCCCCGACCACACTGACCCCGCTTTATGAGAACGCCTCCGGGCTACAGCTGACCCCCTCAAAAGGGGCACAGGTTCTCACTTGGACTACCCGTTAGGAGCTCGATCTAGGGTGGATGACGCTCGCTCTATCGAGAGTACGTTGAAACCCCTACGCAAAACGAGCTAATCAGAACCGTCCACCACTGGTGTCGACAACGTTTCTACGAATCAGGCAATATAACCCTCAAAGGAGTCAAAAACTCCTCCAAGGGCTCGCGGGCTACCCTCGCGGGGTCGCTCGCGCGCCCCCACAGAAACTCGACCACGGAATAAAGCCTCCACTCGAGCGCCAGCGCTCAAATAGAGGCTCGGGGGCTACTGTCGAGGTTATCAGTAAGGGGTATCCCAACTGATGTACATAATGAGACTGTTTGTACACAGGTCGAGGCCCCCAACTCGACCCTCTAATCAGTCACATGCACAGTCATCGACTGCCACAGCCTCGAAGATGGAAAAGGTGTCGAGCGAATCGATCTAGGCTCGAGCGCTGCTACCGTCGAAAATGGAAATAGGCTCGAATGAACCAGGAGGCGTCGAGCGCAAGGACGCCGCCCGCCGCCTGACGCGCGCACGGGAACCAGGGCATTTAATGCGCCTGTCACGTTCTCACCTAACACGCAGATCACGAGAAGCGTGATAGGGAACAGGCACCCGTCCCATCGGTCTTTTTGCAGCCTTCCCCACCAAATTACCCTGGGCGTGTCAGGACACAGGAAGCATGGTCGGAACGTCTAATCAAGACCCCCTCGAGACGCCCAAGGTCAGCGCTCTGGATAGCAAGGCGCTACATGGCGTCCGACCCTCGACCAGACATGTTTCCTTCCTGGGGAAGGGTTGGACATAGAATGACAATGCCGCAACCACTCCAACGTATCAGCCGCCGTGACGTACATGCGTGCAACAGATGAGCCAGTCCAAGACGGCGTACAGAGCAGGATACAGGGGCACGTGTAATCATCGTCAAGCTATCAAGACGGGACGGCTCGAGGCCACGCCGGTACGGAGGCCTCGAGTAGGTCAGCGCGCCATACCTCTATCGACCCCTACTCTGACGCCTATACTTGTACCCTGGGCTTCTCCTTGGAACTATAAAAGGGAAAACCCGAGGAGAGATAAAACCAGGAACACACCATCACGCAATACTCCACAACATCACCCCACACGACACAAGACAACGCTCATACGCAGTAGAACTTCCATACTCCACCCCAGTTCATACACGCTTGTATTCACCCCTGTACAGGCACTTAGGTGCAAAATAATACAAACTCTCCCTCCCCTGCTGGACGTAGGGCCTTCTCTTGCCCAAACCAGGATAAATCCTTGTGTCTTTTTGCATCACCATCTGGAAAAGGGAGCACGCATACAAATTTACTCGTTGGTGTGACCCCCCGTGGGGAAAATACCGACAAGTTTGTTAGTGATGCTCTTACCCAAGAGAATTACAACACGGTGTACACTGCGACCAAGACTTGCAAGCGAGCTTTTGAGGCCGGAGCAGGGGCATCTCAGTCCAAGGCTCTAGTGGTAGCTAGGCCCTAGTATCGTGCTCCAACCCCTAACACACGATACCGTCCTCCAGCAAAGACAAATCAGAAAAAGACGGGGTTCCGCAAGGGGTATTCTTTGCTCTTCCTTGGGGAACACCTGGCCTAGCTATGCCAAGACTCCACCTGCCAACCGTCTGTGCTGGAACTGTATTCACATAGGGCATTGGCAAAGCAACTGTCCTTACCCGCCAAAGAAGGGCAATCAAGGGAACGTCCATTAGGGGCGTGTTCACTACACAACCGTGGAAGCTATCCCTGCTAGTGAGGTAGTTACGGCTGGTAAGTTTCTGGGTAACCAATGTGATGCACTTGTACTTTTTGATTCAGGGGCATCGCAGTCCTTTGTGAGTTCAAATTTTGTGTCTAAGCATAATCTCAAGGCGGTTACACTTGATAAAGGCAGCTATTGCATTAGTGCCACTAGGAACAATATTTCTACAAATCAAGTGGTTTTGGGGGCAACTCTGGAAATAGGAGATCGTCAGTTCATTGCTGATCTGGTTGTTTTGCCCGGTGTGGGTATAGATGTAATTCTGGGAACGAAATGGATGAGTGGTAACGGGGTTCTTATCGACACCACTACTCGCGTGGTGATGTTGAGAGACCCTGGTACTAAGGAGGATTTCTTAGTGCAACTTCCTCGGGATATTCATATCCGTAGCATGATGAATGCAGTTACATCTAGGGCCATCGAGGATATTCTGGTGGTGTGTGAGTTTCCGGATGTATTCCCTGATGATTTACCCGGGCTTCCTCCAGACCGAGATGTGGAGTTCAAAATTGAATTGCTTCCAGGTACTGCTCCTATCTCTAGAAGGCCATATAGAATGCCACCAAATGAGCTAGCTGAGCTTAAGGCCCAGCTGAATGAATTGTTAAAGAAGGGTCTTATTCATCCTAGTTCTTCTCCTTGGAGTTGCCCAACTATCTTTGTGAAGACGAAAGATCAGTCTTTTTGCGTGTGTGTGGACTATCGTCCCCTAAATGCGGTGACCATCAAGAATAAGTATCCTCTTCCTCGCATAGATATCTTGTATGATTAGCTGTCTAAAGCTAAGGTATTCTCCAAGATTGATTTGCAGTCTGGGTACCATCAGATCAAGATCCGTCCTGAAGATGTACCTAAAACCGCTTTCTCGACAAGGTATGGGTTGTATGAGTATCTCGTCATGCCCTTCGGTCTCACGAATGCACCGGCACACTTCAAGTATCTCATGAATTCGGTCTTCATGCCCGAATTGGACAAGTTTGTGGTGGTCTTCATTGATGATATCTTGGTGTATTCTCGCAATGAAGAAGAACATGCAAAGCATCTGCGTGTATTGTTAACTCATTTGCGTGAGCATCATCTTCATGCCAAGTTTAGCAAATGTGAGTTTTGGCTAAAGAAAGTAACTTTCTTGGGCCATGTCTTATCTAAAGAAGGCATATCAGTGGATCCAGCCAAGGTGCAAGAAGTGCTAGATTGGAAGGTTCCAACTTCGGTGCACGAGGTTCGGAATTTTTTGGGTTTGGCTGGGTATTATCGTCGTTTCATTTTGGAGTTCTCAAAAATATCGAAGCCTATGACTCACCTACTTCAAAAAGATGAGAAGTTTGTCTCGACGCCTGAGTGTGTAGAGGCATTCCATAAGTTGAGGACATTGCTGACATCAGCTCCTGTCTTAGCTCATCCTGACATCAAGAAGCCTTTCGATGTCTTTTGCGATGCATCTCGTATCTGTCTGGGCTGTGTGTTGATGCAAGAAGGTCGTGTAATCGCTTATGCCTGGCACCAACTTCGAAAACATGAGGTCAGTTATCCTACTCACGATTTAGAATTGGCTGCGGGTGTTCATGCTTTGAAGATCTGGAGGCACTATTTGCTGGGTAATTTGTGCAATATGTACACTGACTATAAAAGTCTCAAGTACATCTTCCCCAACCTGAATTGAACATGCGGCAGCGAAGGTGGCTTGAGTTGATTAAAGATTATAATCTTCAAGTGCACTACCATCTAGGCAAGGCAAACGTGGTTGCGGATGCCTTGAGTCGGAAGTCGCACTGCCATTCAATTCAGCTTGAAGATCCATCGTTGTCACGTCTTATGCACCTGCTAGTGCCTCATCAGATTGCTCTGGAAAGTTCTCTTCGCAATCAAGTGATCGATTTGCAGCAAACTGATGTAGGTATCCACCATATAAAGCGGAAGATGAAAGAGGAAGAAACTAAGCATTTCCGGGTCGATATGAACGGAATTCTATGGTTCAAAGATCGGCTTGTTGTGCCAAAGAACCGTGAGCTCCAAAATCAGATCTTATCTAAAGCTCATTTGTCTAAGCTGTCTATTCATCCTGGTAGTAGTAAGATGTATCAGGATCTGAAAACTCTGTTTTGGTGGACAAAGATGAAAAAGGAGATTGTTGCTTTTGTTGCTCGTTGTGATAACTGTTGTCGTCTGAAGGCAGCTCACATGAAAGCAGGTTTACTTCAACCCTTTGCAATTCCTAGTCGGAAATGGGAAGAAGTAAGTATGGATTTTATTTCTGGACTCCCAACTTCTGTTAAGGGTTATGACTCTATCTAGGTGATTGTGGATCGCTTGACCAAGGTTGCTCGCTTTATTCCAGTTCGAACTGACTATCGTCCACATCAATATGCGGAGTTGTACTTCAAGCACATTGTTCGTCAGTATGGTGTGGCTTGAACTATCATATCAGATCGTGGACCGCAGTTCACTACCCGCTTTTGGGAATGTCTTCATGAGCAGATTGGTACTCACTTAGTTCACAGTTCTACATATCATCCCCAAACAGCCGGCCAAATTGAATGTGTTAACCAAATCCTAGAAGATATGTTGAGGGCATGTGCTCTCTCTTCAAAGGGTTCTTGGGTAAAGTAGTTACTGTTAGCTGAGTTCTCTTATAACAACAGTTACCAAGAGAGCATCAAGATGGCTTCGTTTGAATCCTTGTATGGTCGAAAGTGTCGAACCGCTTTAAATTGGGTGGAACCCGGGAGCGAAGGTATTATGGCATCGACTTTGTGAATGATGCGGAGCAGCGAGTCTGTACAATCCAGCAACATCTAGAAGCTGCTCAAGCTCGTCATAAAAGTTATGCTCACAAGAGAAGAAAACTTATCGAGTTTGTGGTTGGGGATCACGTGTATCTCAAGGTAGCTCCGATGAAGGGTGTACAAAGGTTTAGAGTCAAGTGAAAGCTTGCACCCCGTTATGTGGGACCTTATCGGATTCTTGAGAGGAAAGGGAATGTGGCTTACAAGGTTCAACTACCGGTTGAGCTACGAGCTATTTTTCCTGTCTTTCACGTATCACAATTGAAGAAATGCCTTCGTGTTCCGGAAGAAAGAGTGGAGGTTTGGGATATCAAGTTAAAATCAGACTTGGTGTATGAAGAGAAGCCTGTGGCGGTTATTGACCGCAAGGAGCGGGTGACTTGTAATCGTGTGGTTAAGTTCTACACAGTGTTGTGGAGTAACCACGGGGAGGAAGATGCTACTTGGGAGACAGAGGACTACATAAAAGAAGTTTATAAAGCCTTCTTCGAAAATCAGTAAGCTTTCAAATATCGGGACGAGATTTTTTGTAAGGGGGAGGGCTGTAACACCCCAGTGTTATGGTTGCATCCTTTCACATGCAGAACATGAGCATCATCATCTTCATAAGCATACCATGATCATCATTCAACTTGGGTCGTGTCATTTTATGCATAAGTATGGTTTAACTTGATTAATTATGCCTTCTATGCTTAGGTTTGTTTGTGCCATGCTCTTGCTTGTGTACTAGGTCTTGGTAAATAGTTTATCTATGCCTAACACAACCTTGGGAGCAATGTTCATGTTGGTCATATCTCCAAATTTTGTCTCTAATTCATACTTTCACTCATAGGCCCTATAAACATCTTTTGCTTAGGCTTTTAAAAAGTTTGTTATAGATTGTTTGCATGTCAAAACTTCCTAAAGTAACGTTGTAGAAAATGTTATAAGGAACAAAAGTTGTTTCATGGCCATCTCATGAAAATGACCACAACTTGCTCAAAAAGTGCTCACAAGGCAGATTTGGGGGCTGTTTTGACACTTAGCAAAATTTTGCCAAGTCCTGGCGCCACCAGTTTGGCTGATCGATTTTGGGAGCTTCATATCTTTTCATCCAGGCCGAATTGTCCTTGCTCCATTTGACAAACTTGTAGAACTCGATTAGTCCTCCAAGAATGTCAACTACACCATCACCTAATTCGCCACGGTTTGGAAGTTAATTAATGCAAAAGTAGCTCTCTCAGTCAGCAATGCGATCTCTGAATGGACGTCGTCCTCGCCGTCGTGGCCGACCAGGCGCAGCACCTGGCTGCCATTTGGCGACCGTAAGCCGGCACTGGCCCCACTCGTCAGGTCATCGACGCCATCATAGACGCCACACCACCCCGCACTCGCCTAGCGCCCGTCCACTCTCTCCATCCCGCTCTCTCGCGACTCTGACGGCGAAAACGCCATCGCCATTGCCGCCGAGAGCTTCGCGAGCTCCTCACGCACTCATCTTCGCGTCTCACCTCTCCTCCGAGCATCTCTGAGTCCGCCTCGAGCTCCTCCATCTTCTCCACCTCTTGGCTGGCCGAGATTTCCCTGAGGTGAGCCACATTTCGCAGGATAGCCGTCGTCGGGTTCACGGCCGTCGCCACCGCGATTCCGACAAACCTCGCCGCTGCTCCATCCGCATCTTATTTCTTCTCTCCGAGTCACATTAGAGCTTATTTAGGTCACTGTCGTGGTCTGTGTCACGCCATTCCGGCTTTGGTGACACCGTCGTGCGGGAATATGGCCGCCGTGCCGCCGTGCTCACCACCGACGACCACCCCGCATGTGAGCAGACTCACCGGAGCCGTTAGGGTTAGGCCTTTCTACCTAGAAAGCTCCACGTTGTCTCACTGATGCTTAAGCCGCCCTTCCCCGATGCTCTACCGGTCGGAGATGGGCGGCGTAAGCCGAGGTAGCTCCGCCGTGCCGTGCCACCATGGCCGACGGCGACCCCTTCCCGTCGCTCCAACCCTTGAAGTCCCTACCTCTATCGATGTGGAATGACTCAAGGAGCACGCTGGTGCCCTTGGATCCACCGGAGAAGCTCACCGTCGGCGAGCATTCGCCGGCGAGTGTGCTCTCTGTTTCCTGTGTCGCTGACATGCGGGTCCCGCTGTCAGTGACTTGACGCCTCCCTCCTCTTTCACTACACCACAGCCCTTAATCAGCGACTGACTTGAAGTTGCTGTAAGGGGTGTATAACGATGGACGGTCCGTGGCTAAAAGTTATAGCGACGGACCTCAGCAGTTGCTGTTGAAGTCGTGGTCGTATGTATATAGCGACAGACTTCATCTTTAGCTACGGACCGTCCATCGCCCCAGCTTTTAGCAACGGACGACATGTTAGAACATTTAGCAACGGACAATTCACTGCAACATGAACTTTTAGCAACTGACAGTCCATCGAGATCAATTGAATAGGATTAAAAAAAATAAAACCTTATATATCTAAAACTCATAGACATTGGATCAAACATTCAAGATGGATGCCATATTAAAATCATGTACACAAATTTGGAGTAGCCATACACCAAAAATTATACTAGTCCTTGTTGGAACATATAGCTGATGATCAATAGCATGGCTAATCCTAGCTAATGAACACAATGAACACAATGTTATCCTAGCTTAACATAGTAGATGCTATCCGTTTGGCAACCATCTTCGTCAAAAACTCTAATTGGATTGTTTGGCTGCACATTTTTGTTGACAAGCTGTTGGCTAGCAGCAGCTAGAAGTTCCTGAAAAAAGTGTGCATTACAGGCAGGCACAAAGGTAGACTAGTTCCATCCTTCACTATTTCAGAATTACTTTCTCAGCTAATTGGCAAATTTACTTTGGTACGAGTACCTACCATACATTATTTTTCAGAACTGAATTTTCAGATCATAAGTTTTCA
>Ga0182004_10004496_pt1 | contig 11252 bp, 8 predicted proteins | sample Sormic07211540_1_FD_120479 | JGI IMG/M metagenome (GOLD analysis project Ga0182004, IMG submission 120479) | Endophyte microbial communities from Sorghum bicolor roots, Mead, Nebraska, USA - 072115-40_1 MetaG | ecosystem: Host-associated > Plants > Roots > Unclassified | place: USA: Nebraska...
GGGTGGGTGGTTGGGGGGGGGCGGGGTGTGGGGGGCATTGTTGTCTGATGCTAGATGTGCTGATCAATTGGGCATTTGATATTGAGATCGACTCACTCGATTGAATCATTTTGTTGTATTTTGTTGGACTGGACGATTCCAAATTCCCGTTGTATTTACTTGTTTCCTCTTCCCCTATGTTTCCCAATGTTTATTCAGAGAGTGCAGCGGGGCATCTTGCAATCTGACATTCAATCGAAGGCAGACAAGACTCCTGTTACAGTCGCGGATTATGGTACATGAGCATACTAATTTATACAAGAATGTGGAGAGCATGTCTATGATACGTTATCCATCAGTTGGAGTCCTCTCAGAATGAAAACTAGACATGCGGCCTCCTGCATATTCTGAACTTTTGATTTAATTGCTACTCTTGGTTTCATGACCAGGATCACAAGTATTGGTATGTCTGGTCCTGAAGAAGGAATTGCCTTCTCACTCTTTCTCAATCGTAGCTGAAGAGGTAACCAGCATATGCTTCACTTGTCTTGTTATTGTACACAGATCACATAAGCATTTTCCTGTACTCTTTTTGCGAGGCATTTTCCTGTACTTAATTAGTTAATTGTAAATTTGTACTTTTATAGGATTCAAAAGACTTGAGAGAAGATGGTGCCCAAGAAATTCTAGAACACATTACTACCCTTGTAAATGAAACCATTGTAAATGATGGTTCGTACAACATGTCGTTATCTAAGGAAGACGTGCTTGCTGCAATTGATGGTGGTAAATCTGAGGGAGGTCCATCTGGGCGACATTGGATATTGGACCCAATAGATGGCACTAAAGGGTGAGTTTGATAACTTACACCTACAAATTTCATGTTTTACCAACTAATTATAGCTTCATATACTCAGGTTCTTCAAAATTAGGCCTGCCAAATTATACTAGCATACTTGGTGTTATCCTTTACCATTGATGTATAATTTATCTATGATTTCCTAGCTGGAAATCATTACACCGGCATGGAGTCATGGAAGAACTTTACATGTGAGAGCACAGTGATATCCCTTATTTTTCTGTAAACTAGATGCATCGGATGACTTATTAACGATGACTTTATATGATTTGATCTATTTGTTTTGTATATACAAAATGTAACAGCTCACAGAGTTGAACTGTTTACTAGTACCTTGCATTGCTTCTCCATTCACATACCTGGTTAATTATGAATTGCATTAGATAAACAGAGTTGAATTTGATTTTTGGAGATGATTTTTGAAGAGGTAATAAGAGTTATTTCAATTGGTGCCATTTGATAAAAAACTATTGACAATGCAGGACCTTCGTTTAATATGCCTTAATGTATATTTTAATTGAGATTCTTATACTGAAAAATTTGATGCAGTTTCATAAGGGGAGATCAGTATGCAGTTGCACTTGGACTGCTTGATGAGGGCAAAGTTGTTCTGGGTGTGTTGGGATGTCCAAATCTTCCATTAAAATCAACAAACAAGAACAATAGCAGCTTTTCTGGGGATCAAATAGGTTCCCTCTTTTTTGCCACAATTGGTTGTGGAGCGCAAGTTGAGGCCTTAGAAGGATCTGAGCCACAAAAGGTAATCAATGCTTTTGATTTGGGCCATGAATGTAACTACTTCCAGTTTCAGAAGTTCATGTTTGGTTCATGAATATAACTACTTCCTGTTTTTGTAAGTTCATTTCTTTCTTATTTAACATTCTTTCTTTTCTAACTTACATTTTAGATTAGTGTTTGCTCCATCAATAATCCAGTCGACGCCTCATTCTTTGAATCCTTTGAAGCATCACACTCCAAGCGTGATTTAACTAGCTCCATTGCAGAGGTTGGTCCTTAATTATCATTTCTTAGCCCAGAGATCTTGATTAATTATATAAGTGAATCCTTTGTTCTTGTGTAATTAGAAACTTGGTGTCCAAGCTCCTCCTGTTAGAATGGATAGCCAAGCAAAATATGGTGCCCTAGCACGTGGTGATGGTGACATTTTTCTGCGCATTCCGCACAAAAGTTACATAGAAACAGTTTGGGATCATGCAGCTGGATCAATTGTTGTCACAGGTATGGAATATAATTCTATTCCAGGAGATAATTCAAACACCAACTTATAAAAGATCTATTTACCAATGCCCCCCTATCTGGTGTTTGCAGAAGCTGGTGGCATGGTAAAAGATGCCTCAGGAAACGATTTGGATTTTTCCAAAGGTAGATATCTTGATCGTGACAGAGGAATTATTGCAACAAATAAACATTTAATGCCACTTGTTCTAAAGGCGGTTCAAGAGGCTATGAAGGAGGAACAGTAGGCTGCTGTGCTCATAGAGCAGTCACGAAATTTGTTATGAAAATTTCCTTTTTGAATCAATATATTTGTTATGCACAATCTCGATGTGAAGAAAAGTATAACAATCCTGTTGTACTTGTACCATATGCTATTGTATCGTGCGAGTCATATGCCAGTCACATACTCACATGTCATTTTCTCAATAAATGGATATGAATTTATCTAATTGGACTTACCATTTTCTATGTTACAATGTTCATCTTTCTAGAAAAATCTTTGTTGAATTTGGTATTGTAACTTCTTACCTTTGGTTCAGAAAAATATAAGAATGAGTCCCACTCTATTGAACAGTAAATGTGATAGATAAGTGATTATATTGTGAGAAGATAGGGGGAAAATATGTTCGAGACAGATGTGAGGAACCATACAACATATACTTGTTGCTGTAAGTTGTAACTACATCTGAGGCAAAAGCATAGGCACACTATAAGATATTTGCGGTTCTATTTCTGATATAGTTTGCAGAATATCAATGTGCATTTAGTATTATTAGCATGGAAATTTTAGGTCAACAATTGTTGATATAGGGCCTTGAGAGATGAATTTGAAATTGTAAGTCTGATATTCACTGTTTGCTCCAATGATCCAATCTTTGATTTTTCTCCACCTTAACACAAACAAGGTATCGTCTCTTTTGCCTGTTTTTCTCTACAATGTTTTATTTTTCAAACTGTAAACACTGGAATCTTGTTAGCAGAGTTTCCGCTTTATACGCCAAATTATGACTGGAGGGCATTTAAGTTAGTTACAATAAGGGATCATTTGAAACGATCTGCCTCTTTGCTTACTAATATTTTATATGGAGCTTTAGTAGATAAGTAGATATTATTATTATTATTATTATAAGGTACATTGTGCAGGCGATGAAATATATTAGTATTACTCTATTTCACAAAAATGCCAGCAACAGGGCAATGCATCTATGAGCTTTTGGTGTGAGCATCTGCCAGGTTGAATTCTTGTTTAAGAACCTGTTGAATCAGCAGTTTTACTGGCTGAATCACTATATTATTTAAAATGCTATGGACCTGAGTCATCAATAATTACACAACGATATTGCTCATCTAAGGGCAAGAATACTAAACGGGTACATCAGTTGGGTAGTCTGCAGGGTGCTTCATGATTGTATCCCGCAGCAATTGCTCTTGTTCACATAGGTTAGAAGGAATCTTATCGTAAACATCAGTGAAAAGGTCAGCAACTGGTGGTTTTGGCATTCTTTCTGCAACCTGGATGGCTTGAAGAAGCTGCACAGAAGTTAACAGGCAATTTCAGATGTCATGTACGATGTATCACAGTGTGCTGGAAAGATGAATCTTTGTTCAGTACCTCTTTTCTCACTCTGCTCCTGAGCTCAGATTCTTCAGCATCAGACCACCAGTCATTACCCTGAACCCATTTTCTGTATCTGGAAATTGGATCCCTTGCTGTTCGCCAGTGCTCAATCTCATCAACTGGCCTGTACTTGGTTGAATCATCGGACGTCGAGTGATGACCAACTCGATATGTAAGTGCCTGAAATCTCATTAGTCAATACTCAGATTAATTATATTCTGAAGTTTTTGTTTCAGGTAATGTAACTCCATTGAACTACTGAGCACCTCAACTAAAATAGGTCTTCCTTCAGTTATAGCCATTTCTCGGGCTGCATGGACTGCGCTGTACACAGCAAGAGCATCATTGCCATCTACTCGGATACCACGGATCCCATAAGCCTGGCCACGGATTACAACTCCATCACCTGCAACAAGACTTGAATTTTAACATGGCATTGCATTGCTCACTTGTAACTGCCATGGATGAGTAAGAAGACATGTTTTGTTACTTCTGAATTGTTCAGTAGTTGGGGTGCTGATTGCCCAGCCATTGTTACGGCAGAAGAAGATCACTGGTGCTTCCATAACAGCTGCAAAGTTGAGCGCTGCATGGAAGTCTCCCTGAACAATTTTTATCTGTCAGGAGGGCTGGATATAATGGTACTGGCAAGCAACTGATCAGTGGCTGGTGAGTTTTCATGTACCTCACTTGTTCCACCGTCGCCAAAGTATGTGATGGCACATGCGTCCTTTTTGTCCATCTTCAGAGAGTAGGCAGCTCCAACAGCATGAGGAAGCTGAGTTCTGGGAAATAACGAATAATTAAACATATGTCCTTCAGTTGCATGATCTTTCTGGCATGGAAGAGATAGTTCAGACTTACGCAATAGGCGATGAGACAGTGAAATAATTCAGACGGTTTGACCCATAATGAATGGGCATCTGCCTCCCTTTACCATAGTCCAGCTTGTTCCCAAAGCACTGGTTTGCAAATTCCTGCAGAGTGAAGCCACGCCATAGAAGAACACCTGGTTCCCTGTACTATATTTTGGCTCCGCAGGTTACAGCGAAGAAAGGACAGAGGACAAATCAATTGTCGGAAATATTTTTTTTGCTAGATTAAGCTACAGAAAAGTGGAGTAACTGATGCTGTACCTGAGGCAGCACAATGTCATCCATACTGAGCGCAGCAGCAGAGGCTATGTTGATTGCTTCCTCGCCATTGGAAGTGAGATAAAACGAGATTCTACCCTGCCTCTGAGCCTCATAGAAAATGGTATCCATGATCTGGAGTGTGACCATCTCGCTGTACATTTTCACAGCCAACTCCTTACTGACCTGACAAGGGTGAATAACATTAGTCTTCAGGATAAATTTCCCTCACAGCATGTTTGCAGAGAATTTCTCAAAATGGTGCGGCGAGCAGCAGTGTACCTCTTGGAATCTACTGCCTGATATAGTTCTGCCGTCATCATCAAGCACACGGTAGCAGTTTATCCTTTCCTTCATCGAGTCTGGAAGGAAGTTCATTTCAGCCACGAAAGAAACTTTGCCTCCAGGGAAGTGAACTGCCTGCAAAATTAGCGGCGCATATTCAGTGTCCATGTGCATCGGTGACTGAAAATAGTTTAATTTAATTGAACTGAGAAGCACAGCAGCATCAGTGTAGCATTAGCCTTGGAGGCAGTGGACAAATTTAACCATATTGATTGAAGACAGTTGACCGCATTGACCATGTCATAGAGACAGCACTTTGGTCTGTATATAAAACACAAAGTGCAGGCTCCTAATCATTGGGTCTCACTCACCCTTTGACACAGAAAGCAAAGGTATAATACTGGAAGAGAGTAGCACTAACATTTTCTAGATGAAAGCACGTTACTATCTACTACAGCCATGAGCTTGTCAGGCAGTCAACCCAGGAAATCAGCAACACCAAACGTCCAAACCCATTGACCTAAAAGACTATCCATCCTTATCTGCTTTGTTTACTAATTGTTGTCAATTCTATCCACAATTGTGCTCCGTGACTTGTTACCTTCAATCTTCACATAGCGTACCGCGTACGTACTCGTGGAAAGAGTTGACGTGTCTGAATTTTGGACTGAGAGGAAGTACGTGAAGAACACAGATGAAGCCTTTATCATATCATATTATCTCCTCTATATCTTGTACCAAACCTTATCAAAAAAGCACATGTCATCACCTGCTACATCTGGATGTAGCATCCAGGATTGGAACTTCCAGATCCCACAAAAAGCCATAAGATTTTGCAAATCGGAAAGAGCATCCTGACCCAATTAAACAATTCCAATCCAGCTAACACACATACTACGGATTATACAAATATACTGGTACAAATCAAGAAGCATGTTTCACACATGGTTAGACGCATACCTGCTGATCGCTGGCGACGAATCCGTTCTCCGGCTCCTCGTCGACGACAGTGGCGGCAGCAGCGCTGCTCTCCCCTGCGAATCTTCGTACGGAGCAGAAGCCCCGGCGCCGGCTTGTCTCCACCGCCGCCGTCGATCCAAGAGCCGGCGGCGGCACCGCTCCCAAGAACCATGGACTGGTGGTGGGTTCGCCGGAGCCGCGGCCGGCAGGAAGCCTCCTCGCTGCACGGCGCGCCAGCTGGGTCGACGCCCTCGATAGCCATAGCGCTGCCATGTCAGACACACCGTGCTCTGCTCGGCCGAGCTCCAATCCTCTCCAATGGTGGCAGGCTGGCATGCAGCTAGCTGAGCTCAGCTCGACGAGAGGGATGTGTATTTATAGGTGGCCGTGTTGGAATTGGATAGAGGTAGACGACGATGAAATGAGGAAGGCAGCAATGGAGTGCGTGCGTGTGAAACTGTGAAATGAAAGAGAGGGACGGACGGACACTGAGCTGGAAAGATAAGTGTGCGGGGAAGCGAGGAGCATGGAGGGAGGGAGGAGGAGCAGACGGGCACGGCTCGCTGGGAGAGCGACGACGAACAGGGAGGGGGCCCAGGTGTCGGCGACGGCGGCGCACCAGGGGAATGGGGCTCCGGCGCGTGGGACCGGGCTGGGTGATGGGCGGGTGGGGGTGGTGGTGACAGAGATCGGCGTCAGCTCAGGAGGTTCATCGTGTGCTGGTTGGTAGGTTGGGGACGGACCGGTGACGACATGATCACGTTGATGAACCACGTGTTGGGTGGTGCCATGAGTCCTATGGTACTACTGCCATAGGAATATGCCTTGTTTAGTTCCGGAAAAATTTCGAATGTCGCTACTGTAGCACTTTCGTTTGTTTGTGGTAAATATTGTCTAATTATGGATTAACTAGAATCAAAAAATTCGTCTCGCGATTTACAGACAAATTGTGTAATTAGTTTTTGTTTTCGTCTATATTTAATGCTTCATGCATGTGCCGCAAGATTCGAAGTGACGGGGAATCTTGAAAACTTTTTGAATTTCGAGTTGAACTAAACAAGGCCTAGGATGGATGGATGCTGGTGGCTGAGAGGTAAAAGTGGAGAAAAAGACAGTAAATTTTAAGGCTTTCGTTTTCGTTCCTATGGCATGTAAGAAATTTGTATTTATCTTCTTTTTTTTTGTAAACAAAAAACTGGAATCTAGTTGATCTTTTTGTCGGCCAGCTATAGGACAATTTGTCATATGCTTTGTAAGGTTCCAGTTAAGTATCTATCATTAAACCGGCCGAGGACAATTTGTCATATATGCTTTGTAGATTCCAGTTAAGTATCTATCATTAACCGGCCCGGTTCCTTTTTTGGTGGTTTTGGCCACGTACGCTATCATGTGGTGTGTAGTAAGACCAATCGATCTACCACGCTAGGCGGTGGTAGTTCTTGATTCGTGAAGGCGGCAGTTCTTGGAAATATAGTCTATATATACAATCCGTACGTATGAGTAGCTTGTCTATACAATAGTATCACCTTACCTAACAGTGAACATGTTTATTTTTATTTTATTTTTGAGGAATGAGCACGTTTATTTTGAGCTAACACTCATGATGCAACAATTTTTTTTTCCCAAACCGACATAGAAGATACTACTACGTGTCTAAATCATACATCTATCATATACTCCTCCTGGAAGCCGTGTTTGGATGGCATCGACGGTAGGTTGTAATGCTGCAAGTTCGGGGTTGGGCAGTTATTTGCTTTGAAATCGTACTTGTGGCATATCGAACTTTACTTAGGCATTCTATGTTGTGTTTGGTTTGGAGACAGAGATAGATAAAATAGACATATTTCGGTTTTTAAGATGGATCCATTCTCATTGTCTAATCTATCTCACAAGAACATGACCTGAGATAGGATGCAGACCCATTACTAATCAACCTGTCTTAAGGAGTTTTAGATTTTAGAAATCAAACAAGAAGAGTGGGGTTTGGACCTGAGAGAGAAAGACAGGATGCAGACCACTACGAGCTGGAGGCTATTTGGAGAATGGAGGAGATGAATGCCAACCAAAGATCTTGAGACAAAAACATTAAGGAGGGTGACAAGAACACGGCCTACGACTTTGCAGTAGCTAATCAACACAATAGGGACAAGAGAGTTATAGGTTTGGAAGGTCTAGAGGGCTGGATTGAAGATAATGGCAAGTTGTTGGATCATGCATTAGATTTCTATAAATCACTGTTTGATCAAGAGAAGAGTAGTAGTGTGAGAGATGAGGGGTTCTAGGAGTCAGAAAAAGGTGACTTCTATGGAGGTTGACCTCCTACAGGCTGATTTCACATAAAAGGAGATTAAAGAAGCTGTTTTTGGTTCTTATGTTGCTTAGGGGGCACCTAGCCTAGATTGTTTTTCTTTTCTGTTTTAGCAAACCTTTTGGGAGGTCATTAAAAAAGGATCTGATGCAGATGGTTAATAGCTTTGAGAAAGATCAGCTAAACCTAGATAGGCTCAATTATGCCATGATTACCTTAATTCATAAGGAACCAGAAGCCAAAATTCACTAAGAGGCTACGTCGTCGACTTTAGCTTCAATGGCAATATGTTCACCAATGTCTCAGCAAGGGGCCTCACCACAACACTAATATAGCGTCACACATGTGTCGTTATAAATATACTAATACTGTTGAACGGTTGGTCGGTATAGCTGGCCCACAGATCAAGTGTCGCTAAATGTACCATTTGCGATAAACTATCGGTCGGTATAGATACTTACCTATGAAGTCAAACTTTCGGTCGGGATAGATGAGTAAAGAGGACGAACTGTCGGTCGGTAGCGCGCTCTTGAAATGTAAAAGTGGGCCATAGCGGGAAACTAAAAATAAAACTGGCCCATTCACAACCAAATTTGTTCAGCCCAAATACCACCCTCTCCAAACCCTAAACTCTTCGTGGCCACTCAATCTCCAACTTCCTAGCTGCCGTCGCCTCCATTCGCTAAAAAAAAAGAAATCGCGCATCTGTTGCCTACTACCGCCGCCACCGGAAGCTGCGCCACAGCCACCAAGCTCCACCGCAACCACCACATCTCTCCCATGCTCTCGGTGTCCTGCCCTCTGCCCCGCCTGGATCTCGCTCCCTGCAGCGGCGGCGCATCGCGGCTGCAATCGGCAGAACACTCAGCGTTCCGCTCGCAGTAGCCTGCTTTGCTGCATGGCTGGCGGCGGCGCCCCATGGTCCTCTCAGCCGGTGATGCTCCGAGGGTAAGTTCTTCTCTGGTATTTGTTCCTGTCTTCGTCCAACTCCTAGATCCTGTACCTGGCGGCGGTGCTTGGTGTCTCACACGCGGCTGCCTGTGCGGGCTCGCATTAGGTATTACTGTTAAGCCAATTTGTGGATGCCCTCTGTTGCTTAGTAACTTTGATCCCTTTTAAAGATTATCAGCCCTACCTGTGTACACTCAGTGTCCTTTAGTAGATCCGCACCTAAGGTTCTGTGTGCTTTGATCTGGTGGATGTTCCTATTTATTCATATAACGGTTTAGCTAGCTAATTTTGTTTACAGCCATCCCATTATCTGCTTCCAGATTCATGCCAAGGTTCACCAGATTCATGCCAAGGTTCTCCAGGCCTGAATTTTGTTGCAGAATCATCTCATGTCCATTTTCTACATCTGAATGATCTGCAGAGGCATGTATATGTACAAGAAAGCACCCATCTTCTACCTGCTCCTGTTATCTAGCCAATTTTGTTTAACATAATTAACCCAATGATCTGCAGAGGCATGAATTGGTTGCAGAGGCATGTATCTGTACAAGAAAGCACTTTTCTTCTACCTGCTCCCATTATCTAGCTAATTTTGTTTAACATAATTAACAACTTCACTAAATTTGTTGTAGAGGCATGTATTCTGTCAGATAGGAAAACAACACATTTTTTTGGTTTTCTTATGGGTATCGAATAGATGGGAACTTCTTATAATATTTTCAAGCTAATTTATGGGTTAGATTGAAAAGCTGCAGATCTTTAACAATTCTGAACCATTAATTAATTCGAGTTCCAACTTTCTATGCTATGTGCAGATCCAGAATTTCTAGATTTTATTGAGTAGGCTTGTATCTAATATGTTCTCTACTTTTTAGTATAATTAGCAATTTGTTCCAAATTCCTTGCTCTTATGGCCAAAGTTTTCTCTCTGTTACTATAGTTTGTATGTTGACTTAGACAATTAGTATAGTTTGTATGTTGACTCCTTTATCTGTAAACAGTGTTTTGCTGCAACCATTGTGAGAATAGAAGAACCCAAAACCACAACACTGATACTTGCAATAGGTAAAATGATATGCCACCTATATTGTATACTATCAGTGTTCAAGGATTTGCATACGTACTTTTCCCCTAATAGGACCTAGCTACTGTCTTATTGAGCAATTACTTCATTTCAGGTAGGCAGGTTGGCATGGTACAATCAAGGATATCGACCAGAGAGTGATTGACAAGTTTGATCAGAGGTAAAATAGCTTCTTCATCATACTCACGTAAAAAAACCTCCATCTAAATCAAACATAGCCTTCCCTGTTAATACCTGGAGCCTAGCCACTTCAAATTATAGCATGTTCTGTTACTTGTCACATCATTAACTTAATTATTCTGCATATATGAGCATTATTCCTAGCTCTGCACCTGAGACATCAAAGTTTCTGGACAATCTGTTGCTGCCTATGTGTTTGGTACTGCTACTGCCTGCGTGTTTGATCTGCTGCTCTCTGAATCATTTGATTCTTCCTCCAGTACAAGACTGGATCTATGGTATATATACTGATGCTTGTGTGTTCATATGATTGTTCCTTCTATACAAGGCTGCACTATTTGAAAAACCGAGGCTTGTGTGTTCACCATTTTATATGTCACCCTCCAGTGCCAGCCCATATACTAAATTTGTATATTGCTTTGAGTTAATTAGGTACTATCAGTTTACTTATTTCATTTACAATGGTTTAGGACTGGGACATTGAACTTTCCCTTTTTATGAAATTTGACTATTAATTTTAGAGAGCCTCTTGAAGTTGATCTTATTGGTGTCTTTCTCTGACTTTGGTTAAAGTTGTCGCTAATTGGATATTCATATTGCATTTCAGCCATTCTGCAAGCCCTATGCAGTGTACCTGATGGTGTCGACAAGTTAAA
>Ga0182004_10004497_pt1 | contig 11252 bp, 11 predicted proteins | sample Sormic07211540_1_FD_120479 | JGI IMG/M metagenome (GOLD analysis project Ga0182004, IMG submission 120479) | Endophyte microbial communities from Sorghum bicolor roots, Mead, Nebraska, USA - 072115-40_1 MetaG | ecosystem: Host-associated > Plants > Roots > Unclassified | place: USA: Nebraska...
AGCACGGCTCGACGGAGACTGCCCGCCGGCATGGGAGGTCTCCCTGGTCCAGCTCCTCCATCCAGTTGGCAGCCCACATTGGCGCCCTGGGCATCACCCAGGGGCGCAGCCCGGCGAGCCCCTGCGCGACGTACCCGAACGTGGAGAAGCCGCTGGTGACGAGCACGTCGCACATGCTGAGCAGGTACATCTCGCTCAGCGCCTTCATGTCGTGTGCCGCGTCGCGCCACCGCTGCCGCCCCTCATGGCTCGGCTGGTGCACGCCGCCGGCGACCCTGCCGCCGTACTCGTCCCTGATCCGGTCGTAGTACCACGAGCTCAGCGACGTCAACAGGACGGCGCGCGAGGGCGTGCCGTTGCCGCCCGCCGCGTCCGTCGTCTCCGGCAGGAGCTTCTCGTCGCGGAGGCACGAGAGGAGCTGGTCCAGCACGGACTGTGGCGGCTGCTTCTTCTGGAACACCCTGATCTGCACGCCGACGCGCTGGCCGACGCCGGCAAGGTTGTCGTGGTAGTAGCTCTTGATGGCGTGCCACACGCGGTTTGTCGGGTGGAAGAGGTACCGTCCGAGGTGGTAGAACACGGCGTCCTTCTCCGGGAACATGGCCTCGAGCTCGCCGCTGAACGTCGGCGTGAGGAAGAGTCCCGGCACGATGTAGTTATCCGTCCACATGAAGAGCCACGGCACCTCGCCGAGGAGTCGCTGGTGCGCGCCGCAGAAGAAGAGCTTGTCGTGGAATTCGTCGGTGCCGGAGAGGTGGAGGTACAGGTACGGCGGCCGCGGCGCCGACGACCACGACGCGTTCCCGTCGGCGGACACGGTGATGCCGCCGCTCTGCAGCATGCTGCCGAGGCTCTCCTTGGAGCCACCCTCGTAGCCCTGGAGTCTCCTGAGCGGGGAGAAGGACAACCAGCCGGGTCGCGGTAGCAGCCACGTCGTCCCCGGAAAGGGCTCGCAGAAGAGCGCGTCGGCGTCCTTGCCACCGTCGACGAGGAGGACGCGCTCGGTGAGCACCGCATAGAGGAAGGTCGACGCGATGGCGAGCATGCGGTTGCCGAGGCCACGGTAGCTGATGTAGACGAGGTAGCGGCAGCCGTCGTCATCGTCGACGACGCCCTCGCCGGAGTCGAGCCGCCGGACCGCCTTCTTGTGCGCGGCCGTTCCAGGGCCGCATCGCTTTTGGAGCGCTTCTTGCTTCCGGAGCTTGGAGATGAGGTATGGGGATGGCTTGTGCGACGATTTCTTGTGGTAGGCGGCGAACTCGTAGCGACTTCGGCACGACATGTAGCTGAAATCGGCGGTAAGAAGGCCGTCGAGAAAATGCTCGTCGGTGATGTTCAACGGAGGGTCGGAGCCTGATTCATTCACACATACACAAAACATATTAGAAGTATGCATTACTCACTGTTCAATTCCTAAAAGAACATTACTCACTGTTCAGGGAATTATTAGCTACTATACACCTAGATTTAGCCATCATGCAGATAAATTTTGTGCGAACCAAAACATGTTCAGAGCAAGGGAATTCTTTCATAATACGTTCATGTGGTTACGAAGCACAGAAAAAGTAAACCTTACAATCACTAATTTTACTATTAATAATTAGTGGCATGTCAACCCTCAGGAGACGTGCTAGAAAAATAAGATAAAATTAGAGAAATGCATCAGCATCTATACTAAAAAATGGCTTAGTAATCTATTACAAAATATTTCTCGATAGTGTATTTATTTGCTATTGTGAATGTTAATGTTTTTTTTTGTAAATTTAACTAAAGTTAGATAAATTTGACTTTGAATAAAACTAATAAAACAGCCTAAAATTTGCTCCATGGAAGTTTCCATATCTATGCCATAATATAAAATATAATACAAAGTAATTTCTAAATTTTCCACCGGAGCCGTAAGGTAGCAAATAAAGCTGAGACAGTGCCATATTCTCTACCTAGAGGTAGCAAATAAAGGACTGTTCCCTTAAACTTGTCTGTCCAATCTCTCAGTCATTCAACATTGTTTTTCTCTCACAACAAATTAGCGAACATTACTTTCAACCAAGCGAACAGGATGGACTAATGACTACTATTTTGAAATGTTGTCATTAGCTTTATTCTGCATTTTCGCAATGAAATGCACTCATCAGCTTTTGTCAACGTTAAGACAACTAATAAATAGTCAATACTGAACTCCAACACCAAATGACCTGCTGATCTCCCTCTTCCATCTTTTTTAGTAAGTGCCGTCATTGTCAGCATCTCTTTTGTCTTTGACATGTATCATTACATTGCCTCACCTGGTGTGACCGTCTCATATCTAATTTTTGGTGCCATCACATCACATTATCACACAACTAACCGTCCAAAAAGAGTTCAAGTCTACATTATATTGTCGAAGATCAAAGTGCTTATATTCCATCAAAATATAAGTATATACTACACTATGTATGAACAACAACAAAAGACGTTACTGACCATACTAGTATACTACCTATATAATTATAAATTCTACCAGGCTCAATAGTCTACCCGAGTGTTGCCTTCCTCCATCTAGATTTTTTTTTCCATGATTTAACGATGTTTTTTTTTTCAGTTTATGTCTTTCTCCTTCCGGATGTGTTCATGAGGGATATAATATACTCATGCATAGATGCTGAATACCTACATGTACGAGTGTCTATAAAATCACAAATAAATATCTATTTCATAAATGTGTGTATATATATCGATCAATAAATTAGTCAAGTATATTGAAATGTATCAGTTAACTATTTCATTCGTAAAAGTGTAAAACTAATTAAGTTTATTTGGGGGTTCATCATGCCTTCGTGGCCAACCGCATCCTTAGCGCGAACGTCGTATGCGCGCGTGTCCTGTGGCTGTGGGGGTCTCTCTGCCGTTGACGTGTGCTGGGTGGCGGAAACGGCAGCTGGCCGTGTGGCCTGGGCGAGCTTATCGAGTACGTATGGCACCCCTCGACGGGCCTTGTCCGACCGGGTACGTATTGATCGACCCATCCAACAGCTACTCTATAGGGTCTATGGTAATTGTCGCCTACTAGTCTACTACACACCTACCACAGCCACATATATATATATATATATATATATGCTTTATTTTAATATTTATATTTTTGACAAGATTTTAGTATTTATGTACACATAGAAATGATCAAACGATCGATAGGGAAGGGAATAGAGCTAGCTAAGTTTATTATCATAAGATTATTATTTTTTGGAACAAACGTTTATCAGATTATTGCGTATGTTCTGCCGTGTTTCAGTAATTTTGAGGTATTAGCAGCGAGACATGCAGGCTATATCGTCTCGGCTCTAACGGGTTTTCCAAAGACGACGACGGAGGGCCTTATGTTGTTTGTAGTGTAGTGTAGTGTAGCGCGCGCGTACCGTCGAAAAACGAGGAGGTCGGCATCTCGTTCGGCGAGGAGGCCCAGCCGCCGGCGGTTAGCACGATGGCAGCGGCGGTCACGGCCACCGCAACGACGCAGACGGTCCTCATCGTCGTGCGGCTTCTCAACGGCCACCACCTCCTCGTGATGGCCTCGAGCCGGAGCTCGGCCGCCGCCGCATGTGAGAACACGGCGGCCGAGGAACGCTGCTGCTTGGCCGCAGCCACGCCGGCCGCCTTTCCACCACCGCTTCCGGCCTGCTTCTCCATGCTTGCCCGGCCGCGCTTCGATCGCTCTCTGCTGCTTGGCTGTGTTGGCTCTAAGAGTCTCAGCTATAAAACACCACCACGCAGGTAGAGATCGAGAGCTTCGTAGATACGGCCCAGGGGTGCATAGGTATAGCTGGAGTTGGAAGAATATACCCGGCCGGATCAGGTCATGACGACGGACACGGACGACTTTGCCGGTTGCCACAATGCCACTTGCGGCAAATAAGAGGTGATATATACGGCGTCGGCCGGCGATACGATCGACACACATGCATGCGCGTACGCGTAGAAAAAAAATAGATGGGTAGTTTAATTAGTGTCAAATAAGATGGTGGCTTTGGAAGCTCATGCATGTCCACTCTATGGCGATGGATTATAGGGTTCTATTGAGTACGTACATTTATTCTCAAATCAACCACGTACTTCCAAACATATGCAGGACAACTCATAACAGTAGATAAACCATGCACTGAGAGGAAGTATAGAGCTGTTCATATGGTTCTAATGTGTATATATCAATTTTGGATTAATGTGCATGTATAGATTTTAACTTGACAAAGTTTTTTTTTAAAAAAAATAAAAAAATAGACTTGCTTAGACTGCGGCGCTCGGGGAAGATGGTTTCTTCCCCGAGTGCCTGGGCTGCGGCGATCGGAGAAGAGAGTGTCTTGCCCGAGTGTTGCACTCGAGGAAGAAAATTTTTAAAAAAAGAGAGAAGGAAACGGTGTCATCTGTCCACCTACGGCGTCAACTCTTCCCTGAGTGAAGCCTTCCCCGAGTGCACGATTTTCGACTCAAGGGGAAGACACCTTTTCCGTGAAAAGATACTCCGGGCACTCTTTCCCGAATGTTGCACTTGGGGAAGGCTTCCCCGAGTGCAACTGAGCCTTCCCCGAGCACATTTGACACTAGGAGAAGCCGGTGCTTCCCGTAGTGCATGCAGGACAACTCGTAATAGAACAATCATATAAACAAACATTAATTCTCTTATTTAGGCCTAGTATACTTCCTAGAAAATTTTGCAAAATTTTTCAGATTTTCTGTCACATCGAATCTTGCGGCACATATATAGAATATTAAATATAGATAAATGGTCATGTTTTTTTAAATATAGATAAAAAAATAACTAATTACACAGTTTGCCTGTAATTTATGAGATAAATTTTTTGAGCCTAGTTAGTTCATGATTGGACAATATTTATCAAATACGAACGAAAATGCTACAATGTCCATTTTGTAAAAAGATTTGGAACTTAGCAAGGCCTTTATTGAGAAGTCCACTATTGTTACATATTGTTTGAGGACAATCAATTCACGGGCAAGCTAACAAGTATGCATGAACTAAGGTTTGGGCCTTGTTTAGTTTCAAAAATTTTTTGGTTTTCGGGACTGAAAAGCACTTTCGTTTTTATTTGACAAATATTATCTAATTATGGAGTAACTAGGCTTAAAAGATTCATCTCGCGATTTACAGGTTATAACTGTGCAATTAGTTTTTATTTTTTGTCTATATTTAGTGCTCTATGCATGTGCCGCAAGATTCGATGTGATAGGGAATCTTGAAAAGTTTTTAGGTTTTGGGGTGAACTAAACAAAGCCTTGGTATCTAAATAAACAAACATTAGTGTCCATGATTCCACTTGTATTTTAATATAAATGACTTGTTATCCATACAATGTGCTACCAAGCACCGTCGATGGTCCTTTTCAAAAATAGTGTTTACCAACGCTCTGGTGAAATATTTTGTGGAACTAGACCAAACACTCGGCGTGTTAGCACGTGACGCCGACGTATGAGTCTCAGCATAGTGTCCATAAACACCGAGCTGGTTCCACATAAGCCTAGGCGCTGGCTGCAATATCCGTCGTGGCAAGTGGACCTACATAGCTCGGTGTCAGGCTAGCTAATTATCGCTAACCCTAATACTACCCTCGATGTGGAGCAACACAATGCTGAGCTCTGGACATGGCACATCTCGGCGTGAGCTTTGGTAAGGCCGAGGCCCATATGTCGGCATGGCCTGACTCAATGCTGATGTTTGGGGAGTTAAGCCCCGTCGAGCCCTCCCTTCTTCTTTCTCGGTGTAGTGTTCGTAAACGCCGAGCTGGTGCCACGTAAGCCTGGGCGCTAGCTGCAATATCTGGTGTGGCAAGTGCATGGACCCACATATCTCAGCGTCAGGCTAATTATCGCTAACCCTAATACCTCGGTGTGGAGTGACACAACACCGAGCTCTGGACATGGCATTGGCCTGCACATCTCGGCGTCGGCTTTGGTAAGGCCGAGGCCCATACGTCAGCCTGGCCCGACTCACACTACTTGGGAACAAACTTTTGATCCGCCCTAGATTTTGGCTTTGGTCTCGACAATTTTAGCGCCCGGGTCGAAATGTATAGTTATTTTAGATTTGAGAAACCAACTGGAACTAAAGGCACCTATCCAACGGCTCTGATGGTAGGCTTTTGCAGTAGGACATCTTTAGTCCCGGACAGTATAACCAACCGGGACTAAAGGACATCATTTAATCCCGGTCTCCATTGCCATCTAGGACTAAACCTTTAGTCCCAGTTTGTAATACCAACCGGAACTAAAAAGCTACGTTTAGTCCCGGTTGGGAACTCAAACTAGGACTAAAGGTCCCTTGTTATATATCCTGGGTCTTCTTCTTCCTCCAGCCTGAGACATTCGAACTCACTTCTAGCTTGCTTCATCTTTGTTCATCTTTGGCCATCACAAGACTACTCCCCTTCGATTCTTCAGTTGTAAAGGTTACTAACTTCATCCTCTCATGATTTATTTGTAGCATATCTGATTTCGTGGTCTAGATATATGTAAAATTTATGGTGGTTTTTTATTATTATTTGTGCAACATTTGAACTCAAACTCACTTGATGATAAGCTTAAATTAGTTCATCAAAACTAGTATACACCTTTTTCTGCTAGTATGCATACCACATTTCATGGTTTATGTATCTCTAGAGCAATAGAGGATTTTAAGGGGTTCTTTTAATTGATTTGTACGTTTAGAAACTGAGAAATTTATAGAAGTTTATAAATTAAAAAATGGATATATAGAGAGTAGATGACAACTGTTTCTGGTTCCTTGGCCTCTCATCGGGTTCAAAAACGAATGAGGTCAGACCTTCCTCTCATTGCATGCGGTGAGTATCAGCAAAATATTATGATGGAGTACCGAGTGAAGAAGGAGTGTCCCAACAAGGGTCGTATCTTCTATAAGTGTTCGGATCGTAATGTGAGTTATTTTATCATATTCGATGGTTATGGTTAATTTATACCTATTTTCTTGATGATTTTGATTAAAGTTCTTATTTATATATATGTTCTAATTTTAGTGGGATGGCACTGGATGTCAAGGCTGGTACTGAGAGGAAGACTATGTTGAGCATGTGCAAAAATCTCTTACACAGGCGGCTATTGCAGCTGATGAGGCAGTGAGCCAGCAGAAGAAGACCATCGATGTTGAACAGACGAATGATCTCTCTGTTTTAGTTGGCATTGGCTGTGAAATCGTTTTGCTGCTGAAGTTCATTTTTGGTTTACTTTGTACAATGCTAGTTGTGAGCATTTACATTGTAGCAAGGCTTCATTAAATTTAGCAGACTTTTGGTGTCGTGCAAGTAGTGTATGTAATGATGTTTTCATATGTTATGTCACGTAACTACAGATGAAATCACGACATTGGATGTATAACGTTGATCGTCGCTCCCAAGAGTTCATTGATGGTGTGCATTGTTTCTTACGTGTGGCCGATGCAAATAAGAGGGATAGTTTCATGTGTTGTCCATGTGCCGTATGTAAGAATTTGACGGAATATGCTAGTGCAAGGACTCTACCTGCACACTTGAAAGCAGGGTTATGATGGAAGAAGATGAAGAACAATTGGACCATGACGATATTATTACTGAATATGGTTCCTTTTTAAATGATACTCCATTGCAAAAACTTGAAGATAATGCGAAAGTAAAAAGGAGAAGATCAAGTTTGATCACATGCTAGAGGATCACAATAAATTGCTATACCCGACCACCGAAGAGAGGCAAAAAAGTTGGGTAGAACACTAGAATTACTGCAACGAAAGACAAAGAATGGTGTATCTGACAAGACATTTGGGCAATTACTAAAGATCCAAAAAATGCTTCCGAAGCCAAACGAATTGCCTGCCACTATATATGAAGCAAAACAGGTTGTCTGCCCTTTGGGATTAGAAATCCAGAAGATACATGTATGTCCTAATGACTGCATCTAGTACCATAGCAAGGACTACGAGAATTTGGATGAATGCCCAGTATGTAAAGCATTGTTGATATTAGTTACGCACATGAAAGAATCAAAAGAAATAATCCACAAGCGCACGGATATCGGTGAGCACTTCACCCAGGAGATAAGTCTAGAGTATCATATTTATTTTTTACCACTAGGAGAAAATGTGCAAAAGAATAACCTTTATCTTACCTACTACCCACGGGTTGCAAGACAAGATAGTGAGATATGAGCGATATATAGAAAACTCTTTTGTCAGTCTTCTTCTAACCTATGGTAAGTGTATAGATATTGTTATAAGGGGAGTACCTAGAGAAAAGAGACACCTCAAAGAGTGCTTAACCCTGGCACCATATACCCTACCTTATCTCCTGACGAGACGTGGATTACAGAGACCCGAGAGGATTGTCACTTCCCCCCAAAGCTACCACAAATCCAACCAAACAGGGAGTATCTACGAGTATTCCTAGCCCAAGCACCACACTTACGCTACGAATAATTACTCTATTCCCTATGCGAAGCGAATAAAGTAAACTCGTAAACCAAAGAACAATAAGAACAATAACTTACTAGTATTAGAAGTCGAATTGCCGAACGATTCTAGCACCAAGCCTCGGGTTAGGAGACTTGATCCTAAAGATACAAAGAAGAAGGCATAGGCCGGGATTCCTCAACTCCTATCTTCACCCTATACTCTCTCAATCTCTCCGGTTGCTATCACCCTATAGAGCAGATCCATTCGAGGGACCCCTCTCTGTCTGATTCTCTCTGAAAAATATGAATTAGGGTTTCACAATTAGATACTAGGGAGGGTCAGGGTCTTATTTATAGCCCCCTAGGAATCACCGTAGCCCTTAGATCAAACCGACTTAAACGTGTGCTTAAGATTAATCCTCAAAGTTGGTGGAGGTAGGATCTGTGAGGTTCGCCCTGATTGGTGGAGAGCCTCGGGCGGCCGCCCCACCTAGCAGGGGCGCCCGCCCCTGGGTGGCTTCCAAGTGGGCCCAGATTTTAGGTGGTGGCTCCTAGAGTCTTCTAGATTGTTCTTGAGTTGACATTCGGGTCTTCTCTCTATGTAAATCTGACATGTGGACCTTCTTTTGTTGTTATTTTAGTAGCCCCCTGCAAAAATAGACAATCACCAAAACTCGTGGAATTCTATTAGTGATAACCCTATATCTACTGAGTGCTTGCAAATGGGTCCTTTTTCATGTTTAGTTGACGGTTAAAATTAGGAGTTATCTACCGTCAACAAACTCCCCCACACTTATCTTTTACTCGTCCTGGAGGAAAAAGGATAGATTATTTTAAACATAACCTCAAAACAAGACATCACCAGATTTATTCCAAGTCATACCTGTACTGCGGTATTCAAAGTGTCTACCATAAAACTTTGGGAAGTTGAGGATGGATGTGTACAAAATAGAGTTCTCTTTTCCTTTAGCCCTGTCACTTGAAGTTTTATAATATTTTTGCAAAGAAAAACTTAGCTTACCCTTCTCCATCATGTAGCACACTCGAATATCTCATTATAGGTGGTATTTGTGGACCTCACCAAAGCATGTATGATATATGCATCATATGTATCCTACTCTATACAGGCTTATATGGAGTTAAAGGTAATTCAAGGGAATAGCATACTTACCTTGCATATTTTGCTAAGTCAAAACTCAGATCCATGGAGGGGAATATCATACTCTTAGATCCAGAAGTGCATGTGTGTGGAATATATAGTAGCTAATCCTAATTCTACATTGCTCTTTTCAAAATGTCTTTCTTTCTTTGGAGCACTGATGATCTTTGTACAGGATGGTATAGGCTATCTTTTATTCTTTTTCTTTCTAGGACACTTGTCCTTTTTGTCTTTCTTTCTTTTCTTCAATACTTTTATTTTGCATAGCCACATACCTCCTTCTATAACCAGGAAATATCGAGAAAGACTTTTTTAAAAAAACTTAGAGCAATTATTCCTACTAAGACTCTTTGTGTGTTTTCCTTCCAATGTAGGAGTAAAACATTTTTAATGGATGGAAAGGCATATTTGTGCGCATTCCTAGTGTAGGAATGGTAGATATATGTGGGTGTACGTGATCTTGATATTAGGAGCATGATAATCCTCTCAACATAGGTCAATAAGACTTTGACAAAACTCAATATAAAGCAAGTAGCTTATGAGCTAGTTTATATCTGTCATGCATGACTCTAGTAGGATATTAATTCTTGCTACAGAGGAGAAGTATAGCTATTAATTTTAAGATTTTTGAAAAGTAAAATTCTCCAAGTGACTAGACATCAAAAATCAACTTCTTATATTCATACTGTCTCTCTTTCCACAACAACTTAAGTAATATGGGGTCCCTATATTAAAGTTCCCAACAACAACAGGAATTTCTAGGAATTATCATGGTAAGTCTATCTTGTGGTCATGAGTAAAACATCTTTCTAAATATTTATGCATAGGGTGGTTTAACTAGAGATATTTTATTCCGAATCAAAACAGCACCAATACTAACAATTTATAACATAGAGAAATCATACCTGACTGTGGTTCGAAGCAGAGACCAAGGGGGTCCACCCCTTGGGCGGGCACCCAAGGAGAATGGGGCGGTCGCCCCAGGCCAGTGGACCTTTAGGGTCAGCTTCATCGAGCGTGGTCTTCGTGTCATGTCTTCTCCAATATTGTTATCGTTTCACAAGAATTTGTTCATTTCGATCGTCGAGTGTCTCCCCCACACTGGTTTCTGGTTATCCTTCATTCACAACATGGTGTAGACAAAAGAGAGACAAGACATATATAATAATAATAATCATACTATTCATCCTCATGTAGGGCTTATTATTACAATTGCAAACTTAAAAATTGAACACACTTTAATAGAACTAACACTCGCCCTATCGGATGCTAAGACAAATTGACTCTACTTCTTAGGGTGCTCTAAAGCCTTCACCCTCTCATTTAGTGCGGTGGAACCATGCTCTAGTTTCACACTCTCGTATCACTGTAAGTGATGCATCTACTTTGGACACGCTGATAGGCTTCTAGAGAGGCTTGTCGAGGGTATCAGTAAGGGGTACCCTCACCGATGCGCATTACGAGATTGCTCGTACGCAGGTCGAGGCCCTCAATTCGACGCTCTAATCTTACGTATGCGCCGCCATCGACGGCCGCAACCTCGAAGACGGAATTAGCGTCGAGCGAATCGATCAGGCGTCGAACGCCGGTTACCGTCGAATACGGAACAGGCTCACGCGAACCGGGGGGCGTCGAGCGCAAGGACGCCGCCCGCCGCCTGACGCGCGCACGC
>Ga0182004_10004498_pt1 | contig 11251 bp, 8 predicted proteins | sample Sormic07211540_1_FD_120479 | JGI IMG/M metagenome (GOLD analysis project Ga0182004, IMG submission 120479) | Endophyte microbial communities from Sorghum bicolor roots, Mead, Nebraska, USA - 072115-40_1 MetaG | ecosystem: Host-associated > Plants > Roots > Unclassified | place: USA: Nebraska...
CTCTCAAAACAACTTGAAACATGTGCAATATGAAACTCGAGTGCAACATACATCTCAAAGAAATGAAACATCTAGAATATGTACTTGCAACATATGTGAAACACATATGCAACATCCAAAAAAGAACACTTGCAACTTGAAAACACTTGCTGCAACAGAAGATTGGAACAGAAAAAATATTTTGGAACATACTGTTGCAACATATATGTGGAACATATACAATATCCATATAAAAAATGCTTCAACAATACGTCTGGGACATCTGAAACACTCGAAACATCCTATTGCAATATGCCTCTGAAAATAATTGCAACATATACAACATCCTCTGATCTACTATTACAACATCTATATGATTCAACTGCAACTTACCTTTGAACCTTTTGAAACAATTGAAATATACAATTATAACATATGGTGGGAGAGAAATCCCTAGCGTAGGGAGCACCACGGGCTGTCAGATCTGTGGGCATTGGGGGCTCCCGGTGGGGGAGGATGCCGGTGTGAGGGGAGGGGCGCCACCAGGGTGGGTGAAGGAGCCGCCCGGGGTGGTTGGAGTAGGACGCCGGTGTGGGTGAAGAAGCCGCTGGATCTGCGACCATGTCAAAGTCGCGCTCATCCCCGCACCAAAGTTGAGGCCGGAGGTGACCGCGCGGAGAAGAGAAAGGAGCCACCGGGGTTGACCGTGTAGATCATAGCTCGCGCTCGCGCCGAAGCCACCTCCACACTGGAGCAGGAGAAGGGAGAGGGAAGCAACGAGGCGTACAACTCGGGCGACACGCGTGGGGGCAGAGGTGTGGCTTTTTAGAGAAGCGTTGTGGCACATACGCATGGAGATGCCATGGCGCACGAAGGGAACGGAAGGAAGGAAGGGAGCGGAAGGAACGAGCGGTTACGGGAAGAGTCCGGAAGGAACAGGTAGGTGCGGGCAAGAGGCGTTCGTCCGTTCCGGACGTCTTAAGTAGAGCATTACCGAAGAATCGTGGCAAGCCTAAGTGCATGTATAACGTGCTGTGGGGCTAGCTTATTTGCTTGGCTGATAAGATATGATTAAAAGTATTGTTTGCAGATTTGTTGTGAGAAAAAAATATTATTAAATGACTGACATATTCGGTAAATAAGCTCAAATAAACAAGCTAGTCTTCTATATCCTGACATTTTTCATTTAGAAAAAAAGAAAAAAAAAAGACTCTCGCGAACAGCTATCAATGAGGAGAGCGAGCGAGCTCATCGTCTCACGAGAAGACGGTAGTGGCACCGCCAACTCAAGTCATGGCAAAGTTAAACCGTTGAATTTATTATGGGCTAGGCTCTTTTAGATTTAATCAATAAACTTTATGGTGTGTAACTGTGGACAATATGAGTTGTATCAAATTAGACTTTCAAGAGTCCTTAACTTATATGGTGGGAGTTATTCTACTTAAATTGAGAAATTAAGAAAAGAACAAAATCATGACGTGGCGTGGCAGGCAAGCAGCAGACGAGGTGTGGTGTGGTTGTGTTAATTTTTAGCACCCACTAACTACAGGAGTTTTAACTCACCTTTGCGGGTGTTTCAACTCATTACTAAGGGAGTTTCAACTCTGAGTTAAACCCTTCAAATACTCATCTCCTCAGCCGCCAATTGAGAGTCCCTTCTCCTCCTTCGTTCCACTCCAGCCACAAAAATAAATAGGAGACTCTGATCTCTTTGGTAGAACGAGAGAGAATAACTCAGAACATAATTTCGCAGCAAAAAGAAGGTATTTCCATCTCGTAAATTCCCATCTCGTAACTCCGCGCGCACGGAGGAGCGAGAGGGTAGGTGCTTCCGAAGCCCTTGCCGTTCGAGACCTTGCACGGAGGATCGATAATTAGGTTTTTGGGGAGCGTCATCGCGACTGGCTAAACCGTCGCTACCGTTCATGGTCGTGTTTCGAGCGCCGTCATCGTCCTCCTCACGCGAACGCGAGCAGATTTCTCCTTCCCGATGGAGAGATCATCTTTATTGTCTACATCATGGAAGTTGGACAAGGATCGGGATCCTCGGAGCATATGAGAGGGTATGATCTGTTCATCTTCCTGCTATGTTTCGTCTTTCAGATCGTACATGTTTCAGTAGTTCATCCATGTTGTTTCGCGTTCTGCCCTGAGTATGTTTCATATGTTCAATCTTATAGTTTCTGTTTATATCCTGTGTCTGTTTCTGCTATAAGATATATGCTCTGTCTGCTTGTTTCGTTGGTTCAGTCAAGTCGTTTCGTATGCCTATCTGTTTTACTAGTTTTGTTTCATCGTTTCATATGTTGTCTCATGTTTATCACTATTATGAAATATATGTCTTGCTTTGTTATTATGTTTCATATATTATGCTTCCATACTTTTAATAATCATATGTTTCACATGTTAATACATGTTCTATATTGCTATGAACATGTTTAATATCATAATTTCTATGACTAATAATCTTTTATACGTCATCATCATAATGTTAATTTATGGAATTAAAATGATATAAAAATTGTCTATTTATCTAACATAAACATGGTTTGTCCGCAACCTTTGCATGTGCTCTGGTGACACAATTATGTAAGCATCGTTTATTCCCATCCATTGTGTGTCTTAGACTTCTGGTGTCACATATTTGCATGTGTTTAGGACAATGTTTTGATTAAATATTGAGAATATAAATCATAAATAACTTTTAAGTCGTTGAGTTTGGAAATTTGAAAACTATATGAATAAATTTGTCTTGAAAAATGTTTTCATAAAAATATATATATACCACTTTTTGATAAATACTTTTATAAAAATAAAAAGTCAAAGTTAGACTTTGGAGACCGTACCGTTACTTCGTTTTCGCTTCCCAAGAAATAACTTTAACTAAATATATAGTAAAAAAATATTTTTGTTTAGAGTACATAATTAGTATCATTGAAAAGATCTTTAAGTCTAGTTTTTTAACAAATTTATTTAAAGATACAAATATTACATATATTTTGTACAAATCGAGTCAAACTTGTGATACAAAAATCTACAACAACACCCTTTTTGGAATGGAGGGAGTACACCCTAAAGACCACAACCTCCTAACAGTACCACTTTGGAGCTTATTTCAAATAAAATACAAACTGAGAAAACAATACTTGTTAATTTTTCTTCAGAGGTCCAGAGACTAATTTCAGACTTCTAGGCATTCTAGAAAGTTGAAAAAGTAATAGTTTATAAAGAGTTCAAAAACGTGTGCTCAATCTAGTAAACCCAAAAACCAAAAACTTTTCAAAATTCTTTATCACATCAAATCTTACGACATATGCATGGAGTATTAAATATAGACAAAAACAAAAACTAATTACACAGTTTACCTGTAAACACGAGATGAATCTTTTGAGCCTAGTTAGTCCTTAATTAGATAATATTTGTCAAATAAAAACGAAAATGCTACAGTATCAACATCCAAAAAAAATTGAAACTAAACAAGGCCTAATATATATGGCGATGTATCGTTTCATGTATAATCTTTCGTACCAGTACATGAGAATATGGTCTAAAGATATAGTACTGCCGATCATTTAGCTAAAATATATTCATGACATGTCCACAGATAACTTAAACAATGAATCAACCAACTAGCTATATGGATTGTGGAATCTATTATGACTCATACGTAACAAGTCACACAGCTCTGCAAATAGATGGCTAATCCATGCTCCCTCCTTTGTATGTTTCCCCTCCAAAATCTACCGACAATCCAGTCAGAGGATTTTTTTTGGGAAAGAAAAAAAATCCAATTCTCCTATATGTATCTCTGGTTGTGGCACATCTAAGCATTATCAACTGAATTTTTAAACAATCATTTAACAATAGCAATTCAATTCCAAATCATGCAGTTCATTCTATTGAAAATCACCCAAGTTAAGCAGTTGATTATACTATGAACTACTAAATTTAACTACGGTTGCAGGCTATTTGGTGTGACACCCAGGATTAGAACTCTGAACCAATCTTGGACAAACAATAACTGGATTAGAACTCTGAACCTGAATCTAGGAGAAGCAAAAAATAGTAGCAATTGATTGGTGACATTGAACACATTATCAGTTTCACTAAGGACCTAAGCAACTAATTGTCTAAAACCAAAAGTGATAATTCCTGCCCCACAGCAGCACAGAGGGAGAAGAGAATCCATGGTAAGCCACTAATTGATTAAAATCAAAAAGCATAATTAAGAGAATCCCTGCCACGTAGCAGCACAGAAGAATCGATGCTGAATCTCAGACACAATACAGACTTCTCAAGTAGGAGAGATGAATAACTTCGTACCATTCAAGAGAAATTAACACCAGAAAGCTAATATATAGTAGCCAAACCAATTCAGAGCAATACATGTATAAACTAGCAAAACTGTGTCTCAAGAGGACCCCGATACAGCAAGACATATTTCATAAATAGTAGCACAAATAAGTGCTGGCTGAAGACAAAAGCTCCCGTTTCATCAAATTGTCCACACCAAAGTTGCACCAGTCCTTTACTACCTGCAATAGTAAAAACAGAAAAACTCTATCAGGACTCAATAATAGAACAAAGAAAGCAAGACAGGGAAAACTCAATATCGGGACAATAGTAGAAAAGAAGAAAACAAAGACAGAAAAAACTCAATATCAGGACACAATAGTAGAGCAAAGAAAGCCAACACAGAAGTTTGATTGCAAAAAAGACTAACCAGATACAATGAGGTGCTGAGCTTATCGCCTGCTTGTCTTTCCAAGAGTGCGTTTCCCAGAGAACAGATGCTTTGGTTTCAAAGTGGGAATAACACGATCAGCCTCTCCACGGCGAGCCTCCTTGTTCCTGTTCCTAGTAGAGGCCTTCGCTTTCTTGATAGCCTTCTTCTTCTGCTCAGAGTCCTTGAATCCCTCTCCAGGAATGACCTCCTCAGGAGCCCGTGACCTCGACCTAGACCTTGATGTCCGACGCAGTTTCTTGTTGGATTGCTGGCCATCTATCTCCATACTGTCACCATCAGCTGCAGCTCTGCTCAATGACCTCTCACGCTTGCGGCCCCTAGACTTGCTGCGAGCTCTATTCATGGCAGCACTAGGATCCACACCCATGGAGGAAAGCTGACGTCCCATCCTATCAGTTGTGAATTTCCTATCTTTGTCAAACTTTCTAGGGACAATAGGACGGCTTTCTGCAGTTCTCTTCTTCATTCTATGTTCTTGGATGAGTAATGCCTTCTTCTTCCTAATCTGAGCCAAAATCTCCTTCTGTTCCTGAGTTAGTTCATGACCATCAATCTGGAAAGCATCTTCTGCAGCTTGTTCTTCCAGACGAAGCCCTTCCTCTCTTTCCAACTCTTCACACCTTACTAGGATATCTGGATCCAGAAAATCGGCAACGTTGTGACCATCCAGTATCTCTGGAAGAATATCCTCCTTCCATTCATCATTGGCCAATATATAATGTTTCTTGAGACTTGCAGAATACACCCCAGCACCTCCATTCTCATTCTCAATGTCCTTCTCAAGCTTCTTCTTTTCCTTTGCAGCAGCATTCGCCCTAGCTTCCAGAACAGCCTGAGGGATGCAAACAGGCCTCTCCTTGTTGTCACGAGGCTTTGGAACAGCAACATGAAACCTATTCAAACAATCCATCATCTTCTTTGACTTCATCTTCACATCCACCCTCTGTTCAAGCAGCCTCTCGCATGCAGCATTTTTGACAGCCATTACACCATCATCAGTTAAAGTGCTCATAGTCAACAAAACACCTTCTTCATTAGGACCACCAGCTTGGGTTATAGTCTTCATAGCCTCTGCCTTCATCTCCATGACTAGCTTCATGTCATCCTCAGAAAGCCCTTCAAGCGGCTGCAAGTCAGTCTTGTTGCACACAATGACCAAAGGCTTATTCATGAACAGAGACTTTATACTGTGGAAGAGTGCAGCTTGCTGAGCAATACTGTATCCACAAGATCCAGAGATGTCCAGAAAGAACAACACCGCAGCCCTCAAATGCGCCAGAGCAGTGATGCTGCACATTTCTATGATGTTCCTATCTTCAAAAGGCCGATCAAGTATACCTGGTGTGTCAATCACTTGGTAGCGCAGGTACTTGTAATCTGTATGACCAACAAACAGGGATTTTGTTGTAAAGGCATACGGTTGGACATCCACATCTGCCCTTGTAACCTTGTTCATGAAAGAACTCTTCCCCACATTTGGATATCCACAAATCAGAACAGTACGGGTGTTCGGATCTATGGATGGAAGCCTGGCCATGTGCTGCCTGATCTGCTCTAAGTAAGCCAAACTAGGACTGATCCTCTTCACGACAGTGCACATGCGACCTAGTGCAGCCACCTTCAGACACTTGCACCGGTACAGGGTGTCTCCATACTTGAGAAGCCTCAAGTAGTCCTTGGATATCTTTGCAATGATGTTCCTAGCTGTGTTGATCTGACCCAGGGCAAGCTTGTAGTGATCCTTGTTGTAGAGCACATGGAGGAGATCACCATAGAAAGGGTGGATGTCATCCAGTCGAGGAAACTCATCGATGATGGTGGAGAGCTTTTCATAGAAGTTCTGCTGGGAATACCTAACCTTGCGCATATAAAACTGACGAATGCGGTTGATAGCATATCCCTTGTGGACAACAGTCGGTGTCTGCCTTTGGGTGCGGGACAGGATTATGTCAATGAAGTCCTTCCCAGGAGGGACAACAGTGATCTTCTTGAAATTGTACTGCACCATCTTGGTGATACAAAACTTGAATACGATTCCTGTAAAACAAGAACACTGAGAATACTGCACAGCATAATAATAAGGAATAAAAAAAATGTAAGATGACATTACCAACAAACAATGTTTGCAAGCATTGGTTTTGATATGATTATAAAAAAGCGATAATGTGCATCTCCACAAGAAGCAGACCAAACATAAAGACAACCCAATTTCCATATTAAGTTGAGCATGCTATTGGCGCACTAAGAAACTATTACTTTAGAATACTCCATGGCAAGGAACCAATTTAAATCACACAGCATCTTGCAGTGACGCACAGCAATGATACTATCAGAAAAGCAAGCGTAACTGGCATCATCAAAAAATAAGATAGAAGAGACTACATGCATCCTTTGCATGGCTAAGAACAGAACAATATCGATTGGCTGCACAAAATCCACACAGAAAAAACAGCACAATACTAATTGAATAATTGAAGGCTGCAGTGGTCATGCTCGAATAACCATAGTATTCGTACACCCAACCTGAACATCAATTCTCCCATGTCACGTCTAAGCAGCAACTAATTGATCGCTAACGTATCAATCGATCAAACAACTATAACTCTCGCGCAAAACAATGAAAACCATATCCAACTGATTGCTACGAATTACAGGAAACAGTACACCAGATCCCTTAACAAAATTACAGCTCCGATCGATAAAACCATAGAGAAGCACACGCGCAAAAGAGAAAGGATAAGGTATACGCGCACAGCGCGCTGCTTACCTTGTGAGAAGCCCGGAAGAAGAGGACCGACTTGTCGCCGGGAGAGGTCGCGTCCTCTCCGGCAAGTGCTGGTGGAGGCGGCGCAGGTGTCCCCCTCTGGCGGCGGACGGGGAGAAGGGAGGGTTAGGGTGGGTTTCTCCGAGTCTTATAGCCTGGGCGTTGGTGGGCTGGGCTTTGTTCGGCCTATATACATATTTCCCTTAATGGGCCATTCGGCCCATTTCCTGCGGTGGCGGCGGCTTGTGTCTCCAAAGTCCAAAGTCCGAACTCCTCCACGGCACGGCGGCGTCTGACGGCTCACCCCAACTCGTCGCCTTCCCCGTCCTTCCCGCCGTCGTGGAGAGGAGGTCGCGCGGCTGGCTCCCGCCGCTTCCGGACGGTTCGGTCTCCCAGCTTCCGCGTGAGTTCACCTTGTTTTTGTGGCGCCGGCTAGCTGAGCCCTGCTGATTGCTCGCCCAGCGCGCTGTGGTTGTTGCGCTGATTCGTTGTCTTGTGAGATGTTCTAGGGTTCGGAGGGAGCAGGATCAGCTGCCGCGATGTTCCCCAGGATCTCCCGGCTCGGGGCGCGCCTCCTGCGCGAGTCTAGAGCCGAGACGAGAGCTGGTTGGTATCTTCACTTTCCTCTTAGCTTCATTTCCCTCTGTTATTGGTGGCATACTCGTTTATTGGCTTATTGCTCATCAATTGTGGTGAAATTTTGCTAACTTCGACCAGCCCTATGATTAGTCTTGCAGTTGATACTAATGTTTCTTGCATTTTGGGTTTGGGATTCTCCTGAGTTTTTGTATTGCTAATGTTGTAACACTGCAGGCTTGGTGTCTCCTTATCTATTGTTGATTGATTATTGCTAAATTTGTCTGGCAGGAAATTTGCTAAGCAGTCGAGGCATTTTGTATCAAGGTCATGTTAACCGGCATTCGACCCCAGTGATGACCCCTACTGTATTATCGTTGGTAAGAATTAAAGATTGGCAGTGGATTATTTATTTAGATGAACATGTCCCCAGTTACCCTTCTTTCCAGCTAAGTTTGAAGATATTACTAGTTATTGATTTGCTTAATCAATCGACATTGATTTGGAATATATAAATTTGGTTTTTATTCGATAAATCTATTTATACATTCCCCATTCTGAAATGGCTGTTGCAAAAGAAGATGGGCATTATTTTTCCTCAGAAAGTTAGCATCTTTTAGAGAACTGCAAACAAAGCCTTGTATTGCAGGAGTGATGATTTCTGTCTCAAATCTATTTGTATTAATTTTTTGTTTATATTTTTTAGCGGAATGTCCTTTTGTCAACTGCAACAAGTGGTGAGCAGGATGAAAGCAGTCAGCCAAAAGATAAGTAAGTGCATTTTTCTCTTGTTTCATCCTCTTATATATCACGAAATTTGAACTCCCTAGTTGTCTTTGTATCTTGGAACCAGGTAATAGCTTAGTCCAGATCCTTCTAACATGAAATTCTTTTGTTATTGTTGTCTCTCCATTTAAGGAGCTGCTCCTTCCACATCTAGAGGAATAGATGCCACTAAACAATAGCTTGATCAGTTTTACTGAATTGTTAGTGTTGAGCTTTCAAGAATTATTTAGGGTAGAGGCAGTCCTCTGATGATTGATGAAGCTATTTTCACCATACTGTGCACAGAATCTCAGTAACATTTGTCAACAAGGATGGCTCAGAAAAGACAATAAGTGTTCCAGTTGGCATGTCCATGTTAGAAGCTGCTCATGAAAACGACATAGAGCTTGAAGGTACAAATATGTGCACTTCCCTTATAGTGTGGTTATTGCTTGCCTTTATGGTTCTGTAGTCAGTTCATCCTTGGTGATAAGAATATACGTATCTTTTTTTATATAAAAACGAACTAGTCATGTTGAATCACCTGGCTCCATGGTTTTACCATTTTTCATCAATAAATTCGTTCTTATATTCTATCAACTAATTTTCAGCTGTAGTTCATGCTGACCTTCCCTGCTATTGTGGCTACTGCAGGAGCATGTGAGGGCTCACTTGCGTGTTCTACTTGTCATGTAATAGTAATGGTATGATTGCAATAATACTTTTTCGAATTTGTATTAATATATACTATTAGTAATAAACTAATAATGCATTTTTATTTTATACAATGTTTTTTTTCCTTTGAGCTGGTGGCTCATGTTGGGTTTCATCTCTAGCAGTCTAACCTGCCCTAATTTTCTTGTGGTTTTGTTGTTGTTGTTGCCGTCGATATTCTAGTGTCACTGCTAACTACAATTCTTTATTTCATCCAGGATGTAAACTATTATAACAAGTTAGAAGATCCAGCAGATGAAGAAAATGATATGCTTGACCTTGCATTTGGGCTCACAGAAACGTAAGTCAAGATCCTCCTAACAGAGTAACTTCTCTAGTTCTCTAATTATATTATCTCCTATATTTTGCAATCTCTGTATAACGGAGTCAGACATTTCAATATTGGAGTTGCTGGGAGTAATTGTCAGAATCTGTTCTAAATTTATGACTATGGGTGTTGACTGTTGATGTAACAAAAATGGTGGGCCTTGGACAAGATCCAGTTTTTTTAATACTAGTCTTGAAAGTTTCCAAAAACAGTTTGTAGTCTACATGAACTAACTGCTGTTATAGTGGCACTGGCAGCTAGGCAATAGGCTTAATAAGTATGTACTACGTTCATGAACAAGCGAAACTATGACAGCTCCAACTAGTTTTATAAGAAATAACTAATTTGGTCTGTGTGTACAGATGGTTCAGAATGTTTTTTTACAATTCATATATACAACGAAATAATGCATTAGATGAATCCCAACCATTAACAAATTCATGCAGGCCCCACCTAAAGCATTATTAGAGGTGGGTTGCCATAGGTTCATCACCCTAATCTGACTTGTCTTAACTGTATTCAGATCACGCCTTGGTTGCCAAGTGATCGCGAAGCCTGAACTTGATGGTATGCGGCTGGCATTACCTGTAGCCACAAGAAACTTTGCAGTAGATGGCTATGTACCGAAACCACACTGAAGAGACAGTCATCTATCCACCAAACTGAGGAGGCAGTCATCTTGGGGAACACGGATTCTTACAACAGTCAGTTTTGTAGTTTATAACCTGTAACTTAACTACAGCTTTGTTTACTTGTAGTCCGGCTGGCTTCGGACTACCTTTTTGAGGGAGGGTTTGTTCATTGATGAACCCCCGGGTTACTTGCTGAGAACAGTGCTTCATCTGGGCGAATAAACATAGTATTTCGTTCTTTGTGCAGGGCGAAACCAGCGAATAAACATCTTTCGTTCTGTGTGTACTCAGAAACAATTGCATCATATTTTGCTCCCAATATTTGGTCCTTTGCAACTTTGGCCGCTGTTCCGAGGCCAGAAGTACAAGGATGTGTCTTTGTTATTACATATATATTCTGGGTGGGTTTACACTTGTTTGTTAGGGGAGGATATATTTATTTATCCATTATATATAGCTTTCCCCGAACTCACAACCCTGGAGTGCCTCTACGAATGCATTGACACTGGTGTGCCTCACAGAGTCACAGAGGCTCTCCTTGTTTAGTTTTGAAAACTGAAAAGTTTTCGGAACTGTAGCACTTTCGTTTTTATTTGACAAACATTATCCAATTATGGAGTAACTAGGCTTAAAAGATTCATCTCGTGATTTACAGGTAAACTGTGCAATTAGTCTTTATTTTCGTCTATATTTAATACTTCATGCATGTGGCGTAAGATTCGATGTGACGGGGAATCTTGAAAAGA
>Ga0182004_10004499_pt1 | contig 11250 bp, 7 predicted proteins | sample Sormic07211540_1_FD_120479 | JGI IMG/M metagenome (GOLD analysis project Ga0182004, IMG submission 120479) | Endophyte microbial communities from Sorghum bicolor roots, Mead, Nebraska, USA - 072115-40_1 MetaG | ecosystem: Host-associated > Plants > Roots > Unclassified | place: USA: Nebraska...
ATGTGATCACACCCTCTATGGTGTCTTGATCACCAAAACCAAAACCCTAAGCAATACCTTTGCCTTGATCTCCATAGGGTTTTGTTTTTCTCTTTCTTCTTTTCCAAGTTGAGCACTCGATCATCTTGTGGTCATCACCAACATCACCATGATCATCTCTTACTCCATCACTTGACATGTACCAACCTCATTAAGTCTACACACATAGCATAAAGGTTAGTACTAGGGTTTCATCAATTATCCAAAACCAAACTAGGGCTTTCAGCATGGCTAGAGATAATAGAGACCTATACAAGCGAACTAAGCGTAGCTTAGCTGGTTGAGTTCCTTATGGTGGAACCTACCCACCTAGGTTGAAATACCTGACTTGATAGGAGTGCTCGTATTTTCTTAGATTTATTCTATAATTTAATGACACTATTATTTCAATAATGACACTATTCTTTCAGTGATAGGCAACATACCCATTAACCTCGAGGTGTATGTGATGACTTCATTGAAAGATACTAATTGGCTAGAGAGGGATGAATAGCCTAATTTAAAATCTACAAAGCACTAGAAAAACTTGTTATAGACAACTAAAAAGCTATAAGAGCTTTTTGCACTAGCACTAACAAGTGTTGCAAGCCACCTATCTCAACAATTCTAAATGCTACGATCTCTAACATAAGATCTTGTTACAACTAGTTTGTAGGAATGTAAATAAGGGGATTATGATCTTTATACCGCCACATCAACGAATGAACCAATCACAATAATATGAAGAACAAGCACCAGGAGAAATATAATGAATCAATCACAATGGATACACACAATATTTCTCCTTCCCGAGGGGCGCACGGTCGGGCTCTCCCTTCGTGAGGGGCGCACCGCTCGGCCTCGACTACAGGATGGAGAGACAAAAGGGAGGGGTAGAACTCTTTTTCGGCAGGTCATTTAGGAGGCCCACCTCCAAAAATGGAGGCATTTTTGCCTCGGTTAATCGATTTTTTAGATTTATCCGCCTCCGTAAATCGATTTTGCGAGGTAGTTGGTTGTGACTGCCTCTTTTAGTAAAAAACGACTGCCTTAGTTAATTCTAGGCATTAACCGAGGCGAGGAGCCAACCCAACCGCTCTAAGGCCCAATTCCAAACACCTTGGAAAGGTTTTTTACTTTTTTTTATACTAGTGACAAACTCTAGAAATGAAGATATAATCCTCATATATACATGTATGTCTCTCAGGGTCAATGAAATTAGCAATGAATTTATAACTAATCTTTCCACATCCTTCTATACCTTTGTCAAGATTGCTATTACTTGTATATCTCAATATCTGCCAGCAATGTTATATTATGTACTGAAACAAATAACGAATGCTGAATAAAATGTCCTTGTGTGATACCATAAATAAAGAACAAAATATACCGTGTGGTCAAGCAATATGATAATTTCATCTACTGTGCGTTGAAAAAAAATTGTTACAAACATATGGCAGCGAAAAAAATCAAAACATTTATAGATTAGTGTTAGCCCAACATACAAAGCCAATTCGTCGTAATTACAACATACTGAGTCTAGCTCTATAGACAAAAGCAGTCACACTATGCATCTATGATCTACCATCAACACACGCTTGTAGCTCCAACATAGATTGCTGCTGAAGCCCACGCGCCCCGGTCATCTTGACGACTTCACCTCGCCGTCCGAGGCTCTGCTGCCGGACGTAGGATAAGGATCGGTCCAGGAATCGTCCTCCGCAGCAGCCACCTCCCACCTCCTGTTGAATACCTGCATCTCCTTGAACGACCGCAACCTCACCGCCGCGCGCCCCGCCGACGGCGTCGCCGTGCCGCCGTCACTGAGCATGGGGACGCCGCGGTGGAGCACGTACTCGCTGTCGACGACGCCAACATTGATCGCGCGGTCGCCCCGCGCGCAGTATCCGAGCCTGTAGTCGAGGCCCCAGCCGTGGATGAGGTCGTTCTGCACCATCCCCCACGCGCACCGCCACGCCGCGCGAGAGAACACGGGCACCATCACCTCCACCCACCCCGCGCACGGCGGGCCCGTGCCGCTGTCGCCGCCGCCGCCGCCGCAGCGGGCGTTCCGCACGCGCCGGTGCACGCCGTCCGCCGTCGGCAGCAGCGCGCGCGCCGTGATGGCGTGGTGGATCTCGGAGCGGCGGTCCAGCGCCGGCTGCGACACCTCGAGGCCCTCCCTCCGCACGACGTCGAGGTACCTGACGGGGTCGAAGGCGTCGACCTCGACGTCCTCGTCCCACACGAAGACGTAGTCGTACTCCGCCACCACGTCCGGGTGCAGGAACCGCTTGGCGAACCACCACTTGGTCTGCCCTCGCGCCGCCACGTGCACCGCCCGGCCCGACCACTCCAGGTCGCCCCACTGCTCCACCGCGCCGTCGTAGTGGAACAGCATCACGGTGAAGTCGTCGTCGGCGGCGAGGAACTTGGACACCAGCTTGTCCACGACCGCCTTGTTCTTGATCCCTACGGGGACCGCCAGGAGGCTCTTGGGCTTTGTTGCCGCTGCTGCTGCTGCATGCCTGTGCTCGGGGTCGCCGGCTAGTGACGGTTCCATCTCCAGGTTGGTGGTTTCATGGACGAGTCCTCTTGGCAGCCGCGGCGGCGGCGGCCTGTGTTGTTGGTTTGCGAAGTCGATGTTGCTGCTGCTGCTGGCTTCTTCGATGACCTCGAGTCGTCGAAGTATTTTGCGCGGAAGGAGGTGATCGTTTACAGGGACGATGCCGCCCCGTGCCGGCGTGTTGTCCGTGTGATGAAGTGTGGCGACGCCGCCGGCGACGATCAACAGCAGCACGAGGAAGATGGTCGCCACTGCGGATCCGATGCTGCGCAGGGAGAAGCGTTTCGCGCTTGGCGAGCCCATGGCCGCAGCAGTGTTTCGGGATGGCAAGGGATCGGAGGTTGCTGCGGCTGCTGTGTCGTTGCGGAGGTGCGCGCTAATTATAGGCCCGTAGTATAGTAGGGGTATCGGTATCGACTATCGAGTACGACTCGAACTTGGTTCAGACCGTTTGGGAGTCCGATTTCCGACAGCACAAGTTTACCCGGCCTCAGGTGCGGAACTGCCCGTGCGTATTAGCAAATTATCCCTCTAGACTCGCTTCGCATAAGTTAAACACTTTTAACTTTAACCAACTATATCTAAAAAAGATTATTAATATATATAATATATAATTAATATCATTAGATAAATCGTTGAATATATATATTTTCTTAATAAACTTATAAGAAGATATAAATGTTGTACAAATCAAGTTAAAGTTGAGAAATTTGATACGTACATACTCTCTACGTCCCTTTTTAATCGTCGCTTATTATTTCTGAAAAACAACTGCCGACAATTATATATTAAAAAATATTAATATTTATAATACGTAATTAGTATCATTAGAAAGATCTTTGAATCTAGTTTTTTAACAAATTTATTTGGAGATACAAATGTTGCACGTATTTTCTACAAATCGAGTCAAACTTGTGGCACGCACACCAACCGCGACAATTAAAAAGGAACAGAGGAAGTACCTCATAACGACCTCTATTTTGGGACGGAGAGAGTACTAGTATTAGGCAAGAGATCTCGAGGAGGCTGTGTGATCGATCTGGGTCAACCAATTTGATACGTGTTTCTCATGTATAGTTCTAGACTTCAAGGAGTGTCGACGTCACCTCATGGGCCATGCGGTGGCAAGAAAAGGCGCACCATGGACGGCGATGACAGGCGAGTGCAAACACCGAGCACGAACAAGGACAACGCATAGCTATGACGTGAGGGCACAACCACCCATGACAGGCCCGTGGCCATGGTTAGAGCACAGCCATGTCGGCTAACCAGCCACGGTGCAGCTATTATTTTTTTTCTAAATGGTAAACAATCGGTCAGAAGTTATGTAGGCATTATTCAGGCCAAACGGTCCACTAACGGGCTAAATGAACTATAAATGGAAACGGTGCACTACCATGTAGCGTTTACATGGTTCCTAAATGGACTAATGACTGTGTAGACGAACAGTGGGCAGCAGGCATGTCCACTTCTCGTCAGCTTCATGATTTTTGTTTGTCTGTTTTTTCTTGATTTGCTTGGATCAATCCATTTCGTGATAAATTTGATTGTTGATGGAATGTTTTTTCCTTTTGGTTTGATTTGGACTTGATTCGATTTCTAGAGTGGTAAGAGTTGAATTTGGGGAAACAACAAAAACAGAAAAAACTCGTAAACGTACCCCAAGTGTGAAAAAGGCCGACTGTGCTTAGGATCCAGCATGACACTGTTGGTTTATTGTCCTAGTTAGCTAGGAGAAAGGCAGACAAGAAAAAAGGACGTAACCTATGACTTATGCAGGACAGTTTGATTGTGTTTGATTGCCTATATAAGGTCATATGCAGGCTTGCACGGTGTTCGTAAGGGTCAAACCTAAGGATATTATTAGCACTGATGTGACCAACTTCGGTCAGCCTTATAATGTTATTGACGTTGGCGTGATCACCTCATAGGGGTTTCAATCTAACAGTGTTGTCGATGATGCCAACATTGATGGTGACACTATGACCGACTCAGGGGGTCGAGCTTGACAATGTTGTGGCAACATTGTTAGTGGCAGCATGGACTCCGGTCAAGTCTGACAACATTGTTAGTGCTAGCGTGACCAACTCCAATTGAGCCTAGCAAAGTTATTGACGGGGAAATGTAAGCTACCGAAGGGCATAGCCTGACAGGGAGCAAAGTCGATGATGATCCTAATCTTGCGCGCGCGTGGGGGGAGGGGCATCTAGATCTTGTAGATCGAATCTGTGTGCACTTCCCCTACCTAGAGAACCAATTGTCTGTGTTTTGGGTACCCACAATGTGAATTGGGCATTGTGTGACAAGAGAAACTAGATGGCACATGGGATGCAAAGTTTATATAGGCTCAAGACCTGGGGAAGAGGTAATACCCTACGTCCTTTGTTTGTGATTGTATTGCTTATTCATCGTATGAGAGATGTGTTAATGTGTTGCCTAATGAGGTACTATCGGATGTTTTAGGGACCCCAGTTCTCCTTATATAGTCTGAGGGCAGGGTTAGAAGTTGGTTTCCTCTCCTACTTAGTTGCACTACCTATTTAGAAGTTGTTGGAGTGCGTGTCTTGAAGCCATCAGAAGCTAAAGCAAGTTTGGAACACTACAACCATTATATGAGAGCTTCTATCAAATACATCCAAGGCTATTTTTGGCTTTGGCAAAGCACCCTTGTAATCTTTGCGAGCCAGAGCATTTGAAACCTTGATGGCTCTCTAGAGGCTTCGACTCTCCAAGCTTGGTGTGGAGCGGTAGCTACTTTTGCAAGGGGCGAGCAAACCTCTTTCTTGATAGAGAAACTCCATAGTAAAAGGTGTCATGGTGATTGAAGGAGTTGGGCAATAGTGGTGAGTTTTATTGGCTTGTGGCCCTTGTCTTGAATGGCATGATTCTTTGTGGCAAGCTCAACACCGTGACAAGGAAGGCTTGGTAGTCAGAAACATCATTGGACGAAATTTGTCGCCGTGATTGGGAGCTTGCCCTACTTACTGTATTTACTTTTCCACAAGTGCTTGATATCGTTTGCCTTTATCTTTCTTTGATTAGCATAGGCCAATTGATATGATTGGCTCTAGATTGCAACACTCTTGGGGTTTTTTTTACAACAGCAACACTCTTGGTTGGTTTGGTAAATAGAGAACACTAGAAAAATATAAGTGCATATTTTGCTTTCTAGTTTACTATTTTCTAGTGTAAAATCAAGTAGAATCCCTATGTTAAGTTTTAGTGACCCCATTAACCCCATCTGTCCCTTCATGTGGTCATCGCCCCTCTTCACCATGGCTAATGCCACCAATCTTTGCATCTAGTGTAAAATTAAGTAGAATCCCTATTTTAAGTTTTAGCGACCCCATTAACCTCCTCCTTCCCTTCATACAGTCATCGCCCCTCTTTACCACGTTGTCGTCCATGACAATCCTCTACACTACACCAAATCTGCATAAAGCCTAGGAGACCACCTGAAAAAAATTAAAAATATATGTATTCAAAAGCTCCTTAAAACGACTCACTAATTTGATTGCAAAGCAAAAATTGGCCATACAACGATCTTATAGAACAACTCTCTAAAGATAATCTTTCCCCCCACTCCCAGATATGTGCGTCAGTGCATTAATTTGCTTTGCCTTTTCTGTTAGCAATCTTCAAATAATTTTATCCCGTGGAAAGTTTACCATATGATGTTATCATAATTGTATTTGTTACAGTTAAATCAACAAAACAAGATCTCACATGATTACAATAAAATAAATAAATGACAAGTGAGTCCCACATATCATAATCAGTATGGTCATCATTATCCAATCAACCAAACAGAAATTTCGCTCATCCCATACAAGTCTGGTCCAACCAAACAAACAAAAAAAATGACTCGCCCCCATCCAAACAACCAAACAAACATCATGGATCATTCTATTCTAAAATCCACAAACGACCATATCCCACCTAACCTTGTTGTCAAATCAAATATACCCTAAGTAATTCCCATAACAACCTTGTTCAGTTTGGTAGTGATTGGAGGGGATTAAAGGGGTTGAAGGGTCCCCTCAGGTAAGGGTTTAACTGAACAAGGCCTACATGGTAAGACAGGGGAAAATAAAACAGATGGAGAATGCTAAGTCTTCTTGCGATTGTCTCACGAGTCCTCTTGATAAATGCAGTGTCCTTGTTACACAAATTAACCATACCCGTTGTAACACCCTACAGGAATCAATTAAGCAATCTCTCTTCGCTCCTTGGTTTTGCCGATGTTCCCAAATTGGCCAAATATATGAGCACGTTAACACAATTTTATAGTGTGATCATTCAAACTTCCGAGAGACTATCGTGCAACATATTGAAGTTCAAACTGTGTTATGTCTAGCAATGTTGTTTTTGGTGAAATTACACCTGCTGATTTTTCAGTGTACATGCATTCTCAATTTGACATGCTAGGGCCTTGAGCATTCCATACAAAAGTAACACATTTTGAAATGGAAGTGTAGGCTATTTACAGCAACTCGGTGATGAACAGCAAACCACTAAAATGGATGGTCTGCCTCATCATGCACGATTGGATGCCAAAGATCAGATGATTATTATTCTTTCGGAGGTGATGGTATCTCAGTACCTTACAAATGCGTACCAAGGCTGCACTGCTTAGTCACTAATGTTGCACACTGACAAGAACTTTTGAACTGCATTGTGGTACTGAGTTCCCTGTGGATGCATAAGATAGGTGCTTACAAAATATGGAGAAATAATGTAATAGAGCCTCAAGCCCTCAACTATATACAGTAGAAGATTAAGTACCTCCCAATAGAGTTGATTGCAATCAGTACACTTCCAGAACTCCAGATTTCGGTTGAACAAGCACGAGGGAATAACCTGGAAACCTTTTGAGGCTTCAACAGCTTCCTCTAGGGTAAGTGGTTTCTGAATAAAACTACCATTGCATTTTGTGCACCTAGACATAAGTTGGTCCTCAGAGATCTTTAATTGGAAGGTATTAATGACCTAAAACAAGCAAGTTAATAAATTGATCAGTTAGCCACTTAGCCCCCCCCCAAATCTCCTCAGTTCCTCTGGCTACTCAAATAGAAACATTAGAAAACAAGTATGGTGCCTTGATAGAGCTTCCTACGTAAAAATACAATTTCCCCTCAAAGACTCCTGATATGTGCTATCAGTTCACAGGTGATAACTTGTACCCTCATGTGGTAACACCTCATTCCAGATGAGAATGACGTGCATCCAAATCAAACGCACTAGGAGAAACAAACACCAACTTAATGTGTTGCAATATTTGAATGGAATGAATTCTCTGCACCATCGCACTTGGGTTCGAAAATGACATGGTTGTGTTACTAACATGTGGCCCCAGGGCACACTTACCATCTTCACGTCATATTTTGGAATTCATGATCTTTTAAGATGGTACTCAACCTATTGTTCTATTCATATAATCCCAATTCTTCATCATTAATTTTGTAAGTTTCAAAAGTTTATGAAAATTCCTTGAATTAATTGAGGAAATATCATGTCATCTTTTTCTTCATCCAGTTATAAAGCATGGGTGACTTACAAAGAACTTAAACTAAAAACAATAATTAAAAGTAAACATCAATTTGCCATTTATATTGATTCTTGCTAGAAACTACTCAAACTCCTTGTCTAACTTTGGATTGGTCCATACAACTGCAGTTGAATGGTTCTCCCTCCTGGTTTGAGCTGATAGTGGAGCATTAACTGTCAGAAATATGATTTATTAGGTGCTACATAATCTTTTTTTTAACGATTAGGTGCTACATAATCATAGGTTCACCAACAAGGAAGCTAAACTTTCCTTCAATTTGGTGACCAAACCTATGGTTTTAACAACATAACCAGCATGACCTTGAGCCATGAGAGATTTATCATTAACTTGTGAAAGATGTTGTATAAATCATATTTAAGATCGAAAAGATCAAAATATGCACAAACCTCAGCTAGTTGATCATGTTTGAGCAGGCTTTTCACTCTGTATACCTGGTTACCTGCTAAATATTGATATTTCAAGAGCTTGGCATCCCGTGTTAATAATATCCTTCCTTCCTTGTATGTTTGATTTAATAGATCCCTACAGGTGAGTAAAATAGGCAGCATTAGTTGAAAAAGGTAAAATAGGCAGCAAGCAGCACAAGAAAAGGTAAATGAGAACTCCTACAATTGAAATTACATTAAGAATGTTCTAAAATTATAGCAGAAAGTATAGTGGAAGACCTTGGTTCAGGTTTCCTTGAAGATGGAATTGCAGCATCTATTCCAACACATCTCAAGTGCTTAGCTAGGCCCTCAATCTGTTCACATTTATTGTAAGGTCAAGCTAACAGTTTGTGAACAGGGAACATAATTGACTCTATGGTGCTACATTCTTGTTAAACCTAAGTTCATCTTATCCACTGCAAAGTGGTGATAAAAAAAATTATGAATTGTACAGCTGTTGGGGGTAACAAAATCAGGAGAACCTACCATTACATCACACAAGAACTTCGGGTATCCATCCCCACCAATGGAAGGATCCCATGGAGGGGGGCCCTGCCATTCACTACTGCAATCCACTTTATCTTTGCATTTGGCATTGGCAGGAATCTTCAGTTTTTCTTTTCGTCTTGAGGTACGTTGTTTTGCATCAGATTCTGTCAAAATTATCTTCTCGCTGTACTTGGTTACTATGGACATCAAACAACTACCCGAGCATATGTCATATCCAGAAGAAGAGCATTCTATCACCACTGGTGAGAAATGCCTGTCTAAAGTAAGTTCTGTTGTCGATGAACATTGTCCTGTAACAGAATCGACAGTAAAAAAATAAGAAAGGAAGTCAGAAATAGAAAAGTGTCTTAGTACTAAGATGACTTTCAAATATAGCAAAAAAAATTCTTAGAGAATAGAAAATAAATTTTAATAAGAATTACCTTCCATTGTGATCTTTTTTTGGAACAGATCAAATATGCCTAGCAAGTAGTAGGCATCTGATGCAGCATATTGTATTTGCCCCTCGCTCAAGGGACGGCATGACCAATCACTACATTGGAGTTCCTATCAAAAATAAAAGGGCAAGGATAATAATTAAGCAAATTAACGCCAATGCTTTCAAACATTGCTACTGTTGGAGCCTTGGCCAGCAGGAAGGTCAGGCTCAAATTTGCCTCACAAACTTAAGTGAAAATAGGCAACTCCAAGACCAGCTATGATCAACTTGAAACTTATAGTGCATTTAACTAATGGGAATATAAATGAGCACATAAACACACTAACACTACTTTGGCTAGTCGCCGGAGTAGTGCATTTTTAGGTAGCAGTCATATCCGTATATTTTCCCTGGTGCAAATGTGCTTGTAAAAATTCCTGGGAGGATGGTCAGCTCTCTTGTGTGTTTGAGTTCTTGCAACAAATGAGCTGAGCCTGTGCACCAGAATAGCCCAACATATATTATCTTGGCCCAGTATCTATTTATGGAACCCAACCAACTGTAATTCTCAAACATGCTGAACACTAGTGTCGTATTGCTCGATCCTTTTCATGATATGGCAATCTGGAATCACCTCGATGAACCAGGTCCATGTTGAAACCCTTTTTCCTATAATTTGGATGGCTCAAGGGACAAAGCACTTGATATTTTAGTTGATCAGGTATGTGTTGAACCTTACGGAGAACGGTAACCAATATCAAAACCAGAAGAAAGGGTACCAACAAACTCAAGCAGACAAGAACTTTTCAAAAAGGATACACACTGATTTGAAAACAAGGAACAGTAGCCTTATTTAACAAAGCTGCAAAGTTTTGGACAGCATAACCTATGTTTGTGCTCTGGACTCTCTTGTGAAGTATTTAGAAAAGAATAACCTCAACAAGTACATACCACTTCAGACAAATTAAATTTCCAGAAATGAAGGTAAGACCGTAAGACATTTTATCAACGCTAACCTTGGATAAAAAGACACTGAGCAGCTCTTCACAAATAGTTGCCAAACTCTTGGTCTCCTTTGGAAGCTTCTTCTGCCTGTCATGGCCCTTGAGGTAGTAATAAATGTTGGTGACATCCAAGAAAGGCTCCACCTTGCAGTGAGGAATACCGGCATGGTTATTATCTTAATATAGAGCAAACAATGCTCATCCAAAAATCATGAAAATCAAATAAAAAGGGTAAATCCTAGAAACACTCTGTGAATATATAAATAAAAACCCATGAAAGATCAGCACACTTATTTTCAGGTACCCACACCTAATCTATGCAGATTGATAATTCAGTGTACTAATTAGGACCAAATGAATCAAATTGTGATGAGTAGATGATGTAGTATGCTGATGGCTCAGTAATTGGGGAGATACTCTGGTGTAGAGGATGAAATGCAAGTATGGAATAAGCCCTAGACTTTTACCCTGCAATCAAGGATGAATTGCCTCAGTCCTGGACTTAATCAGCAAAAGGGAATGCAATGTGGATCATAAGATGCAATGCATTAGCACATGGTTGACCCACATAATTGGCAGACTATCGCTAACATTTGGTTGGAATTTGATTTTTGCTTGTTAGTCGCTGGATCCTTGCTCTAGGTGTGAGCAGGATCCTTACTCTCATCGAGAGGATAGCACACTGAGTTGGGGCAATTTTCTGGGTTTATTTCTCACACAATGCTATGCCAACCTGA
>Ga0182004_10004500_pt1 | contig 11250 bp, 17 predicted proteins | sample Sormic07211540_1_FD_120479 | JGI IMG/M metagenome (GOLD analysis project Ga0182004, IMG submission 120479) | Endophyte microbial communities from Sorghum bicolor roots, Mead, Nebraska, USA - 072115-40_1 MetaG | ecosystem: Host-associated > Plants > Roots > Unclassified | place: USA: Nebraska...
ACAACTATGATCAATAATTATAACAGTTAAACAGATGTCTCCTTCGTCACGAACTGACCGTGAGCTTGACCCACCACCATGGCCGCACCCACCCGCCGACCACGCTACCCCACCATGGGAGAGGGTCCGCTTGTTAGAAGGCTTCGGGTTCGCGTCCCCCACATACCAGAGAGAGAGGAGCAAGCTCGTCCTCTAAGGCAAAGGTTCCTTCAAAGGATTGTAGGATTGGTGAGGACGAGGTGGTCATTGAGTTTTTTGGGCAACTTTGGGCCATCAACTCGCCTCCATGCCTGAGGGATCCTAGGGTTCCATCCAGCGCCGCCACCACCAAATCCGACCGATTATTCTAGGTAAGGCGAGAGCTGGTTGAGCGGAAGGATTTATCGGTGGCTGATTGCTTCCCTGTGCTTCGATCTGATCGAATCCACAAGCCACCAGTGCAAATCAGCTTCGCGGGAGACATCTGGAAGAAGGGGGAAGACAAGGGAACCTATGCTGAAGTGTTGAAGAAACCTATGGAGGAAGGTGGGAGATGGGTTTGGTAGCCTAAGTGCCGCCCTCTGCCTCCATGGCCGCAAAGGAACGTACAATAGAATCCAGTGAGGTTTCCTCAACAACCGAAGCAATAGCCAGGTTGGCAGGACCGGGGGCCATGATCGCAGGGGAATATCCAAGGTGCGCCATGCCCCCTCCACCCCTCCCTCGGCAGCAGTTGCTGCAATGACAATAGGGGCCATCTAGGCCACCGCTACCGGTGGGGCAACCTCCCCCGCCCCTAGGAGAGGTGGTCAGCAAGGGCTACGCCAAGGTACTGATACCTCTGACCCACCCCACATGTTCGTCATCGATCCTCGGTACAACAAGTTAACATGCTATAACTGTGGAGATCCGGGGCATTTTGTGGGTAATTGCACCAAACCCAAAATCTGCTTCATATGTGATATTCCCGGTCATCATATGGATGCTTGTCCAGCCTGGAAGAGTGATCACCCTGTTGCGGCATATGTGGGCAGTGCTAGCTTGGGACTAGGCTTCTATCACCTGGAAATACTATATGTTGAATCAACTCAGTGGCTTAATCTCACAAATTGTGGTGTTGTTAGAGTCAAGTATGGTAATATTACACTAGCTAAATTGGAGGGTGAGCTGTCTGAAATTTTCTCTAAGGAATGGCCATGGCAGATTAGAGAACTGAAGACTAGCAATTTCCTAGTCTGTTTTCCACCTAACAAAAAAGTATCTAACATCAAGAATTACCTTCATTCAGCCTGAGAAAGGATGGGGTACAAGTGGAGGTTCTAGAGTGGCTTGGGGATCTTAAACCCTATGGGGAACTACAAGAGGTGTGGGTTCAGATCAATGGTATTCCTCCAAGATGGTGTCATTGGAGAGTGTTTGCTCAGGTTGTCTCTGGTTTTGGTCTTATGACACAAGTTGACTGGTCAGCTCTCTTCAAGTCCTTCTATGAAACAGTCAGAGTCAAGGTGGCATGCAAGGACTACACTAAAATTCCAAACCAAAGGCTATTTGAGATGAACAAGAAACTGCATGTGATTATCATCACCGTGGAAGCAGAACAAGAGAAGACACAGATTGCTCCAGGGGATGATGGAGGAGGTGGAGGGGATGATGACTTGGGTGAGGATGGGGAGGATGAAGACTTACTAGATGATGATCCACTAGCTAAAGAACAACCCCACCACTCTCAAGTTTCCTCTGATGATAACACTAAGACCCCCCATCAAGTAAATCCAACAGCAACTCGGGGTATAAAAAGGTTGATATGGAAGTCAAGAATTTGGAGGATATAGATCAAGGCAGCTGTCTGAAGGAATGTATGGAAGGAAATTACATGATGGTGAACTCAAGTAGCGGCAAACTAATGGGAGATATGAAAGCGCTCGATGATGACAATTCTGATTTGGCTATTAAGAGTCTAGCGAATCAGAGGACTTTACCACATCGGGAGTTACGTACAGGTGTTGACTCTAGATGGGAGGAGTTTAGAAAGTTTGTTAGTAGGGATGCAGACACCGAGGAGTGCTCTAATTTGTTGAAAAGGATGGAGCTAGAGGCTTTAGATGATGAGGATAAAACACTCAATGATGAAGATATGATCTCTCTTGAAGAATCAGGACTTCTAAGAAACATTGATTTGGAGGGCAATAGAGATCAGGATGAGGTTGGCAAGAAAGCTCAAAAGAGAAAGACTGGATGGGGTCCTATTTTGAGAATTCCGAGACCAAGAAGGGTTCCTGATGATGGGAGAACTGTCTTGCAAAGGGCACAAGAACTGAAGAAAGTGAAAAATCTTGAGAAAGGTAACAATCATTCATCCTCTTTTGCTTTTAAAAGCAATATTTCTTTGAATGACAAAGCTATTTCTGTTGGTATTGAGTTGGGCTCTGATAGCCAGAGTATTAATGAAACCATTAATGGTTTAAAAGAAAACGAGTTAGCTAATTTGAGTAATTTTACAGAAAATAACCCTGAGGTTAACCTCCCTGCAAACTTGAGTATTGAAGCAGAATTAGTGGAGTTTCCGCCTTTGGCGAGTTCTGTTAGTCCTCCTAATAGAATTAGTAGGGAATGTGGTAGTCATCTTGGGTGCAAGTTGTCTTTAAAGATAAGGTGGTAGGTTCTATAGAAAAGTTTTCCAATGATAGGTGCATTTTGGAATGTGAGAGGCCTAAATAAGGAAGGCCGCCTTCAATGCATAACATAGGTTCCAGGAAACAAAGAAAGAAAATTTCCAGGATTCTTTTCTTAATTATGTCCATAAGGACTTCTGTTGGAAGGCTTTACCTGCGGTGGGTACCGCCGGTGGTATTTTGGTGGGGGTGAATAGTATTAAATTTGAAGTTCTTTCCTAGCAGGTAGGCTCTTATAGCGTAGCTGCTATGATTAAGAATAATAGTGATAAGCTCGTGTGGAGATTGATTGTGGTTTATTGATCACCTTATGAGGAAGGAAAAGGTGATTTTCTGCAAGAATTAAGAAATCTCCTGGATAACTGGGAGGGTCCTACTGTTATTGGGGGAGATTTTAACATAGTGTCTAATGTAAAGGAGAAAACAATGGAAATATTAATCTCAAATGGGCAGATCTCTTTAAAGAGATGGTTAATATGTACAGTTTAATAGAGCTGAAAAATTCTGCCAGGGCTTATACCTAGACAAACAATCAGGACATTCCTATAATGGCTGCATTAGACAAGATCCTTTGTATGACTTTGTTTGAGCAAAAGTTTCCGTTAGCGTATGTCTCGGTTAGAGCTATAGCTACAAGTGACCATGTCCCTCTGATTTTAAATAGTGGGACTAAGGAGAGGAAAAAGCCTAGTCTTTTTAGGTTTGAAAAGTGGTGGCTGGAACAAGCTGATTTTAAAGATTTAGTGAAGGAAATTTGGGCTACCCCTTGTGCGTTTAGTGATGTTCTTGATATTTGGCAGTTTAAAGTTAGGTTACTTAGGAAGAAGATTAAGGGTTGGGCTATTAATGTGAATGCTAGCCTGAAGAAACTTAAAAAAGAACTTCTTGAGGAGTTCCAAAATTTAGATTGACAATCTGAGTTGAGGGAGTTAAATCCTAAAGAGAGTGATAGATTAGAGAAAATCAACAAGGACCTAGAAGCAATCTGGAAAATGGAAGAGATTAAAGCGTGGCAACGATCTAGAGATAGACAAGTTAAAGAAGGTGATAGAAATACTTCCTATTTCATGGCAATAGCCAATCAACGACATAGGAAAAAAGGATTGAGGATCTTGAAAGCCCGGATGGTTGGATTGATGATAATCATGACATGTTGGCACATGTGGTGAATTTTTATAAAAATATTTTTGGTAAAGAACCTGGTAGTGGAGTTAAGTTGAGAGATGACTTCTGGGAGGTGGATGAGTTAATAACGGCTGTGGAAAATGAAGCTTTGCATGCTCCTTTCTCTGAAGATGAGGTCAGGACTGTAGTGTTTAGCTCTTATGCTGAGGGTGCACCTGGTCCAGATGGTTTGCCTTTCCTGTTCTATCAAACCTTTTGGGAAACAATTAAGGGGGATTTCATGAACTCAGTGTATTTATTTGAGAAAGGAGATTTAAATCTCAACCGTCTTAACTATGCAATGATTACTCTTATCCCTAAAGAACTTGATGCCAGGACTTTGAAAAAATTTAGGCCTATTAGCCTTTTAAATTGTAGTTTCAAAATTTTTGGTAAAATGCTCAATAATAGGCTCATAGCAGTGGCGGATAGGCTTATTACTTCTAATCAAACAACGTTTATCAAGGGAAGGTACATTCTTGAGAGTGTGGTTGCAGCGCATGAAATTATTCATGAAGTCCATAGAGTAAAGAGTCAGGGATTATTCTCAAATTGGATTATGAAAAAGCCTATGATTGAGTTAGTTAGAGTTTCTTAGCAGACATGTTAAAAACTAGAGGCTTCGGAGCTATCTGGATTAATTGGATTAAAAAAAGTAGTGCAAGGTGTTTCTATTTGTGTCAGGATTAATGACGAGAATAGTGGTTTCTTCAAACCAAGAAAAGGTCTTAGGCAGAGCGACCCTTTATCGCCATTGCTCTTTAACCTCGTGGCAGTCGTTTTTACTAGAATGTTGATGAAGGCAGCAAGACTAAACTTGATCTCAGGTTTGATGCCTCAGGTCATCAAAGGAGGGATCATTAGTTTACAATATGCAGATGATACTTTACTGTTCTTAGAAAATGATCTAGAAAAAATTAGTAATATTAAATGGCTCTTAGTTTGTTTTGAGCAAATGTCTGGGATGAAAATCAATTATGAGAAAAGTGATTTACTTACTATTGGGTTGGATGAGGACAGCACTAATGCTGTCGCTAAAAGTTTATGCTGCAAAATCAGTGCTTTTCCTATCAAGTATCTAGGAGTTCCGCTGCATTACACGAAATTAAGGAGAGTTGATTTACAACCTGTGATTGACAAAATAATTAAAAGAATAGCTGGATGGAGGTGAAGCTCCTGTCCTATCCAGGTAGGCCTACTTTGTTGAGGGCGTGCCTTGCTAGCATTCCTATATACCTCTTGTCTATTATAAAGTTTCATAGATGGACCATAGATATGATTAACTCACATATGGGTCATTTTTTATGGAATAATACAGAAGAAAAGCATAGATACCACCTTGCTAACTAGTCCTTAGTGGCTCAAAAGAAAGAAGTTGGTGGGCTAGGTGTCCCAGACTTGAGAAGTCTTAATCTTGCTCTGTTAAGTGCCTGGATTTTTAGATACAAACTGAACAAATCTGCAATTTGGACTAAGATAGATTATAAATATAGGACTGAAAATCCAAATGTTTTGTGTTGTTCCTTTGTTGGATCTTCTCCTTTTTGGAAAGGAGTAATCTGGGCTATGCAGCAGCTAAGATTGGTATTCATTGGAATCTAGGGAAAGAGGATAAGACACGTTTTTGGGAGGATAAGTGGTTGGGGAATACAAACTTAGCTATTTTATATTGGCCCCCTGTATGTCATTAATGAGCAACAGGGAAAAACTGTGAGTGAGGTATAGGATGATGAAAATTTGATGCTTACTTTTAGAAGGACAGTATCTGAACAAGGTATGAACCTTTGGTGGGAATTGGTGAATGTGATAAGCGATGTCACCCTCCTTGAAGAGGAAGGGATCAAATGATATGGTCATATAGTTCTTCAGTAAAATATTATATGTTGTTAATTTTAGAGGTATTTCCCCAGTGTTTGTCAATGCAATATGGAAGCTTAATATCCCTCCAAGAGTCCAGTTGTTTCTGTGGCTCTTGTCTAAAAATAAACTTTTAACGCGAGACAATTTGGCGAAAAGGAGACCTGTGGAGGATAATACGTGTCTTCTTTGCGGTGAAAGAGAATCTAACATTCATCTTTTTTTGAATGTTATGTGGCTAATTTGGTATGGGGTCATATTTTTGAGATCCTTAATCTAAATTTGGGTCATGACTTTGAGTCGGTTGCTCGTTTTTGACTAACCAATAAGAATCATCAGGTTACAAATAATATTTCAGCTGTTGTCTTATGGTCATTATGGAAATTTTGGAAGAATTGTGTTTTTAGGGGCGCAAGTGGAGGGGCCTAAAGGTATCCTCAAGATTGCAAGGATGTTACAGAGGTGGATCTCGCTGATGCAGCAGGAGACTAGCTAGGATGTGCATGGAGGAGGTGATAGCCTAGCCGGAACAAAAAGCATTAACACCACCTGAACTGATGTAGTACAATCAGATGGGGTCTTTATCAAGGTTGGCAACATCGGGTGTTCACTACACAGATTCCAAAATTGTTCTGAGATTGCGACGATCTGATTTGTTTTCAGAAAGTTTGAATATCGAGGTTTCTACCATTTGAGTGTTAGGCGTTATGGCATCAATTAATGCCGTCACATCAAGCTCTTTTGTAAGGCGAGCGCGCCAAAACGCTAAACTTAGATGAGAAAACCTTCTTTTCTAAAAAAATAATGATAACAGTTTCCACTCTCATTTATCTCTAGTGTCTCTTGTTTTACATCAAACCACTCTTACGTTAAACATGTTATCAGCACGAATTGCCTTCTCTGCCATCTCTCGAAAGGAAGAAGCAGAGGCCTTCGAAGCCCGGAGCACTTCGCTGCAGATTCGCCAAGAACGAAAAACATCAGCCTGCACTAGTGGAGACCAACGGTGACACAAGTCATATATCGAGGCAAATTTGCTTGCCTCTACATTAAATTGATGATCTCTGCATACAGAAGGTACGAAACGAACATGTTAATTGTGTTGGTCATGTTTTCTTCGCTTCTGGGCATTCGTCGTCCTACAACGATCACCAACAGCCGGCGAAGGTCACGCAACCGGTCGTGGGCAAGGACGGCTGCGGCTGGCTGTCCCCGGCGGCTGGAGGCCCCCGCGCGGCATCCGTGCCCACGACCGGTGGCCCGGCGCTGCCCCGTCCTTGCGACTAGCAGCCATAACGTGACTTTGAAGCCCTGCACCTGCGGACCGCTGCCTGCAGCCAACAAGCGGCTTCGCGCCGCTGCTGGCGCACCCGCGCGGCGGCCTCGACCCGGTGCTCGTGGCCCTCGAGCGGCTCTCATGCCTGCAGCTACGCTAGCGGCTGAGGGCTCGACCCGTGACAGCGGCGTTCGCCTAAAGGGCGGCAACGTCCCCACGGCCGTAAGGCCGAGCGGCGTTTCTCTCCCTGAGTCCCGAGCAAGAACCGTCCGTCTACCGTGGATGGGAACAGATGAAGGCTGCAGAAGAGCTTTTATACGATGAGTCTAAGGGTTGTACCAAAGAGTTCATGACGCTACAGTTTGTGCATATTATCGCTGACATGCTTTCAAAGGAGAACAAAGTGCCTGCTAACACATACTATGCAAAGAAGCTAATCAGTCCGGTCACTATCGGTGTTGAGAAGATCCACGTGTGTAGAAATCACTGTATTCTATACCGCGGTGATGATTATAAAGACTTAAAGAGCTGTCCAAATTGTGATGCAAGTAGATACAAGACGAATAAAGACTATAGAGAGGAAGAATGTGCTGCCTTTAGAAATAAGCAAAAGAAGACCCAAAAGAACAACCAACAGAGTTCAAAACCCAACAGCAAAGAAAAAGAAGTAGACTACTATGCGCAAAAAAAGATTCCTGCTTTGGTAATGTGGTACCTTCCTATGGTCGATCGATTGAGGTGTTTGTTAGCTAACCCAAAGGATGCCTAACTTATGAGCTGACATGCTTCTAATGAGCACAAAAATGACGGGAAGCTAAGGCATCCAGCCAACGGCAAGTAGTGGCAAGATTTTAATGACAACCACCAAGACTTTGCTGACGAACCAAGAAATGTTAGGTTCACACTAAGTACACACAGAATGAATCCATTTGTCAAGAGAAGCAGCAAGCACAACACAAGCCCGGTGATCCTCACCATCTACAGCCTTCCTCCATGGTTGATGCAAAAGCGAAAGTACCTTTTGTTAACCATCCTTATTTCTAGACCTACACAACTTGGAGTTGACATGGATGTTTTTTTTGAGCCCTTAGGCCTTGTTTAGTTCCGAATTTTTTTTTGGTTTTAGGTATTGTACTACTTTTATTTTTTTGGTAATTATTGTCTAATCACGGACTAACTAGGCTCAAAAGATCTATCTCGTGATTTACAGATAAACTGTGCAATTAGTTTTTGTTTTTGTCTATATTTAATGTTCCATGCATGTGCTGTAAGATTTGATGTGACAGAGAATCTTGAAAAGTTTTTGGTTTTTGTGGTGAACTAAACAAGGGCTTAATGGAGCACATGAAATTCACGCTACGAGCAATTATGTTTGCTATGATCAACGGTTACCCATCTGTCTTTACATTATCAGGATAGTTCAAGGAAAAGATTGGTTGCGTAGTATGCATAGGTGGAACTGCTTATGTGTTCCTTGATGGATCTAAGAAGTTAGTGTACATGAGGCACAAACGCTTCTTATCGAAAGGGCATAGGTACCGCCTGAAAAAGATGGATAAGTACTTTAATAATAATGATAAAGTACACTCTACTGCACCATTTGGTAATAGTAAAGGACAAAGAGTTTTTCAAATAGTCAGCAAAATCAAATTTATTTTTGGATTGAAGAGAAAAGACAGAAAACCAAGAAAGGATGTCAAACCAACTCTAGGGGCTACATTAAAAAAAAAGTCTATTTTCTTCGAGTATTTGGTATACTAGAAAGAGTTAGATGTACGCCACACGATCGATGGTATGCACGTTTAGAAGAACATGTTTGAAAGCCTAATTAGCACCTTGCTAGACATAAAGGAAAAGACAAAGGAAGGACTCAATTCACGCATGGACATGGCACAGTTAGGCAAAAAAAGAACTTCACCCTGTTCTTCTAGAAAATAGGAAGTAGCATCTTCCGGTAGCAAGCTACAACCTCAACATAGATGAGAAACATGCAATGTGTGTGTGGTTAAAGAATTTGAAAGTCCCATCTAGATTCTGCTCCAGCATATGGAGTAGTGTGTCAATGAAAGACCTTACACTCACCAACTACAACTCACATGATTATCATATCATGCTGACTACTTTCCTCTCTATTGCCATCAGGGCTATAAATTCTGTGTTCTTAAAGATGGTAGTCTTTCGATTATGCTACTTTTTCAACAAGATCTCACAAAAGGTAATTGACAGAGATGAGTTGGTGTCTCTTCAGGAATTTGCTGTGAGACAGTGTCACAATTTGAAATGTGTTTCCCTCCATCATTATTCGATATCATGGTGCACCTTGTGGTGCATTTGGTTCCACGAATACAGGCATTGGGTCCCATGTACTTTCATAAAATATGGACATATGAGCATTTCATGTCAATACTAAATAGCTATGTATCAACTCGTGCTCGTCCTATGACATCTATGGTAGAAGGGTACTGTACCAAAGAGGCCATTGAGTTCGGAGGTCCATTCTGCAATAGTGTCCTAAAAGACCAAGTTGCAATAGGTCTGCCTGTCACGACAAGAGGATAGGCTGCATGTAAGTGGGAGAACAAGACGTAAATCATTCATCCCACCAGATTACAATACAGTCCTCGAGGCACATCACAACATCCTACATCAGCTCTCGATAATGGAGCCTTTGATCGAGCAACACATGAATGAGCTTCGCGAATATAATCATGGGCACACGAACGATTAGGTAATGAAGGAACATAAGACTTGATTCAACATATTGCTAATGGAGCAGGACATTCCACCTGAGAAAACAATTAAGGAACGAACCATTAAGGCATTGGCATCTAGACCATCACGCTAGGTCTCGATATGGCAGACCTATGACATTAGTGGCTTCATATTTTGTACCAAGTCTAAGGACAAAAAGAGCATGACACAAAACAACAGTGTTCAATGCGAGGCCATAGACGATGAAACTGGTGAGATTAGTACATACTTTGACTTCATTGAGGATATATTGGAACTAGACTATGGTGCATTTCAGGTCTCCATATTTTGATGTCAATGGGTCGAAGACAAACATGTCACAGTGGATAACTATGGGGTCAGAGTTCTTGATCTAAGTAAGGTAGGTTACATAGATGACCCATGGATCCTTGCTAACCGTGCTACAAAGGTCTTCTATGCTGAACAGATCCTTTCTAAGAATGAGAAAAAAATACACATAAGTCAAAGCATGTAGTTTTTCCTGGAAAGCAACAAGCTATAATAATTGATGGTGTATCTAATCTAGAGGATTTAACTAGTTCAGCGACATGTCTCTTTTATAGACCATCCAGTGAAGACAAGGAATGTTGAGCGTAACATCCCACACAATTCCTTACCCTGGGTGCACCCAGGTGGACAAGGAAGAAAAGTAGCTGGCTAGATTATGTTTGTTATTTATCATGTAATCCATTTATGTTATAATGTGTATATTTTATAATGTATAGATTATGCTACCCTTCTCTGCATTTACATGGTTATATTTTTTCCTGCAACGTCATGTGAGACACTATTGAATCCCTAGCAACATTATAAAAAATAAGACAGAAAATAATATAATGAAACAATGTATAAAAATAATATATAAACAATAGAAACAAGATAATAGACACAAAATAAACAAAATATAACAACAATATAAAAATAATAATGAAACAACGTATAAAATAATATAGAAACAATATAAACAAAACAATAGAAACAATATAAAAATAATAATAAAACAATGTATAGAAATAATAGAAACAAGATAATAGAAACAAAATAAACAAAATATAACAATACCAAAATAAAAGACAAAATATTTTAAAACTTATACAGGCGGTGGTCAATGCAACCGCCTGTAGAAAGATATTTCTACATGCGGTGGTCAATTCATTTCTATATACGGTTGGTATTGACCACCACCTGTAGAGATATGCTATGTATATATATCATTCGTTTGATTCGGTCAAAAGTCCGAAGGTGCTATTCTTGTCCCATCGAATGTCAGACCTCCTCTCTCTCTTCACCCCAACCACCATCACCTGCTGCAATAATATTTTGTGCTGATGTTTCTATGTAAGGTCTTGTTTAGTTTCGAAAACTTTTTAGTTTTTGGTACTATAGCACTTTTATTTTTATTTGACAAATATTGTTCAATCATGGACTAACTAGATTCAAAAGATTCATCTCGCGATTTATAGATAAACTGTGCAATTAGTTTTTATTTTCATTTATATTTAGTGCTTCATGCATGTGTCGCAGGATTCGATGTGACAGAGAATCTTGAAA
>Ga0182004_10004501_pt1 | contig 11249 bp, 11 predicted proteins | sample Sormic07211540_1_FD_120479 | JGI IMG/M metagenome (GOLD analysis project Ga0182004, IMG submission 120479) | Endophyte microbial communities from Sorghum bicolor roots, Mead, Nebraska, USA - 072115-40_1 MetaG | ecosystem: Host-associated > Plants > Roots > Unclassified | place: USA: Nebraska...
GGGCCCAAGGATCCATGTGCTAAGTGTTTGAACCGTTGAGGGCAAGCACACTTGGATCCAAGGGTTGGGATTGACTCCTTGGAGTATGCCATGGCTCATGCCATGGAGGGGAGCCCCTGGTGGCCCAAAGGTCGGTCGATCCACCGAGTTTATGGGGCCCACAGGGCTCATTTCCTTCTTCCCTGCATTGAATAAGCTAAGAGTACAAGTGGAACTTTATTAGTGATAAATATGTTCATGTGATGCTTATCCTCCTTCAATCGAGGACTGTTGATGGGCTATTGAGTATATAGAACTGGGTCTTATTTCCTGTCAACAGGGGGTTACTCTGATTCTCCCCCTATTTGGGTTACTTGCCCGATAAGACCTATACAAAGTTTACCGGTTATTGGAACAAGAGTACATTAATATTTCCTCATCCTCAATAGTTTCTAGATTGTTTGTGCACCCATTAGATTAAGAAATTATAGGCTAAGTCATAAATCACCTACTGTTCCTTTGGGTTTGATATTAAAACTGGGATAATCTTGGTGAACTGCTGGTCCATATATATCTGTGCGCTTGCAGATAATCTGATTATAATCATTATTAGGGTGCAATTAATTTATACCAATAGGAAGTTAAGGAAGATGGACCAAGCAAAGCTGCACGCACAGATATAGTAAAGAGGGGAGTACGGCAATAGAGGTACAACCTTAAAAGGAAGTTCTTTGACCCATCACTCACAAAAGAACAGATATTGGCCAAACCACCTACTCCTAAGATGAAGAGAGAGGACTCGATCAAACTAGTAGAATACTGGTGTAACCCAAAGAATTAGGTCAATGCCATGCATTACTTGTTATACTATGTCTATGTCAATGATAACTATGAATTGCATTTGTGGTGCATGAGAAAAGTGAAAAGAATAAAGTTAACCAGGGGCTAGTTCAGCTTCATCAAAGGACTGGATCTAGGTCCTACATTGCCCATCGATACAGCCTAGTATGTTAACTATATCTATTGTACACTTAACTTCACAAATGGGACATTTGTAGCATAGTAGTTACCAATAGCTTCTGAAATGCCAAGTTACCACATGCTACAATTATTTCTGGGTTCACATCTGCTTTTGAATAAAAGTTTTAGTTGTACCATATGCTTTGTAAGATGAGCTCCCAAGTTTAGAAAATCCTGTTGCTGCTTGTTGCTTGTATTTGTAGCATGATATGATCCTGCTATTAAGTTGTTACATGCATGTGCTATTTTTATATTCTTTAAAAGATGGATTTGTGGTGATGTAGTGCATATATAGTTTGGGATCCAACTGTAAACATGTACAAATAACACTCTACCTTCTTACAAATCATTGCAAATTGTTTGTTTACATGCTGCAGAGGGCAAAGTACAACAACATGGAGCCAGATCCTATTGATTTCTTTGGAGAATGTATGAATAGTCCACAAAGTGGTAGTACAAATCATTGCAAATTGTTTTTTACATGCTACAGAGGGCAAAGTACAACAACATGGAGCCAGATCCTGTTGATTTCTTTGGAGAATGTATGAATAGTCCACAAAGTGGTCGTACTCCACTTGCAGATGAAATTTATGTAAGTTAATAGTTAATGCATGTATTGTACTCAATTTCAAGCATGCTTCAACCCTAGTGTATGGCATTGTTTTGAAGTGCAAACATTCTATGTAGGCACACATGGTTGCAGAGAACGAAAGACAACTAGAAGAAGGCAAAGCAGCCAAGTCTCCATCTCAGATTGGCTGATAGTCTCAGCTAGATTAGCCACTCGTCGACCTTCCTTCCAAACATTGGTGTCACCAAAGCGCAGAAGGTTGTCCGATCCACATCAGCTGCAGTAGAAGCTCACCTACAATATCAATTTGAGCAACAACTCCAAGCAGAAAGAGAGGAAGCTGCTAGGAAGCAGGAAGAGTTGCAAGCACAGATTGCAGCTCAGCAGGCCTCTCTTCAAGAAAATCAAATGTTGCTGCGCCAAACCTAAGAAGATGTGAAGGAGATGACTAGCAAGTTTGAAGAGACTAATGCACTACTGCGAGCTATGCTGAAACTTCAGAAAGATTGAGGTAGGGAGTGCACCTGTGTGCTGTGCTGTGCTGTTGCTGTGTTGGAAACTTCTCTTTGTTGAACTTGAAGAATGCACCTATGTTCTGTGCTGTACTGTGTAGTCAGCACTATGTTGCTATATGTGCTGTGAAGTGTGGTCTGAACTATGTTGGTCTGTGATGCGTGCTCAAACATTTTGAACTTGTAAGCTGGAACCAGGTACTTTGTGTGGTTTGAAGTTGCAAGACCTTGGAAAACTTGTTATCATTTGTTGTATGTGAATGATGGCATAGCTCAGTTATGTATGACTTGTGAGCTGTGAGGTCAGTGTGGTCTATGTTGCCAACTGATGCAATCTATGATGGAGGATATATATGTGAATTTCAATGTTTAGGGTTTGGCCTATGATGACAGATTAGTGATCTGTGTGGCATTTGTCATTGAATGCAATAACATTTTGTGACGAGTATAGTCATCTCAAAACGTTTAACTCACCATACAATACCTGACATAGCTTGCATGTCATGTAATATAATATGACACTTCTTAGTCGTCACAAAATGACATCTTTGGTCTCCGGCAACGTACAAAACAAGACAAAAAATATATGTCATAAAATAATATATGACAGCATCTGCTGTCACAAAAAACTTACTGAGCAGCACCCTTTGATCCTATTTTGTGACAGACCATGATAATACATGACGCGTTGACTACTGTGATGACAAAGAAATGTCTATCATAAAAGATCACCACATTTTATGACGGTTTAAAAAGATGGTATCATAATACTTTTTGTGCCGATCTTTTTGTGACGACTGCTATGTCGAAAGAGTTTTCGTCATATATTAATTTTTATGATATATAGTTTCTTTACCTTATATGACAATTTGTGTTTGTCAGAAAATCCAAAGAATTTTGTAGTCAAATGGCGAAGAAAGACATCATGTAAAATTTTAAACCACTTAGCACTGAGTTCATCAGTGTTAGATGTCCCCATGTTGACAGATGTTTTCGTTTCTAGCAACTTAACCTCTTTCTCAAAATGTTCTTCTACCTTTTTCCAGTCCAGATTCCCCAACTTTCTAAAATGGATCAAAATCTCAAAATAAGTCAAAGAAAAATCTCCAAATTTAGATCCAAAGCGCTCATTATATTGGGACTCTACTTCCAGGGCCTTGGCAAAGCAGTATACTTCATTTTTATGAAAATTTATTTTAAGGCTAGAAGCTTATTCAAAAGCATAAAGTAAAAGCTCTATGTTTCGAGCTTGCTCTAGATCATGTTCTATAAAGAGATATTGCTGGAACGATAAACCACCATCTACTAGATGGGCACCACTCCACTTAACTACCCATCTTCTTTGGCTCTATTGATGAGGATTGTTAACATGTCAGCAGTAATATTAAAATAAGAAGATAGAAAGAGTCTTCTTGACCAAGGCTTTTCTTTGTTTGAAAAAAGTATCCAACCTCATCATTTACATTAATTTCTACACTCCCACTAGTGATATGGGTTTCAACCCATTTGATTCACTTGGACAAAAAAATCTTTCGTACACAGTGTTTAGGCCAAAAAAGGTCATCTAACCTTGTGTTTGGTGTCTCAAAATCTATTTTGTAGATTAGCCAGTTTAGCTTGTTTCAGTGGAGTTCATGTAGGATAACAACTCCTTCGAGGATGCTACGTCCTCTCATGAAAGCCGATTGAGTTGGGATTATAATGTGATCAACCACCAAAATAATTCAAATCGAGTTGCCACTTTTGTAAGAATTTTAAAACTAACATTGAGCAAGCAAATGTGTCAGGTACCATAACCTAGGGTACACAAAGTAAAGAGCTAAGAACGCCATCTTCTCCCTTTAGCAAGAGACCAGAATGGCCAAGTAACCATTCTCTATCTCACCCGAGAATGAACGGCAAGGCCTTAGGTGGAGCCGAGACCGGTCCCCTCCCTCTGTCTCGCTCGAGGCCCAACCTGAAGGCCTCAGACGAGGCCAAGCAATCTCTGCCTTGCCTGAGGTCCAACCTCAAGGCCTCGGACAAGGCCAGGCAATCTCTACCTCGCCTGACTTTGGGGCTCGGGTGTCCTTCCACTATTGGTGCGCTCGAGACCGCCCGCGATGTCATCCGCCATAGGGCTATGGTATGCAGGATAAGACACGAGTCAAATCCCCATGCTCACGCCCACACTGTGCAGAGCAAGGTATGGTGAGCACTATGCTATCTACCCTCATCACTGTGCCACCTGCTCCCATTGTTGTGCATACAACCAAGACCTGGAGAGACGCTCAAACATCAATCCGAACTCCTGTGACCATGCACTCGTCACAACCAAGGGCATGGTCCGTATGTGAGGGAGTCTCGAGACTCTACGTCGGTCAATGAATAGGGGTCAACACGATTGCTATAGGTACTGTTGACACTTGTAACAACACTTAAGCTAAGTTGTCATCCCTAGCATGGCGCCAGATGTGTTGGTATAAAACTATACACTAATAAAATAAATATAGGATCCGCAAGCGTACATATTAAATACCATTGTAGCACTTCACAGGGAATCAGTTTTAATCTTGCTAATACCCTGTATAAAAATATAAACACAGAAAAACAAACAAGGGTAAACCTACCAAGTAGTGAAGAGGTCAGAGCTCCATCCCCTGCTCGGGTGGAGGAGCCACCGGTCGACGTTGTAGCGCCAGAAGGCACTCTCGACCTTGGTAACAGGCCAATGACGTCCTCGACCATGGTGGGGAGGAGCGCAGAGGGCCAGGGGACCTAGGCGAACACCGACGATGTGGTCGAGGAGATCCAGGGGTGTCCCCACGACGGGCGCCAGCATGTCTATGTGTGGCGCCAGCGTGGGGACCACTGGGCTGGCCACGAAGAAATTGCCGAGGTCGAAGAGGCAGAGAGGGTCGAGCGGGCCGCCAAGCGGCTTGTCAACAAGGTTAAGGTAAGCGACCTCCCAACTTTGAAAATAGTCAACTTGATCGAAACTTTGTCACACGTTTGTATGTGTTCGCAATCCGCAGGACACAATGAAAACAGTGAAATATCATAAAAGATGTTTCGACCAGATTGAAGGAATTGTGGCCGAGAACATGGTCCTGACATCGGAGCTGGACCGCCTCCGATTAGAGGCCGAGAAGGAGGCTAAGGAGAAGGATGCTCAAGAGGAGCACATGCTGGACCTGTCTCAGCGACTAGTCATCAAGGACCGCAAGAAGAAGAGTAAGGCTGGGTGTTGGAACCAGTCATGATGCATAGTATCCTAGGTTCTTTTGATATAATAGTTACTGTTGTAGGTCTGGAGGAGGAAATAGAGTGCCTCCAGAAGGAGAAGGACCAGCTCGACCTAGACCGCGCTCTCATGCTGGAGAACGAGCGGAAGGCCGGGGAGGAGGTGAAGGCAAGAAACCGGGAGCTGACTGGTAAGACCAGTTTTGACGCGGCAAGTGTAAATTCTTTTGTTTTCGTAGCCCAGTATTGACTGCTCCCTTTTTTTAAACCATGTCATAGTGCTCAAGGCCAACACAAAGAAACACCATGAGGACCTGGTCAAGGACCGTGACTCGTGGAAAGGCAATTGCAATTAGATCTAGAAGGGAGTGGCGCCAGTCGTGGGGACGCCCCTGGATCTCCTCCACCTCATCGTTGGTGTCCGCCTGGGTCCCTTAGTCCTCTACGCTCCTCCCCACCATGGTCGAGGACGTCATTGCCCTCTTACCAAGGTTGGGAGTGCCTTCCAGCGCTGCAGCATCGACTGGTGGCTCCTCCACCCGAGCAGGGGATGGAGCTCTGACCTCTTCTCCCGCCTCACTGCTCGGTGGTGGGCGGATCTCTGGCGGACCGACCACCCACTGCCGGGGCCACATGTGGGCGGTCACATGGCTTGCGGACCAAAGTCGGGGCCACCTCTTCTTCTTCATCGTTGTCGTCCACAACTTGGACGAGTCGGCGGTGTTTTGGTGCTCGGCTTCCCGAGGCCGAGCCTTGGCCAGTTAGTGGCCCTGTAGCGGCTTCTCCTGGCGCCACTCCTGCTTGGGATGACTCCCTGGCCATCGGCCTCTTGCCGACAACCCTATCGTCGATGGTCGGCGCCGGGCGGTTCTCATCTTCGTTGCTGCTGGTGTACCAGTAACACCGAGCAGCGTTGTCCATCGGCGGATCTACTCCCACCGGGTGCTCCATACCGGGCGCTAGTGATACATACACCATCGCCCGGTCAATATCTCAGATCTACAAGTCGAAGGTGATAAGATATCAACAGAAGGGCATGATAGTTTACAAAAAAGCAAATCAATCAAAGTCATCGTTTACCTTGGGAGCTGGTCAACCTAGCTTGTACGCGTGCATGCGGTCGTCACTACGCACGAAGCTGCTGTTGGCCAGGTTGAATAGTTCGTTGATCCTTCGCTGGATCTCCGATTTCTCCAAGTTTTCTTGATGCATCCTGGTCGAGTCCTGGCCTCCCTGGTACTCATACGCTGAGTGCACCCTCCTCTAGCATGGCAATACTCGTCGGCTGAGGAAGTTGCCGACCACACCAGGACCGTCCAAGCGCAACTAGTCGATCAGGCCCATCAACTCCTCCACTTGGCCAGTGTATTCTGGTCGGTCTGTCCAGGTGGTCCTCTTCTCTAGAATGTAGCCGACGTCGCAGAACGTGGCGCTGCATAGTTCCTCCCTGATGTAAAACCATCTCTTATACCATTCAGTCAGGGATGTATTCCAGGGGCAACTGACGTAGCGGTTCTTTATTCCATCATGAAGATTGAGGTATACTCCACTTGCAATCTTGGAGCCTCCAACTTCCCCTTTCTTCCATAGGCAAAACAAGTATCGCAACAAATCAAAATGTGGCTCAATCCCCACAAACGCCTCGCAAAGATGAACGAAGTTTGCCATAAGAAGAATCGAGTTCGGGTGCAGATTGCAAATCCTGATCTCATAGTAGAGAAGCAAACCTTGAAGAAAGGGATGAACTGGCACCCCAAAGCCCCTCTTAAAGAAATCTTCGAAAACTACGATCTCACCGGCCCGGGGATCTGGGTAGCTTTCTCCCTCCGGCGCCCTCCAGCCTCCAAGCTCCTGGTTATGCAGCAACCCCATCTCAACGAGGTCGTTGAGGGATCTGGCGGTGCACTGGGACTTCTTCCGTTCTTTCACCATCATCTCGGCCCTCTTCTTGGAGTCGCTCTTGGCCATTTTTGCACAAGGAAGCTTGAACTGGATCTGGTGTATTTGGAGGCAATGAGGAAGACGAAGGCAGGAGGCTTGCGTGCAATTGCTAGGTGAAGTTTTAGCATTACACCTTTTGGTTCTTTATAATAGCAGCACCACCTCCTCTACTTCCCGACTCCTGGGGAAATGTGCGGCTTTTGCGGTAGAAACAACATTTCGGTTTTCAATCTTTGTTGCAGTAAATTCGGCGCATTTTTATAATTATTGGTTTTTCCTTTCTCGGTCCGCATGATGAAAGGCTGTGCTGTCAAAAGGCATCCCTTTTCATGCGCCGGACTGACGAGACGGCCGGACGCCTCGTCATGTCAACAATTAATGAAGGGATATGATATTTTCCAAATTTAGATAAACAATTTATTGAGGATAAGAGGTTTGTTTGGATTCATCCAAAAATCTGGGACTGCACTGACCACCAAGCACGGTATGCTCGAGGACTGGTCGACCAGTCTGCCCAAACGAATCTGGGGACTGCATCGACCACAGAGCACGGTATGCTCGGGGACTGGTCAAGTAGTCTACCTAAGTAAATCTGGGGACTATACCGATCATCGAGCACGGTATGCTCGGGGACTGGTCGATCAGACTATTTATAAGGCAGAGGATTATGCTGATTATCCAATATGTATGGCTTGACTTTGCATACAATTGATGGGTGACAATGTTATCAACTTTTCGGACCTTGCTACAAGGCTCATACTTTGCCTTCCAGCAAGCTCGGGGACTACATCGGTACGATGCATTTGATGATGCATCTTAGTATTAAAAATTCTATGTGGATTCTTCTTTTTAGAGTCTAGCACCACGTGCCTACAACACCTACTACCAAGCTCGGGAACTAAGTGGGCACACTTCACCTTGCGGTGAATATGCTTGGTTTTTAAAAGGCGTAGACTTCTTATACAAAAGTAAAGTGGGCACACTTCACTGGGAAAGAAATCTTTTTTTCTGAAAGAGCACCATGCATTATTCGAACAACCTGCTTTTTCGATGTCGACATTGATCAACTGTCGATTGTTCGGGTGTTTTTCTTACTGAGTGGAGATGTCAAGCCTCTCTGGTCAAAGAAGTTCAAGACGGTGTGTTACATCATAATACATGGAGCTCGGGGACTAGCTGTGGGGGTATAAACCCCTATACCCATACGGCTAGGCTTGGGCCAGGAGATTTGGCCCATTATGAGGCAGCTCAAGACTTGATCCAACTGCTCGAAGTTTCGCGCAAGGAAACAAGATGTGGAGATGAAGTAGAATTCTAGTCAGTTAGAATAGGAATTGATATCGTATTATCTATGGCAATTGTAACCGACTAGGATTAATTTCCAAGTCTGTAGCCCTACCCTCTGACTATATAAAGAGAGGCAAGGGACCTCCCTTGGACAATTCAATTCAACTCACAGCAATACAATTAGATGCAGGACGTAGGTATTACGCCCACACGGCGGCCGAACCTGGATAAAAACCTTGTGAGTCTTGCGTCACCATCAAGTTTGTAGCTTGTGCACCTGTCTGCCGATAAACTACTATCGTGGGTGTACCCTAAGGTAGACTGCCGACTAGCTTTCGTCCATAGGGTCAGGGTTATATTTATAGCCCCCTATGAAGCACCACAGCCCTCGGATCAAACTGACTTAAATGTACGCTCAAGATTACTCTTCAAAGGCGGTGGAGACAGGAACCGCGAGGTTGAAGCTGATTGGTGGAGACCCCCGGGCAGCCGCCCCTGACAAGTGGGGCAGCCGCCCCTACCCTATGGAAAGTGGGCCCCACCTTTTAGGTGGTGTATTCCTGAGTCTTCTAGAGTATTCTGGAGTTGACGTTCGGGTCTTCTCTGTATGTAAATCTGACGTGTGGATCTCCTTTTATTATTATTTTGATAACCCCATGCAGAAACAGATATTCACCAAAACTCATGGAAATTTTTAGTAGAAACCCTAAGTCTATGGTGATGTTTAGTTTTTATCCTCTTTCTTCTCCTTGGTTGACATATAATTTTGATGGTTAACAACTGTCAACAAACTCCCCCAAGCTTACCTTTTGCTCGTCCTTGGGCAAATAGCTACAAAGGATGGATTAGGAATTGCTACAATGCTTTCACGCTTTACAAGTACACATGCTTTAAATAAGAACTCATCCCCAGACTAGAGTGAACTATCATAACTTCCAAACTTACTCATGTTTCTTTTAACCATGGGGCTTTTACCTATTCTTGGGTCTTGAGCAGTTGAATGAGACAACAATTAAGTCAAGCACTATTGCCTCATGCTCTGTTGTTCCATCTCTGTCCTAGAGTTTTTATAAGATTTTCAAAATAAAACTCAGAGTTCATAGTATGACCCTTTCAAGTCTCTCATTATGTGGTATTTTTAGATCCTCTCTAAGGCATTGAAAGGAATGATGCCTTCTCTCTTGCTCTCGAGATATGTAGTATTTGTGGCACAAGGCATTTATATAGCCTTCACTCTCTGACCCTATATCTAATAAAGCTTATGTGGATCTCATAGGTGTGGAGATAACTAATGCATTGGGTCTAATAGAACCATGGATCCAAATGAACTCACCACATAACCAACTGGTTTGTGCATGTGTGGTTTTATATATGCGGATGCTAAACTAGGGAATATTTGCGGAAGGAGAAGGGGTGCAAAAATAATTCTAATGCTCTGTTATTTGAAATGATTCCTCCAACTTTGAACTTGAAATTTTATAATAAACTTGGGCTCATAAATCTTTCTTTTTTTTCCTCTTCCTTTCATGGAACTTTGTCCAATAATTTTCTTGCAGCCCAACATTTCTTTTTGTAACAAATATTTTGTATAGTAAAAAAAGATAAAACTTGGAGCACTGAACTTGAGGTAATTGGCTAGCAAATAAGCAAGGGAAATATTTTTGGTGTTCACTCTCAGTGTAAGAGTGGAACATTTTTGAATAGGTGAATATGGAATATACATGTGGTGCGTACTTCCAAAGTAGAAGCAGCAAAGGGTATACATTAGTGTGTGTGATACTAGGATTAGTCACATGATGAGTTCCTAAGGGTCCACACAACTCGAGCAAACACAAAGCCCTACATATATGTGGAGGCTTCCTATTCTAAATAAATATGGCTCTGGTAGGAATTTTATACTCTCTATCATACATAGAACTCATCATGAAACATTTTATTTTTCATAAAATAAATCTCTAGAATTTAGTAGCACTAGAAACATAATAAACAACAGCTTAGACTATATCATATCATATCATGTCCATCAACTACCTAGACTTAGTTTAAGCATATGCTCTAATAGGTTTAAAGAATAGAGTAATTCAGTTGTCTAATAGTTTATCCGAACCTTGGGAGAACTCTAATTTAAAACTAGGTACTTGAAAAGAATTATAGCAGAGCAACTATTCATCATTTCCATCATGCATTCTTCATCTCTATTTAAGTTATAGTAAACTAAAAAACAAAGCAAACTTATATTACACACTCTTTTTATTTGGTTTTCATTTTTAAGCAAACTCAAACTTAAACAAATTAAACAGAAAATATTTATTTGGTTTTCTAAATTTATATCTGCAATAAAGAGAAAGGAATAAATTGAAATGAAGAGAAAAGAAAGCTTACCTTGATGACGGGGGTCCTCACCAAAGCTAGTCTTCTTTCGGGATTTGCAGGAACACGAAGATGTCATTTAAAGTGTTGTTGACTTGATCTTGCCCTTCTTGAATAGTGGCCAATGTCTGAGTGGTGTTTTGGTTCCACTAATACTGGTCATTTCAAGCCTGCTCATTGTGAGCAAGAGAAGCGTGGATGTAGTTTTGGAATGCCATTTGTTTATTGTTGGGCATTCTTAACGTCACTACCAAAAGTAGACTTAGTTTTCTAATTCTGATAACGGCGCCAAAAATGCCAAACCTATCCCTCATGCCACTTAAGCCAAGTTGTCATCCCCAGCATGA
>Ga0182004_10004502_pt1 | contig 11249 bp, 7 predicted proteins | sample Sormic07211540_1_FD_120479 | JGI IMG/M metagenome (GOLD analysis project Ga0182004, IMG submission 120479) | Endophyte microbial communities from Sorghum bicolor roots, Mead, Nebraska, USA - 072115-40_1 MetaG | ecosystem: Host-associated > Plants > Roots > Unclassified | place: USA: Nebraska...
GGCCCATAAGATATACGAAGCTTCAAAACCATGGGCCTTGTTTAGTTCCTCAAATTTTGCAAAATTTTTCAGATTCCTCGTCACATCGAATCTTTAGACGTATGTATGGAGTATTAAATATAGATGAAAATAAAAATTAATTGCACAGTTTGGTCGGAATTGACGAGACGAATCTTTTAAGCCTAGTTAGTCTATAATTGGATAATATTTGTCAAATACAAACGAAAATACTACTATTTCTATAACAAAAAAAATTTGGAAGTAAACAAGGCCCTAATTGACTCATTTGGTCGTCATCCACCGAATCGTGCACATAGTTTACTTGCGGGACACTACCCTGATCCTAGACCAACTCTAAGAGCTTGGTTTTTGTTGTCTAGACTATTTTAGAATTTGCATAGTAAAAAGTAGGCTTCAACAAATGTGCTATCTAGTTTTGTAAAATAGAAAGTTAGCTATCTCTTGATTTTCGGTAGCCATATAGGCTATCTAATTTTGCAAGACTGTTGTAGACTTCTTCTTTTTTAATTAAGAGGTTTTATATTTTACAAAATGGCTAAACAATGAGATTTGGCTATTAATTTTAGTCAAACTCTTGGAGTTGCTCTTAGGCAAGTTCATCGGCATGCCATAAGGAAAATATGTGGTTTTAAGAGCCGATGACACTGCTATGGAATCACTAGGCATCAAAGCGTAAAATCAATATTTTTTTAAAAAGATTAGCATTACTTTAAATAGTATGAAACCTATCTATCAATTTTATTTCCCATTCCTTCAACATTTTTTTTGCAGTTGATCCAAAGTAACCATAGAAGATGGATCACTTATGTGTGGTATTACCTTGGCTGTAGCAGTGGTCAGAGAGGTAAATTAAGGCCTTGTTTACTTCCACCCAAAAACCTAAAAATTTTCAAAATTCCCCTCACATCGAATCTTTAGATGCATGCATGGAGTATTAAATATATACGAAAATAAAAACTAATTACACAGTTTGATCGGAATTAACGAGACGAATTTTTTAAGCCTAGTTAGTCTATAGTTAGACAATAATTACTACAAACAAACGAAAATGCTACAGTGTCACGAAATTTTTTTCCTTCAGAAACTAAACACGGCCTAAGAGTGGTGATGTTGAGAGTCTTGAATTGTGTTGCCACGCCACTTGATCGTCGATCCATTGAGCAACTTGCTGCTAGAGCGGCTGCCAGATTAGGGGCGTTCTTCTGCTCCTGAGATGAAAGAGCCACTGGGTCAGCGAGCACTGGCCATAATGTTGATCATCAGAACTTTGAATTTCCATGTCACGCGCAGCTGGTGACTGAGGGTCCTGGACGAGTCTATGGGCTATGTTAGAGTGATTTGATCTTTGTACACGCGCTTGAATTACTTGGTTAGGTTGTGGGATCACTGCAAGTCTTGGTCGTCTTGCCGTGGTCTTCGATCGGTGACTCAGTACAGTAGGCCAACGGCACACACTGATGTGATTTGACGAGTGACACAGGACATCCATTTGGAAAAGTTGAGTTTAGGCGGCCAACCAGCGGAACCGTGTGGAAATGGATATCTCAAAGCAATTCTAGCCTTGTAGGACTGATTGCTACGCTAATTTTCAACTGCGTGCTTGACTCTGCACTCGTGCACACCGGCTGGGTGGAGCCGAGTTGTAAGATGACAGCACTTTTTCCTGTCTAGTATATAATACAATACAATCTCATCTTAATGTCACTAGTTGAACTTTTCGTTGCCTCTACTCCTAATAAGAGAAGGAAATCCTAGAAGTTCTAGAAAGAGCAGAATATCCTGCCATCGCTTTCTGTAAAATCAAATATTGTTGACAACAATAGCCATCGGGCCACTATGTTGTTGCAATAATAAGAGAAGGAAATCCTAGAAGTTCTAGAAAGAGCAGAATATCCTGCCATCGCTTTCTGTAAAATCAAATATTGTTGACAACAATAGCCATCGGGCCACTATGTTGTTGCAAAACTAGGCAGTTGTTTAAACAAGTGTACAACTATCAACTGGAAACATGATATCTAACACTACAAAAGAAATCACAGTACAATATCGAATGTCACGCTACATCTGACGAAGTACACGACTGAAGATTATCTATAGTCACATTAGCAGAGCAGCTGCTCGCTTACTGCTTACAAGACCGACATACTTCAGCTTATTGTTACAGGACGCACAACAGAAAAACAATAGGGAAATACTACTATATAAAAGGTTTCATGGATTGAACGGTGGAAAAGAACATTCAAATATCTTTGTTTCCACATTTCCTCAGAAAGGCAGCCTTGCAGATAGACAGTTGCACATATACCTTGTCGTATAACTGGTGTAAAAGCTGAAAGTAAGCAATCCTCCATGTTTTCAAGAACAACATGATGCAAAATACAGTCCAAAGACCCATCACAAATCCCATGCTCATGCTGAGGTACAAAGATGATCTAGCACCTTCATGCTCCTGATTGGCACTTGGATTAGTTTCATTCGGCGAGCAATTATTGAGAAGAGGAGGCCCACAAAGTCCAGGGTTGCCGATATACATGTACATATCATTGAGTGTTTCTAGCTGTCGTCCAGAGGGGATACTCCCGGATAAATCATTGTAGGACATGTTTAGGGAACTCAGAAAGGTGAGATCAGATAAAGTTGAGGGAATGTGGCCAGTGAAATAATTATAAGATAGGTCAAGGGACTCCAACTGTCTTAGAGCACCAATGTCATCTGGAATTGGTCCACTTATCTGGTTCTTAGAGAGATTCAAACTTCGAAGTCCCTTGAGTGAAGATAGTTCCTTTGGAATGTATCCAGTGAAACCATTACTTGACAAGTCAATCAACACTAACTGTTGAGTGAGCTCATGAGTATAGTTGAGCTCTCGATCTTTTATGAATGTTGATATGCTGTCACTACTATAGTTATAATTGCTATAATTGCTTCCACCTGTGTTATATGAACGTTTCATGCCTCTCAGACTTGCTAGGAATGAAGATATACTTCCAGATATGTTGTTGTGTGCTACGTCCAGATAATGAAGTCCAATAAGCCTGGTTAATTGCATAGGAAGGTGACCATGAAACATATTCGATCTTAGAATCAACACCTCTAGGGCAGGCAATTTCTCTGCAATCCATGTTGGCACACTTCCAGAGAACTTATTATGTGAAAGGTCAAGAAAGCCTAACTCTGAAGCATTTTGAAGAAAACGAGGGAATTCACCAGAAAGATTGTTATTTTTCAAGTCTACCATTTGCGATGGAGGAAAGTCTTCCGAACATTGTGGAAAATCGCCAGTTAGTTGATTGTTTGACAGGTTTATTTCCAATAAATAATCATGACATACATATGTTGGGATGGCGCCTGTGAAATTGTTGTTGTAAAAAAGCAGACTCATTAGCCCGGGAGCTGTGAGGTTCGCTGGTAGCTGCCCTGATAAAGAATTTCTAGAGATGTCCATTTCTTCTAGGAACGGCAACTCCAACTTTGCTGGTAGACCACCACTTAGTTGATTTCTCGACAAGTACAAGCTAGAAGCATTAGAAAACACAACCCAGAACCAGAGTGGCAACACATCATTTATCCTTGCATTTGAAATGTCAAGGGCGCGTATGCCAGTCTGCCACCTCAACCATGCAGGAAACTGAGGCCCCATGTCACACGACCCAAAATGCCCTTCCGTTAATCTGAACGGAGGAACCCAATCTTCAGCAAAATCCAATTTCAGTGAGTTTTGAGAAAGGTTTAGATACTCAAGCTTCGCCAGACCAACAAAATAATATTCTGAAAGCACACCGCTGAAGTTATTCAAGCCAAGGCTCAAGTAACTCAAGTTACTAAGAGATCCAATCCCATTAGGTACCTCACCAATCAGCATGTTCTGAGAGAGGTCAAGAAAACTTAGACTCCTCATGTTTGCAATCCCAAAAGGCACCGAACCAACTACCATGTTCTGAGATATGTCAAGGTATGTGAGACTAGTTAGATTTCCTATCCAAACTGGCAGCTCCCCAGTCAAATTTGCACTCCGCAAGTGTAGTTCCCGCAACTTGCTCCACGAACATTGTGGTAATCTCCCCAATATATCCCCATTGATGTTGTTCTCTTCTAAATAGAGTAATTGCAAATTGCATAGATTTTTCAAGGTTGTTGGCACGATGCCTGATAGAGAATTTCCATCTAAATATAAGACCTCAAGAGAGGACATGTTTCCTAATGCACCAGGGATGGGCCCAGACCATCCACAATCACTGAGAATGAGCTCCTTGATGGTAGTGATACCCCAAAACCAGTTGTGTTGGAGCAAAGAGTTAAATGAACTGTAGGACAAATCAAGGATCTCAAGTTGCGTCAGGTTAGAATGGAACAGAGTAGATAAAGCGCTGCTATTTAAACAACCTGACAGGTCAAGGGTTTTCAGATTCGGCAGCATGTTAACCTTGTGCACCCAATCAGTTGCAGGACTGAGGTCCAAATTGCTCATAGCAAGACTCTCTAGTGAAGAGAGATTTGGCAACCATGTAAGATCTGACTGAAAGTCAAGATTGCTAAGATCAAGATACTTCAAGCGAGAAAGGTTACCAAGTTGTAAAGGTATACTCCCCCCAAAACCAAAATCAGCACTTGAGAGGTTGAGATACCTTAGGTTGCTGAGGGTACCCAGAAACGCAGGTATCTTTGTGCCATTGAAGTCATTGAAGCTGAGATCCAAGTACCTCAGATGGTGTAAGACAGTAATGGAAGAGCTCATCTCACCTCGCAGCACGATCCAATTGGTATGGAGGTCAAGTTTGACAACATGGCTGGTTCGGTTATCGCACCCGATTCCCTTCCATTGACAGCAGTCTTCACCTTGCCATGATGAGAGACGGCCAGCAGGGTCAAGGAAGCCCTCCTTGAAGGAGATGAGCGCCTCCCGCTCTCTTGCAATGCAGACGCCGCCTGAGATCACCCTTGCTTGAACAGAGGACGAGGACAGCGCGTGGTTTACAAAAAGGATCAAGAGGATTGCAGCTGCCCACTGGAGAGGGAATGGCCAGCGAGGACACATTTTGATAACCTTGTTCTTTTTTTCTTTGCTGATACTACTAGCACTCAAGCCAGACCTCTTTATATTTTCTGTATATACAGTAGCTTTAGCTGATGATATGAATGGTCAGCAGAGCTATTCTAGTCGTCTCAGAACAAGTCTCACTGCAAAGCTGTAGAATTTATACTAGTCAACCAACTAATCAAGCGATGGCCCTAACTTTTTTTAAGTCAGTGGTCCTACTTTTTGACTTGCCATAGCCTGCTTACGAGTGCGCCCAATCTCTACTCCAACTCCAAATTGATCAGCATGCACTTGGCTGGATGACTGTTTTTTTGGCTGGATGACTGTTTTTTTTTGAAACTGGGCAAATTCATTATTCATTGAGAACACAAGGTTGAAATGTATCCTTATGATTTGATATGTGATAATTGATTATCAACGTGATCCACAATCTAGGTTCAGTTGGTGACTAAGCATTGGCATGAGTTGGGCATGCAACATGTCTCTTGGTTTGTGGTGTGTAGGTGTAGAGCTCAGAGGCGTGGTCGACAGCGAGGTGAAGGTCAAGTAGAGCGCGGTGAAAGACGGACGTGAGGCTTGGACTGACGGACCAGGAGGCTGGGTGACTAGCCGCGGTGTCTGAGACATCGACAAGTGCAAGAGTACATGGGAGTGACCGTGTTGACCAAGTCAAGACGGTCAACGTGTAAGTTGAGCGAGGCTCAGAAAGACTTGGCGGACCGGCCGGTCGAGGACGGCGGTGACACGTGTTGATCAGCGGGGGATGCGTATAGAGCACGCTACTCGCGGCGGGTTTGGGCCTCAAAACCTAGACGGAGGTTCCGATGAGGAACGAACGAGATGTGGCAACATCGAGGAGTTCGCGTCGAAGCGAAGCTACCTAGTGAAGGGCGCGGTGGCCGTCGGATGAAAAATATGTCGGGTTGAACTAGAATGTCCCCGAAGCTAAAATATCTATGAGCAAATAGTAATATATAATATGCCTAATAAATAAAGAGAAAGAGTCTTCTGTCTCCCTCACCTCTCTCTCACTTCTTCATTCCCCTTCTCTACTTAGGGTTAGCTTCTAATGTTTTGAATCTAGAGAGAGGTCTATAGATTATTTATTTATCTGTGTAATTTAAGTTTGGAACCTGAGATCTGAAATGAAGTGAGGCTCTTATCTCACGTTGCCCTCTAGGATTTGTTTCTTGGTATTGTGTGTTCTGACGAGTATGTTGTGTGTTCTGAGTCTATTGTTCGTGGTTTTTTCACTTTCCTGCTTCTTGCTTGTTCCATTTTATTGAGTTGTTTTAATGGGTTTCGGTTGATCCATAACGAGCTATAACATGTGCTGAATTAATTTGTTCAGTGAATTACTTCAATTTCACATGAGCTCATAGATCGATCCGATTTTCATTTTTGGGAGGAAAACTCGTTCTTAGCTACAATCTGTATATTTTTCGGAGTTTGGGTCAATCCCAGTCGATGATTTTTGGGAAATAGTTTCGTGGTCTGTTGAATTGTATCTATGCAAAGTTTGAGCTCACCAGCTTTTAAATCGAGAGAGATCCAGTCAATTTCATGTTCGCCCTTTTTTTTTTGTGTTCGTGTGTTTCTGAGTCGGTCTTCCACTCGTTTCTGTAGTTGCGCTACCAGCGTCGGCACTCAAGTGTCGTACGTGCTCTCTGAGCGGCGCTCACCCTTTGCTCCTAGCAGACGCAAGCGCTCAGGCCTTCAGCACTGACCTCAATCGAGCAGAGCTCCTGGTGCCTGCATCGTTTCTTTTTTTCTCTGTTCTTCTCGTGCAGGCATCAGGTTGAGATTGACCGTGAGCAAGCGCTCACCCGTGGATTCCAGTAGCAAGGTTGCTTGGCAAAGCCTGCTAATCGGCAAGGCCATCTAGGCGAATCAGCCAAGCTGTTTTTGTGTATCAGCAGCGTCACCTTCATGTGTCCGTTGCTGTACGCGTGCATTCCTTGTTTGAATTTTGATTGGTCAGGAGCTTGCTTTTGCTTCTGTGTTTTTTGCTCAGCAATCCTTGTTTAAGTCTTGTTTGCTTAGTTATTGTTTGCAGTGCGTGTGTCAATACCTGCTTGCAGTCTTTGCGTTTATCTGTGTTCGTCAGGTTGATTTTTTAAGCTTTTTCTGTCCATTTTTCAGGCTCTGATTCCTTGTTTTGTCCGTACCTTGGTCGTTTGTGCTTCGATTCGCGTTTCATCTGTTGCATTGATCTTCTACTGTTGCGAGGATTTTATCTAAGTGTTCTTGTCACCAGTTGGCTTGAGTAATTTAGTTTTAAGTACTCACTTGTGTTTGGCGGTGATCTGGGATAGTGGGCAAAAATATTTTGAGAGAAAATTTACGACTCACATTCACCCCTCTTTGGTCACTGTTTCTGGTCTTCATTCATTTGCTCACAAATCTTCAGAGACAATAACATAGGCATTATCGGGCACTGGCAGAGCCTTCGCCAGGGGTAGCAAGGGACGTGCCCACCCTCCTCTGGTCGACGTTTCCGATCCTTCATTCATTTGCTCACAAATCTTCAGAGACAATAACATAGACATTATCAAGCACTGGCGGGAGCCTTCGCCAGTGCTAGCATGGGACGTGCCCCCCACACACACATAGAGTAAAAAAAATCATACCCTAATAAATATTCATTTTACAGCATAACAATGCATCAAAATAGCTATTTTTAATGATAATTTTGTGATTTTTCTTTATAAATATGTTTATCATAAACATGTCATCATATTTGTCCCCCTAATCGAAATGGTTGGCCCCACCTCTATTATCAGGGATGGTGCTAGTTATATTTTTTTTAAGCAAACGGCAGGGAACCTCCCTACCTATGTTATATTATCTCCTCTCCTCAACGCATACATAATCCAGCTCACGTGCAATGTTGATTTATCTTCACTTAGCTGCAGTGTTGATGGTCAATAATGTTGTTTAGTGATCATCAACAATAACACTAGTTATTGGTCCAACATCTTCACCATGCTTAATGCCTCTTTGGGTGCACGCCAGCTAAAGTTTAGCTAGGTTTAGCTAAAAAACAGTTAAAATTTAGCTGAGTCTATTAGCTACAGCATCTAAATATCTGAACTAAAGTTTAGCTAGAAACTTTTAGTTGCCTAAAGTTTTATTTTGAAATTTAGCTAGCTAAACTTTAGCCAGCTAAATTATTATTCTTATGGTGCAAGTGCGATTTGTTGGGTAATTTAGTTGACCAGAAATGACATGGCACCATCTTATTTGCAGGTAATATTCAGGGGGACGTATTGGATCATGTTCTGGTTCCTACTACACAAGGAGGAGGATGGCCAAGTGATGAAGATGGGTTGCAGGCAGATACCACAATAGAGGTGTTTGCGAGAAACGGTTGGAGATTTAGCAATAGAATTGCACGTTAAATGTTGCACTTGGAACTTTTACCTTCTTTTGCTTTGCCTCAAAACTTTGTTTTTAAGATTGCATGGATCTTTATTTTGGTGCTTATAATAAAGAACAGTTATATGTTTTAGTCGATATAGAAGTTAGAATATCAATATATTCTCTTTTCTAAAAGAAAAACTTTAGTTAGACGTATCTAAACAGGTTCTTACAAGATCTTTATTTTGGTGCTTATAATAAAGAACAGTTATATGTTTTAGATGATATAGAAGTTAGAATATCAATATATTCTCTTTTCTAAAACTTTAGTTAGACGTATCTAAACAGGCTCTTAGAGTCGAACAGAGGTTGACGACCTTTAGGATGATCTAGCGTCCTTTTAAGATTGAAGAGTGAGGGCCTGTTTAGATCTCAAATCTTTACATCCCAAAACTTTTGGCTGTAAACTTTACATTCAAGTAGGTGTTTAGATGCTTCCCAAATTTTTTGGTCTGCAAGACACATGACACAGTTTTGGGGCTCCAAGCAAGTTTACACAGTTTTGGGGCTCCAAGGTCCCAAATTCCAAATCTTTACAGTCAAGTTTATAAGTCCCTGTTTAGATCCATTCTTCCAAAAAATATTCTTTCTCTAAAAGTTTTGGCTGTTTGATTACATCTAAACAGGCCCTGAGTGTTGAAGTGGCGAACTACCTAGTTGTGCGTTGGTTAAAAGGGTACCCTAGCCACCCCTTTTGGTGCTACTCAACTCTGGGCTACAACCATCGATTGCAATGTTCGACAGATAGGGAACAACACCCGGTACCACACCCCTTCCTAGAGCCAAAGATAATCTTACAACACTACAACAGGTTCTAGACGTTGTGCACTCGAGAGACGATTGGTGTCACATGCCGTATCGGTGACCGGCATCGTGCACAAACTGGCAAACTGGCGACCAGGTGTTGCCCCGAGGTTTACAATATTGATATTTAAAAAAAAATTATCGTCATTGATAAACGTGAGTATCAAAAATATTGGAATTATGATGGTGATAAAAAAAAGAGAATTTTGACTATTTTTGTAAAAAAACTCAATTTGTACAGAAAAACATGTAGAATATGTCCAAACCATTTGACAAAAAAAAACTCAATACAGTATAAAATTTGATGATATGAGACTTATATAGCATAATTGTGCATTGCCAAGGGTTTGAATAGATTCATGCCCTTCCACATTACAACATATATAGTCAAAAACATTATAACATTGTCCTAAATGTTACAAAAAAGTTCAAAATACTACAATAAACATGGTGCTTAATATTACAAGTTTGAATGAAATGGTAGTACACTGGCCTATAAATACTACACATTAGTGGTTCGTGATTCAAAAGTACTATTTGATTTCGTGGAATACCTACTCAATTTGGGCTTTGCACGCGCTAGTGAACTGAAATTCTAGCAAATGTAATTCAAACTTACGATCTTTTTGACTAATATATGATTTATATCGACCTGCACCAAAATATTGGAAATATAGGAAATATCAGTTTTCTATCAATGATATTTTAAACCCCTCCAGCGTCACGCGCGGACCGGCGACTCACGTGTGGGCTGGGCAGCCGCGTCGGACATGACTTTGGCAGCTGCGTTGGGCTTGGATACGGTGGCGATGCCCGGCGTGGACTCTCACCTTGGCCGTTGGTAGTATCGAACCGATGGGTTCCATATTTCGGTATCTTCTCTAATTCAGTACCAGACTAGAAAAACTCGATACCGAGGTATTTCGGTTTCGATACTTTCGGTGCCGAACAACATGTAATATTAGGCTGAGTACAAAATTTTGACAGAAATTTTACATGAATCCATATAGAATAATAGTGTCAAATTAAACAAATAGAAAGCCACAAATACATAATATATAGTTGTCCACAAATACATAATATATAGCTGTCCGCAACATAATATATAGCTATTACATGGGCTGCTTACAGGCTAATTCGGTACTATTCGGTAATTTCGGTTTACCGAGGCCCAGTACCGAAAGTACCTCGGTAAATTCGGTACCTGGGAACCTCGTACCGAACAGGAACCGAATTATTCGGTTTCGGATTCAGTTCTCGGTATTTTTTGGTTCGGTTTCGATTTTCGGTATTTCGTGCCCAGGGTTAGTGGACTCGGTGGCTGGGTTGACGTTTACTCCCACAAGATACTTTGATCTAGAATAGCCACTGCCCACCGGCGATATTTCAGTTTGTGAGAGCATCTCTATCAAACTACATATCTTATATTTGGGTAGTAGAGGTCAAAAACTATGCTCCAACAGGCTACCTATTAGAGCAACTCCAGCAGTAGCCCCAAAACTAGGCTCCCACTTTTAATTTGGGGTGCTCTCCCTACTTCTTGGGGTTTAACTTTTTTGCTTCAACTCCAACAATAGCACCCAAATTTGGGCCCCCAAACCTATTTCAGAGAGAATGACAGAAGGGACCCACTCGTCATTGTCTTTTTCTTCTTCCTCTTTCCTCCTTTGGACAGGGACACAATTAGAGCATCGAGCTGGTTACCGTAGGGTATCATGCACATGCAAGGGAAGAGAGAGAGGGAGCGTGCGCTGGGGTGAAGGGTCGAGATGGCGGACTAGAGGGGGGGGTGAATAGTCCTTTCTAAAAGTTATTACGCCGGCTAACCGGAACAAATGCGGATTTAAAACTATCGGTCTAGCCAAGACTACACCCCTCTATCTAAGTTCTCTAGCACCTTGTAAAAGATCCTAAACAAGCAAGCAAGGTGCTACCTTAGCAAGAGCTCACCTAACCAATTCTAGAA
>Ga0182004_10004503_pt1 | contig 11248 bp, 8 predicted proteins | sample Sormic07211540_1_FD_120479 | JGI IMG/M metagenome (GOLD analysis project Ga0182004, IMG submission 120479) | Endophyte microbial communities from Sorghum bicolor roots, Mead, Nebraska, USA - 072115-40_1 MetaG | ecosystem: Host-associated > Plants > Roots > Unclassified | place: USA: Nebraska...
GCGGCCACAGCGCTGGCCGTCTCCACCTCCTCAGGGAGCAGCAGGGGCGGTCCGAATCCGAACGTGAGGCCTCACCAGGCCCGTCTCGCCCGTTCGCTCCTACTCGGCGGCAGGCCGTCGCCGCCGCGCCGGAGGCTGCGGACGGCCTTGGCCGCGTCGTCGGGCAAACAGAAGCCGAAGCCGCCGCCGGGCGAGGCGGAGGAGAAGGTTCCCGCGTGGGCCAAGCCCGGCGCGGAGGAGCCGCCGCCCTGGGCGCGCGAGGGCGGGGCCGCGCGGGGACCGGAGGAGGCCGGGCAGGTCCCGTTCTACGCCTACCTGCTCGCGTCCGCGATCACCGCCATCGCCGCGGTGCGTGCGCTTGCTGGAAAACCCCACTCTCCTTTTTCGCTGCCGGCAGAAAATCAGTCTTTACTGACGGAAACGAATCTGCATGGTCCACAGATCGGCTCCATCTTCGAGTACACCAACCAGCGGCCGGTGTTCGGGATCGTCGGCTCCGACAGCGCCCTGTACGCGCCGATCCTGGGCTTCTTCGTCTTCACCGGCATCCCGACCTCCGTACGTATCCCAGATATGCGCCGTGCTGTGCATGCCTCCCCATTGCAGCGCCTGCTCTGTGGCTGACTGCAGAGTGTCCGTGATTTTTTTTTTTCAGGCGTTTCTGTGGTTCAAGGCTGTGCAGACGGCGAACAGAGAAGCCGAGGAGCAAGACCGCAGAGACGGATTCCTGTGAAGCGGTGAGAGTGACTCCGCCGGCACACTTTGCCGGCGCCGTCGTGTACAAGAACTCGCACCGGAACGCCTGTGCACGCAGCGTCGGCCGTCCTGTGACGTTATGTATGTGTCACATTGTCATTGTATTGTAGAATTGGAGAGAGCAGAAGGATTTACGGCGGAAATCAGAGAAAGGGATAGACAGATAACGAGGAATTTTCTATATTCATGGAATAATATCTTGACCATCATCGTATGAGTGGAAAATATTTATATTTCTTTGGTTGGAAATCGTATAGTGTGTTATGCACTTGTATAGAATTGCTTCTTGCATCTTTTTGGCAGTAGTCCGTATGGCTCTTTATTTTGATACCAATGACATCATATATCCCTGTTACCATGTACATTGGATTCGTTGTTACTAACACCGAGCAAAATATGGTCGATCGCTAGTCACATTAATGGCTGTGTTTAAAATCTCAAATTTCAGCTGTGAAAATGGATGGTACCAAAACTGTGGTAAACTTTAAAGTTGTCTGTGTCTATTATCAGCACGTGGTGTGCGTTTTTGGGTTTGTTGTGTTTATCGTTGGCGCTGCTGGACAACCGGGGTCTTCATGCTCTGAAAATGAGGGGAAAAAAAAGCATCCTTTTTTACTCCCTTTGCCTTGTTTGACAGCAGCACCGGGAGGCCGTGAGCATTCCTTTAGCCGTGTCCAATGATAAAGTCTCGAAGACAGCTGCTGCATTGAGAAGGCTCTTTTTCTTGTATATATATTTGTAGAATCGCAAGATAAATATCTCTGTGAAATGCTAAGAAAAGTTATTTTCGGCCTCTTTGGTTCAGCACCTAAGAAAAGTTGCTTGGTCAGGTAGCAATATGCTATCAATGTTAAGTGTCTAACGGTCAGGAACTTACTTGCTAGGTTGCGAACCAAACAGACCCTATAGTCAACTGCTCAAATGGCATTGAGGTCCTCCATCTATGAAGGAACATAATTCAAGGTCTAGATTCTCAACATAATTTTCAACTTTGACTCATGGAGTGTTCGGCTCACTAGTCCTGGGTTTTGGGTGCCAAATAAAAGGACTAAACATGGTTAATTAATTTATGGGTAATAAAAGTTATTGGAGAATAATTGGTGGCCAAAGTTCACTGGCTCGTATTAGACCATAATTAGCTCATCTGCTCATGTTTAGCCCATCATCGCAAGATGTGCTAATTTTAGCATTTGGATACAAGCACTCCCTAAATTTATAGAAAAATAATATCAAAACTTATGACTCTAAATCATATACTATGAAAATACTCCATGTCATCCATGCCCAAGAATTATGGTCGAGTTTAACCTCTTTCTGGCCAAGTCAGTCGCCCTCATGCTGTTTTTTAAATGGATGAACAACTTTTTAAAAAAGACTGAATTCGCATAGAAAACCATTTAATGGAGATAGGAAGAGATGGAAATTGATGACACTGACTGAATGTGCATAATGATTGAATCATTAGCACTAGCTAATTGCCTGTGTTATTCAAGTGGTTCTGATCAATATGAATGCTGGGGACATTGGCTTAAAAGGAGATAGAAAAAACTGAAGCTGTCTGAGCTAAACTGCAGGGAAGGCGTTGTTCATGTTTCAAAGGTGTATGTCTTGAATCTTTTGCCATTAGATGTGCTTTTCAGTCCAGTAAAGACTTGATGCAAAGGAACGAACTGAAAGCTTGTCAGTTCTGTGATGACTTGCTGCAAAGATGCTAGTAGTTTCGTTTTCTCCCTTGATCGACTTGCTTCGAGTCTTTGGGCTGGCTGCTTTGTCGCTAGGAAGCAGGTGGGCAAGCAGTATCGCCGCGGTTTTGATTCTCTGGTACTGCTGGTGGGGTCGATGCTGTGGAAGGAAAAAAATGGCCGAACTCAGTGCATCGCCGCGAGTAGGGAGGAGGCGCTGCAGTCGGGCTTGTCTGGTTTCCGTCGCCTAAGGACGTTGTTAGAGCTTTGTGCTTTTGATGGCTGTGTTAGCGGTTTGCTTCTCCTTTTCTTTTCTGTTTCAGTTGCTTTACTTCACTTGTTCGTTTCTCCCTCGGCGGTAACTTCCAATTACCATTGTTGTTTACAACTCTGATTCTTCTTAATGAAAAACGTGCCTCAAGGCACGGTTGAGAAAAAAGTTTGACTTGGGGTAAATATGCCAGTTGTTCTTATTAGTTGATGGTTACAGTGTTTTCCCCTCTTCCAGGGAATAGAAATGACTACATATTTGCCCATAGAACACTCTACATTGCTAGTTTATAATACTTCGTATCCATGTTAACGAAGATTTTGGTCGAGATATTTTCGAACTTATTCACTTAGCTGATAAGTCATGGCTGAAGGTAGTACTCACTGATTTATTGTGAAAAAAATATTATTAAATAGCTGACTAACAGGCTATTTATTTTTTGAATCCACTGAAATCTCCTACATGTTGGCAATACATTCTACAATGATAGTGCTCGCACTCAAGAGTTGTTTTTTTTTGGCACAGATTCTTGTGATGTAGATTTGTCGTCTCTCAAGTTGGCTGGCACTAGTGGCAGTCCTCTCAAAAGATTCCGATTCCAGAGAGAACTTTAGGCCTTGTTTGGTTTTTAATTCCGCCATATCAAATATTTAAATACATATATAAAGTATTAATATACACTATTTATAAAACTAAAAACATAGCTAGAAATTAATTTGCAAAAAAGATGTTTTGAGTCTAATTAATGTATAATTAGACACTAATTACTAAATAAAACGAAAGAGTTACCATATCTGTTAAACTTTAATAACTCCAACCAAACACCCTTGGTTGAAAGCTGACCTTAACTTTCATGCTACAGGTACAATTCCATAGCATAATCTACGGTGCAAGTTTCGAGTCTCCCTTCTCTGTAGCTGACTAGCTGTGTGGACTGTGGCTCCTGTGCTAACCCTTGTTCCTTCTACATCACGAAGCTTTTGAGGTGGAGAGCTGTGTGTGACGAATCAAACAGTCAGCACCAGAAGGTAATGGTGGGACTATCGTCCAGTCCACCGTCCACGTCAGAGAGAAAGAGCCCAAATCACCTTTGATTTTGTTACGGACTTCAGGCAATTCTTAAGGCTGGTGCCTCGTCATCCTGTGTTGTGAACTCGTTGCTCTCCTGGCCTAGAGGTCCCCTTGTCAACCTGTGCTGTAATTGTGAACATGTGGTACAAAGAGAGTGCTTTTTCGTGGGGAGAGGCTAGAAAAAAATACTTTAGACATCATCTGAGCATCCTCAGCAGCAGAGATCAACTTGCTAGCTATACTCCCTCCATACTAATAATTAAGATTGTTGTAGACAGAATTTAGCATACCAAGTGTGATTAAGGGGCCTGTTTAGTTCACCCCTCATTAGTCACCTAAATCTAGTCCTATTTAGTAACTTTTCACCCAAACACAATGACTATATGTGACTAAATGACCTTTAATCCACTAGTCAACAAATTGTTGCTAAATGAGACTAAACCTCACCTTTTAGTCACTTTTCACCTAAACATCCTAACTAAAATGGACTAAAAGGCCTTTTTAAGTCATCCAAACCAAACATGGGCTAACTAAACTTTATGAGGAGGCAAACCAAACAGACTCTCATTAGGGTGCATTTTTTCTTTTTTCCATATCAAATAGGGTTGTAGGTATGATACATGCAACAAAAGTTGACAGCTGGAGTGGTTAGTGCATCCAAGCCCAAGGCGAGAGATCAAGTTTAGATCTTTTTTTTTTGAATTTCGACACTATATCACTTTCGTTTTTATTTGACAAATATTGTCCAATTATGGAGTAACTAGTCTTAAAAAATCCGTCTCATGATTTACAGACAAACTGTACAATTAGTTTTTATTTTCATTTATATTTAATGCTGAATGCATGTGTCACAATATTCGATATGACGGAAAATCTTGAAAAGTTTTTAGTTTTTGGATGAAGCCCAAGTTTTGTGAATTTTCCCTCGGCGTGCGCGCACAAGAAACACGAATGCCCCTTAACTCCTGGTTTTATTTGTGCAAAGATTCCAAACCCCTAAAAAATTTTATTTATAGTATAGAGGGAGTATAGTTTTTTTGAAAAATAAAAACAATATATTAGGTATAGAAAATAGAAAACCTATATGTATTGTATATTATATATAGATACGAGTTTAGCTTTTCACAAGTAGTTATCTTATCTTTTCTCTTTACTTAATAATAGAACATAACTCTTTTAGTACTGTTGGACTTGTCCTCCCCCAGTAACCCTATTTGAACGGCGTAGATCAAGCAAGAGAAGCGTCAAAGAAGAGAAACAAGACGATGGTACGAGTAGACAAGCGATTTTTTTTAATCAATATATAGTGGAGCACTTTTGTAGACTAGTATTTGTTAGCTGAATTTTATGAAAAAATAAAGATATTTATACATCAATTATGTGGTCCTATACACAAATATCGTGGCTGGGAATGGTCGTTTTTTTTTGACAGAGATCGTATTTTTCAGGTCTAATAAATGAGCAGTGACGTAATAATAATAATAAAAAAAGAGCAGTGGCCCCGGACCGGAACCTTGACCCTGCGGCCATTTTTTGTTCTCCAGAAGACCAGAAGCTCGACCAAGTGCCCCCCGCATTCCTCTCTCTTTCTCCCCCTTTGTCTTGTGCGTGCCTGTCCGGTGGCGACGACTGGGCGGCCGCCGCCGCCCTACCTGCCGGCTTCCCCATCTTCGTGACCTTCGCCGGCAACGAGCACCCAGGAGGTACGCGCACCCCTTCTCTTCCGTTCCTGCTGTGCGAAACCGAGCACCCAAACCCTAGCTATTTTGTATTCGGATCTGATCTGAAACCGAGCACCCAAAACCCTTCTCTTCCATTCCATGGCATGCTCTCCCTCACCGCCGCGGCCTCCGTGAACGCCGTTGTGGCCCACGTGCTGCGAGCCCTCGGTGCTTGACCAGAAGATGTGGCTGAGGGCCGTGTTCAGGACCTTCCTCGCCGCCAAGCGCTGGCACACCTTTTCACACCTCAACACGGCAATGTTGCCGGGGAACATCTTGTTCCAGAGCATGCCGGCGAAGACGTTCCTCTGCTTGATCTCCCGTTCGTTGAACTCATTGAACACCTCCAAGAGCACGGAAACGTTGAAGATCATGGTGCCGTTAGCCTTCTCATTGAAGCCAAATATGTCAAGGCCGCGGTGCTGCAGTGCTAGAAGGATGCTGATCTGGAAGGCGGTGAGGTCTCGCCACATGGCTTTATTGATGAGCAGCACCGTGCAGCCGATGGACCATGAGCGCCCATGGTGTAGCGTGTGATGTTGATGGGTTCAATGGTTTTCTGGACGGGTTAATCCATCCCATTTGAAACCTGTATTGCGGTTTGGTCCAAGTTGATTTGGTGGGTTGAACGGTTTGGAACCAAACAATGAACATGCCTTCCAGTGGGAGACCACAGTCCATAAGACCATAACCACATTGAATTCACTAATAGTTCTATATTGGGAACTTCCCATTGCTGCTCCCACTTATTGGTTTTGTTGGTTTGGTTGGCGTGATGGTAGGAATCAGGAGTATTCGTATTGAATAGTGCAAGGCTACAAGGGCATGAGGTTTGCTTGTATGTGTCTGGTTTTGGCATGGTTATGGGTTATGTGATCATAATGGCTAATAGTTTTGTATTACATAGAGTTTGTGATAATCAATTAACAGTCTATTGACTTATGATAGAAAACAACGATTGTAGTAAGGAGCTCTAAAAAAATCCAACAATTATATTGGAATTTTCAAGTTTTTTAATTTGGCAAATTTTTGGTTTAAAAGTATACTTTGCCAACACATCATGCACTGAGAAACTATGCAAAGTAGTAGGTTGACAAAGGATGCTGGACTGTAAAATAGTGCTTGAAGCTCATGTGCTGATGACAGTAGCACACATTTTTTCCCTGGGATGCAGCTCAAGGGTTAATTTTGTTTACGCCAACCTGTTGAGGAGTCTTTGCTTACTCCATCAAGGATTTTCGTTGTCTTATGTTCACTAAGATTTTGCATTCTTTGGCAGGAATTTTCTATACATTTAAGATGTACAGGGCCTCGAATTTCGTACCTGATCCTAATCAGGTGCTCCTGGATGCCAAGCCATTAAGGTCTTTAGCTCCAATGTTCCCTGCCCCCATGGGAGTCAATGTTAATCAATCAAGTACACCACCATTGGTCTGTGTCACTCCAGTTGGTCAATTTCCAGCAGGGTTTGGTGCAGGGAACCTTCCCGCCTTTGGATCGTTCACTACTTTCAGTGCCACTGCAAATGGTGTTTCTTACACAGGCACCAGTGCTAATGGGGCCATTGATGCCACTCCTATCTCTGCATACAAGACAAGGACAGGCATATCACTTGGTGATGATGAGCTTTACTCGGGTAACCAAACTTTGGTAACCAAGCGTAAGAGAGGCCGTCCTCTTGGTTCTGGTCGTAATGGCCCAAATGGTAAGGTAAAGCGCCCTAAGCCCACATACAAGAATTTTGTTGCTGGCAAAGAGCTTGCCTTTCTGTCATCTTCATCCGATCCCAGGGAGATTGTGGAATCTGTTCACATGGCCTTTGAGGCACTCCGGCGAAGACATCTGCAGATGGATGAAACACAGGACGCTAGCAGACGTGCTGACCTGAAGGCTGGTGCCATCATGATGGCCAGTAACATCAGGGCGAATACGGGCAAGAGAGTAGGAACTGTCCCTGGAGTTGAAATAGGGGATATTTTCTATTTCAGGATGGAGCTGTGTGTCCTTGGATTGCATGCACCTAGTATGGGAGGCATTGATTACATGACTACTAAATTTGGAAATGATGAGGAATCTGTAGCCATATGTATCGTCTCTGCAGGAGGTTATGAGAATGAGGATGATGACACAGATGTGCTGGTGTACAGTGGTCAAGGGGGAAATAGTAGGAATACTGAGGAGAGGCATGACCAGAAGCTTGAGAGGGGTAACCTAGCTCTTGAGAGGAGTTTGCATAGGAAGAATGTGATAAGGGTTGTACGTGGCTTCAAGGATCCATTTTGCCTAACTGGGAAAATTTACATATATGATGGCCTCTACAAGATTCATGAGTCCTGGAAGGAGAAAACAAGGTCTGGTATCAATTGCTTCAAATACAAGCTGCTGCGGGAACCTGGACAGCGTGATGGAGCTGCATTATGGAAGATGACTCAGAGATGGATAGATAATCCTGCTACCAGAGGCAGGGTTCTACTAGCTGATCTGTCATCTAAGGCTGAAGCTTTGCCAGTTTGTGTTGTCAATGACGTAGACCATGAGAAAGGACCTGGAGAATTCACCTATACTAATCAGGTCAAATACTCGAGGCCTCTCAGTTCTATGAAAAAGTTGCAGGGCTGTGGATGCCAGAGTGTTTGCCTGCCTGGTGATGCCAGTTGTGCTTGTGGACAGCATAATGGAGGTGATTTACCCTACAGTTCATTAGGATTGTTGTCATGCCGCAAACCGATTATCTATGAATGTGGTGAATCTTGCAACTGTTCTATAAATTGCCGGAACAAAGTGACCCAAAAAGGGTCCAGGCTACATTTTGAGGTCTTCAGGACTACCAATCGAGGCTGGGGTCTTCGCTGCTGGGAACCTGTTCGTGCTGGTTCATTTATATGTGAGTATGCTGGTGAGGTCATTGATGAGCTCAGAGTTAATTTGAATGATTGCGAAGATGATTACATTTTTCAAACTGTATGCCCTGGTGAGAAAACTTTAAAATGGAATTGTGGACCTGAAATGATAGGTGAAGAAAGCACATATGTATCGTCTGATGAATTTGAGCCACTGCCTATCAAGATAAGTGCAAAAAACATGGGAAATGTCTCTCGTTTCATGAACCACAGTTGCTCACCCAATGTCTTCTGGCAACCAGTTCAATATGATCATGGAGATGATGGACACCCACATATAATGTTCTTTGCACTGAAACATATTCCACCAATGACAGAACTGACTTATGACTATGGTGTTGCTGGAGCTGAATCTAGTGGTCCAGGTTCTCGTAGAACGAAGAACTGCATGTGTGGATCACAAAACTGCCGGGGATTATTTTGATGGGTTTGAAGACTTGCTCTCTGTGGTTAATCATGCAAATAACTTTCTGCTAGGTAGGTTCTTTTCCAGATTGGTTTATTTTTTTTATCACATGTGTTTATTCCTTTTTATGAACTAAATGAGCAAGATATAAAGTGGAATCTGCCTTTATACTGTTTAATCATGACATGGAAATGTTTAGAAATAAATATATCATTTTGTAGTTTATGGAGTGTTGTAGGCTTGTAGCACCTCTTTTCTTTATTAAAAAAATCAGCATGAAACTCAAAGCATGTTAGAAGAAACAAAAGCATGAATTTTTTTTTAAAAATAAATATTTGCATGTATCTTCACCCTTTTGATTTATCATAATCTATCTGAAAAGGGTGCAACTTTAGATTTGGTTAAAGCCAAACTATTTAAATTTGACTAAATATATAGACAGTAGTATCAACCATTCTGATTTCAAATAGGTACAGATAGTAGTATCAAAAATCATGATTTCAAATAGGTAAAGTATGAAAATGTACTCGATGATGAATCTGATGATACTTATTTGATACTGCCTCTGTCCCAAATTATAAGACATTTTGACATTTATAGAACATAGTTTTTACTATGTATCTAGACATAATGTATATCTAGGTGCCGAAGCAAAAACTATGAATCTAGAAAAGCCAAAACGTCTTATAATTTGGAATGGAGGGAGTATATCATAAATGTTAAAAAATGGATCGACCAAGCACTGTAGCTTGAAGTGCACTTATTTTGGGTTGGAGAGAGTATGTCAGAATATTTCTGTAGGTTTCATGTTGAGTAAGCTGAGAAGAACAAGTTTGGAAGTTTCCATGTGTATTTTGTTCCTGAAACAAAGCCACCCTGCATGGTACACCGCAAATGCTGATTGTATACAACATGTTGCTCCCTAAAGTAGTTTTCTGACTCATTATAGCTGTCATTCATGAAATGATGTCTTTTGGCACAGAATCAAGCATTTATCTTCCCTGAGCACCATTTTTGCTTTTATGTTTGTATTGAATAAGTTAATTTTGGAGATGGGCATGTAGGGGGAGTGATGTTTTAAACTATTTCAGTGGAAATTGCTGCACATGTTGTCTGTTCTTTGCGCAGCATTACACTACTATGTTCAAGTTTTAACTTGTACAATTTGTTGGTGGGTGAAATCTGTCTGACATCTTACTCTGGTGTATTATTATTTCTTTTACAGATCCTTTCTATGAGAGCAAATTTAGTCTCCGGATGATATAATAGATGATGCCAATTGCCATGTGTACTGTGAAGACAGTAAGTCGCCGAACTGTAGAATTTCTGTCCCCTGCACTGCATGGTGGTGGTTTTCCCACCATTTGCTCAGATGTTTATGGGGGCGTGGATAGATGTATTGCTTCTGTTAATCTTGTCCACCAATTGCACTGCCATTTGTAGACTTGTTATCAGCCCTGTTTGCGCTGGACACCTGGTTGTTAGTTGTGACTCCTTGGATCTGGTCATGTAAATTAACCTGGTTTAGGATCATGTTGCTTTGGACTCGAAATTTTCTGCTTCCCTTGCCCGTTTCGTGTGGTGCATTGTGGCCTGTGTTTAGAAATGTTCAGGTGTATGCTGAGTAAGGATGCAGTTGATACAATACAATTCGGAACCAGGTTTCATTGTGGGCGCCAGCGAATGGAATCTGATGCGAGAGGTGCAGCTGGTGACCTCGTGGGAGCCAGACAGCTTCTGCCTTCTGATGCTTCTCCGGTTTGGCTGTGTGACTGTGTCCCAGTACCGCCGCGGCTTCTCCTGTGACGGTCAAGCGGTTGCCCGTGTAGATTTAGCTGAAAGCGATATCCGAATGTACGAGGGGGGAAATCCGCATCTCCGGCAGCGTTGTCGTCGGCGTCGACGTCGACGCAGCCGGGCACGCGCGTCCCTCTCACATCACCTGGCCATCTGGCATGCAGCATCATCATGGATTCATGGTTGCCGACGAGCGTGCATCGTCCCCAGCCAGCCACGAGAAGCATTCTGGCAGAACACTGTCCGGCACATCATATGGTCATAACTGCGAGACCCGCGGTCCCCGCGCGTGCGTACACGAGTCCCGCCCCGGCCCCGGCCGGACCCGCGGCCTGGACTGGGCCTGGCCAGCTCGTCCGCGGCCGGCCCTCTGCGCCCCTAGGCGCCGTCCCGTCCCGTTCCCCCGCGTCCGCGTCGCGTTGCGTCGCCGAGACAAACTCTCGAACCGGCCGGCAAACCCACGTCCCACGCATCGGCATCGCATCGCAGTCACGTTCTCCAACCACTCGCTTGCGCCCTCCGCAAGACCGCAACGCGCCGTGACGCCACCACCGATTTTCGCTTTTCCGACTACTGTTTCCGTTCCGCTTTCTGAGTTGGCGCTGGGCGAGCCTCGGTCTCGACGGACGCAGCCGTCACCGGCC
>Ga0182004_10004504_pt1 | contig 11246 bp, 8 predicted proteins | sample Sormic07211540_1_FD_120479 | JGI IMG/M metagenome (GOLD analysis project Ga0182004, IMG submission 120479) | Endophyte microbial communities from Sorghum bicolor roots, Mead, Nebraska, USA - 072115-40_1 MetaG | ecosystem: Host-associated > Plants > Roots > Unclassified | place: USA: Nebraska...
CTTTGTAAGCACATGCTTCAATTAACCATCCCAAACAAAATTACCATAACTACATGATAGATACCACAGGAACACGATATTCCTCTACAAGGAATCGGCGTCGACACGACACAACGGAAAAGGTTTGCATCGATCCCCAAATGTTTTTGTTTGGCCATCCATTTCCAGCCCAAAAGGCATATAAAAGGATAAAAGGATGCGTGCAGAAATAAACAAAAACAGGGGGTGCTACTAAACAAAAAGAGGGGCGGCACCAATTCATTCACCAACTGCTGTCTGTCTTTCCTGCTAGCGCTGAGCGAGCGAGCATCAGAAATTCAGCAGTCCAACGCGTCTTTCCAGTCTTCGGCACCGGCAAGCAAGACCGCAAAGGCCACTCCTTTTTCTTCTCCGCCCAAACCGCCGCCTCCTCTCCTCTCGACCTCTCCTCTCCACTTCTCATCAGGGTCTCACCTCAGTCACCTCCACAGGCACACTCCTCTTCCAGTCCCGGCAACGGAAGCTTCACTGCTGCGCTCGACTCACTGGTAAGTGTCCAGTCTGGTTCTCCCCCCCTTCAACGGGGCCAGCTTTCAGTATAGTCTTGATCTTTCGAGAGCGATTCACTGCATGTGTATAATCACCCTGCTACGCGCTTTGTGTACTTGTTTGCCTTGGGCCTTGGCTTTGTTCTTGATGTGGTTTTGGTCGCCCGTGCCTGCCCTCTGTGGCGGCGTGGCGATTGGCGTTTCTTGGTGGGGGGTTTGTTTGTCGTGTCGCGATTCGCAAAGGGGGCAAGAACAATGCCAGGGATGGTCCAGATGGAGATGGACGATCGCGTGGGATTGATTGATTGATTGATGCAGGCGTAATGTTTTTGATCGTGGTTTCTTTTATTTGTTCCGACGATTCCGTAGATGGATACGGGTGGTGAGAATTTTATCTTCTTTTTTTGATGGATTTTTTTTATCTTCTTGTCCACAACTATTCTTGTCTGCCTGAATCTTTATCAGCTCAATCTTGGAGGGAGAAAAGGAAAAGGGGAAAGAAGGATGTGTTGCGTGATGAATTCTGCTATAGAGAAATGAGACGAATATCAGCCGCTTTTGTTTGTATGTCTCTGTTTTTTTTGTTTGGCTGACAACATCTCTGTTTCGCACTAGCCCGAAGGCATAAATGCAGTCGGTTGTTGATGACCTCTAGTTATGAGTCGTATGGTGGACATTCAGGGGCTTTTAAGTGATCCTGTAGCGTCAGAGATAAATGGTGACAGGCGTTTTTACAATTATTGTATCAGTTCAGCGTTTCTGACTACTGATTAGGCGAGTGAACTGGTATGACGTATGAGTACGGGAGCAATTGATGGTAGCAATGTTGGCATAGACATTCATCCTCTAGCTTCACAAAGAGGGAAAATAGTCAGTGGGTTTAACTATAGGGTCGTATATATATTCTGCCGTCAAAATGGACAATGATAGTGTTCATTTATTGTTTCTTAACTGAATATATGTGAATCAGTTGCTGTTTTGTTCGAAGAAAAATTGGTGTCGATGGCTGTAGACAGAGAAGGGAAGTTGTGTTCACTTGGCAATGTGATCAAAGAAGAATAATTTATTTAACACGATTGCTGAAACTTCAATTATGCTTTTAGTTGTCGCATATTTCTTTATAATACAGAATGGTTCAGGATGGAAGCCTGTGTTGTGTCTAAGCTGTTATAATTTGCTGCATCAGTAATTATACAACTCTTTTCTAATAGTTCTGCGACCGAAGTAGAGTATGTCCTTGTTTCTATTGCCCATCCCAACTTTCATTTTCTTAGGTAAAAATCCAGACTATTGAAAAATTCATTCCTTCATGACCCCATTCGTAGAAGATTTCTATGCTTGACTGCCATGAAGATGACAGTGATGTGTGCTGAGGGCCTGAGGGTTACCTGTCAACTGTATGCAGTAAACATGGGGAGGTCAAATTAGTTGGGCATATTTTAGTGTTGCTTATTCAATTGATTAACGTGTGTTCCAAAAATATATTTCTTCAGGATCTTTATGCTCGCAAGGATTATCTGATTATATACTTTTGCATTATTGGTCCATACATGCAATCTATGAAGAATTGACAGCTGTTCTTTTAGCATCATTATGTCCTGCCTTTGTATAAAAAGAAGCACACCTACCATTCTCTTTAACGACTTAACTGATTTTCTCTTTTGAATGCAGGCATCACCATATTGTCAACCCGGCATATTTTCAGTCTGTAGAAGCCATCTTTTAAAGAACATTTTGGGCAGAGATTGCCAGTACCATTTCTTGTGTTAACATGGACTTCTCAGCTGGTTCCTACTTCTCATCATGGCCTGTCAATTCTGGTTCTGAGAGCTACAGTTTGGCTGATGGTTCAGTGGAATCATATGGAGGAGAAGGAAGCATGGCACCTTCAAGCTATTTCATGACAGCTAGATCAGATCACAATTTAAAATTCAGTGTGCATGAACAGGATTCCACTATGCTTCCAAATGAACAGTTGACCTATGCTGGTGCTGGCCAGACTGATCTGTTACCTGGTGATACTCTATCTAGGGATAAGCTTTGTGAAAATCTTCTGGAGCTTCAACGACTGCAGAATAACAGCAATCTGCAGAGTAATTTAGTGGCCCCAGGAGTGCTTCAGCACAATTCAACACCTGGGGTCTTTCATCCACAGTTGAATACTCCTGGACTTTCAGAACTGCCTCATGCCTTATCTAGTTCAATTGATAGTAATGGAAGTGAAGTTTCTGCTTTTCTTGCTGATGTAAATGCTGTTTCTTCAGCCCCAACTTTGTGTTCAGCATTCCAAAATGCTTCTTCGTTCATGGAACCAGTGAATCTAGAAGCTTTCAGTTTTCAAGGAGCACAAAGTGATTCTGTTTTGAACAAAACAAGCCATTCAAATGGGAATATCTCAGTGTTTGACAGTGCTACCTTGGCATCACTTCATGTAACTCTCATTACAGAGATAGCTTCTTCTTCTTCCAAAAAAAAAACCCCTACAAAGACAGCTGCTATGCATTTATCTCATTCAGTTAAATTAATTTTGGGTTCCTTTTGTAATACAGGACAGCAAAGAATTTATCACTGGTAGGCTCCCCTCATTTGCTAGTGTCAAGGAAGCAAACCTAGCTTCTAGTGGTTTCAAGACTCAGAAGCAGGTTATTAATGTAAACATTGCTACTAAAGAGAATGTCTGAACTGCATCTTACTGTTAATTTGAACTGTACCAGTAACAAAACTTCCATACTGCAGGAGCAAAATGCAATGTGCAACGTTCCTCTCCCTGCTTTCACTGCACGTAATCAAATGTCAGTTGCTGCAACGCAAGGAGCACTGATCCCTCAAAAGGTTTGTATGTTTTCAATTAAAAGAATACATTTCTGCTCAGTCACTGTGTTCCTTTTATGCTGTCTTTCAAGATTGTACCTGACATGGAGTTGTTACTTCAAATGTTTAGATTCCTTCATGGATCAATGAAAACAAAAGTGAGGGTCCTGTTAGCCATCCTTCTGATGTACAAACCCAACCAAATTCGGCTGGAAATGGTGTTGGCGTGAAGCCACGAGTAAGGGCTCGTCGTGGACAGGCAACTGATCCTCACAGTATTGCTGAACGGGTGAGTTTTTATTTATGAGATCAGTCCACTTCAGTGCAAACTGAAGAGTTGCACAATAGTTTTGAATTATTTGTTTTGCTTGCTCTATATAGCTTAAATTTTAACTACAATTTCGTAATCTGTTGCAGCTTCGCAGAGAGAAAATTTCAGATAGGATGAAAAGTCTGCAAGATCTCGTCCCGAATTCCAATAAGGTACATTTCTTTGGGGGCCTAACTTGCCCGCTGCATTTTGATATTGCAGCTGCATTTCTTTGGGAGCTAATTATCAAAACTTTGCTACTTATATATGTAATGGGAACATGTGTTTCTTAGTTGTGGCTTGAAATATGCAAGACGCAATAGAATGGAGCATTTATTAAATTTAAGGTTCTTCTTTGGGGTTGAATTGTAAGTCTTCAACTCTACAAATACACCAGAGCGAATGTTTAATTTGTTTGGGCCAACAATAGTCATTACCTGTTTAGCCATTGGTTCAGTTCCACTGTGAGTTACTTGATGTATTTCAGTGGAAAAATTTTGGATCTAGTTCAAAATTGAATTAAATGCTACTACCTCAGTCCACAAAAGAATGCGATTCTAGATGCATTCTTCATTAGCATTTCTAAAGTTAGACCAAATATATAGATAAAACTATTAATGTTTATGACAACAAATAGGATAGTATGAAAATATATCTCATGACAAATCTAATGATACTTATTTGATATTATAAATATTGATATTTTTTTATTTATAATTAGTCAAACTTAGGATACTTTATCTTGGTACTGTGCTAGAATTGCATTCTTTTATGGATGGACGGAGCATAGTCACAAAGTTTCTGGGTCGACGGGGTTGAGGAACGTAGTGGGCTACTTGCGAGACATTTTTACCCTGTGGGTCGAAAATGAACCTGCCTACCTGAGTCAGGGTAGACGAACCTGGGTCAAGGGTCAGCTTTCGGACCCATTTTATGTGATATGGGAGGGAGTACATTCCAACAAAATAGCACTAATCCAATTATCCAAACTCCCTGTTCCTGTTGATGTAGAGCTTGTTAGCTAAAATACCATACCAAGGAAGACAGCAGTCTTACCTTTCTTTAAAGAGGCTCATTTTGTTTAATTCTCTTGAATAAGATAGGGTGACAAATCTTTTGATGCAAGCAGGCAGACAAGGCATCCATGCTGGATGAAATAATTGATTATGTGAAATTTCTTCAGCTTCAGGTCAAGGTATGTCTGTGAACAGTTTTTGAATGTAGCCATGTAACTTTTCTGCTTAGGCGAAGATGATTAACATTCTTCCCTTTTACCTGGTTTAATTCAGGTCTTGAGCATGAGTAGGCTAGGAGCTCCAGGAGCAGTTCTTCCCCTTCTCACAGAATCTCAGACTGAGGTGCCAAGCCTTCAAATTTTCTACAACTTGTATGAATCGTTGAAAAAGTATTGTTGTTTTATAATTGGTGATATAGACTTCGCATCTTATTCATTTGTATGTCGAACTACAATGCCTCAGATAAATTCAGCAATGACATGGGCACATGGCATGATAGCAGTCCTTTAGTTCCACTTGCACTGTAGCTGAGCTTGATACAGATTTGCTTCCTGCTTTAAAATTGAGTTACCAGTAATTTACTTCAATCTACTTATCCATGCTGTGCACTGTCATGATTCATGTAGGGTTACCATGGTCAACCTCTGTCGGCTCCAACCAACACACAAGGATTACTGGATGCACTAGACTCGGAAGACGCCTTCGTCTTTGAGGAAGAGGTTGTGAAGCTAATGGAAACCAGCATCACCAGCGCAATGCAGTACCTTCAGAACAAGGGGCTCTGCTTGATGCCAGTTGCCCTTGCTTCCGCCATATCCACCCAGAAAGGTGTGTCCGCTGCTGCAATCCCTCCTGAACGGCGAAATAAAGACATGCTCCTCCCATGAGCATGAGGACACAACTGAAGAAGACAGAGCTCAGACGGCTGAAGAATGCAGAGCCCGTAGAGTACAGGATAGGAAGTTAGTCTGACCAGAGTGCATGGCCCCGTCTACTAATTTGCTTCTCAGAATCAGTTTTTTCGTACCTATTGCGCATCAGTTGGTTTTGCCTTTTTTTTCCCCCTTTTTTGCCGTATTGCATCAGGTTGCTCAGCGATAGTTGCGTTTCAGTAACTTGAACTGTATCTGGATTATCTATCTGGTTTCTCCTTTTGTGCATAGAAAAAAAAGTAAAATCTACTGTTTCTGGTGTTCTGCTATATGGGATCTTTGATCAGACATATCCAAAGTGATCCTGTGATGGTACTTGGTAGGGTTACTGTTTCTTGACGATGATAGCTCTTGCCCGGCTGTCAGTTTGTTAGCTGTTGCCATCTCCGTCAGTTTCGAAGGATGTGCTGTAAAGTGTTGACAGGGAACGTCTGCTTTTGTTTAACAGAAATCTCTTTATCGGAAAATGATGGCGTTTGGGTTTTGGTGCAGTGTTTAAGAACCTGCCATAACAACAAACCTCAGAGAACTGAGGACTGCGATGAATGTGAATGGTGGTTAAGGCAGAGAAGCACTGATCAGCCATTTAGTCTACTGTTCCGAAATAATAGTGATCTCTAAGGGGAGTTTACTCGAAGCTCGTTAGCTCACTCCGCTCGTGGCTGGCTCGGCTTGTTATTTTAGTACAGTAGCTATAACGAGTCGAGCCGAGCCAAGATTTTAGCTCGTTAGCTATAACAAGCTAACTCGAGTTAGCTCGCGAGCCAAACGAGCTATAGTTTCAGAGAAAAAGTCATCATAACTTATATTAATTTTGTATTACTTTATATCTTACACTTTACATATGATATGTTAGCTCATATGAATATTTTGTTCAACTTAAGACTATTAGATATATTATTTTTATATTATTACTATTTTTAAGCTTTAGAGAAATACAAATATCATATTTTATGAACCTTTTATACTTGGCTCACGAGTTTACGAGCTAGCTTCGAGCTCGTAACAAGTCGAGTCGAGTCGGCTTTTTGACTCGTTACGATAACGAGCTAAGCCGAACCAACTCGGCTCCTTATACAGCCTCAGTGATCTACTACGGGGTTATGTGGCTATTCCGTCAGGCGCCAAACTAAATCTGACATGACACGTTAACCAACATGTCCTATCAAGAGCCTGAAAGGATGATACCGTTTTCTGTGATGGTGTCACGGCTACTTTTATCCTCCAGCATCCAATTAGGCCTTGTTCAGATGTAAATTGTTTTGGATTTCGTTTCTGTAGCGCACTTTCGTTTGTTCGTGGTAAATATTGTCTAATCATAGATTAACTAGATCAAAAGATTTGTCTCACGATTTACAGATAAACTGTGCAATTAGTTTTTGATTTCGTCTATATTTAATGTTTCATGCATGTGTCAAGATTCGATGTGATGGGAAATCTTGAAAACTTTTTGATTTTTGGGGTGAACTAAACAAGGCCTTACTCAAGATGTGTACTCCCTCCGCTCTAAAATAACTGTCGTTCTCTTGTTTCTCAAAAAATAAGTTTAATTAAATATATATAAAAAAATATTAATATTTATGTTACATAATTAATATCATAGAAAAGATCTTTAAATCTAGTTTTTAATAAATTTATTTGGAGATACAAATATTGCATATATTTTCTACAAATCGAGTCAAATTTACGACAAAAAAACTGAAAACGACACTTAATTTGAGACGGAAGGAGTAGGCACCATGATAAAGGCCTGCCCCAAATCGATGTGTAGGCACCATGATGAAGGTCTGCCCCAAATCTTCAGGAGTGAGTGCATATTTTCTCTCAGTAATAACTCATAAGAGCATCTCCAAGAGATTAATTAAAAAGACTCTACTATTAGAAAAAAGGTCTCCAACAGTTATTCTATCCTACGATTCAAAATAACCAGTTTGTTATTCCGTGTATGTTGCTAGGTAAAGATAGCAAGCCGTAGAGGCTCGCTATCGGCCCATTCGTGCCTATTCGTGCATGGTGGGAGTAGAGAAACAATGAAAGTGAGCCATTGTGAGAATGACACATGTGAGTTTCACAAATAGATGATGTGAGTTTAGAAAGGCGGTTGCATTACTCTATGTATTTGGAGGATGTTTTATTTTGGACAATGGCTAAATCAATGGTTTTAGAATCTAGTTTTTACATAAGCTCTCAGAGTTGCTCTAATTTAGTTACTCTCTAAAATAGATTTAATAAAAAAAAATATTAGAGTACTTCAACAGACTCTATAAAGAATTATAAAGAATGAATAGTGAAGTAAGCTATCAAAAAGTAAAGAGTGAATAAGGATGGAGAGATATTAAATTTAGAGAGTCGTTTATAGAGTCTGATAGAGACGTTTTCCTTCAACAATAGCTAAATTTACAGAGCTCTGTGGTGGCAACGGGTACTTGATCCGGAGGAGAAACACGCCTGTGACTCGATCTATAGCGGATCTAGTGGAGGTATGCGCCGACGGCTCAATCTGCGGCGCATCTAGCCAAGAGGTGCCTAGATCCAACGACGGGGCTTCAATCTGTGCTCCCCGATGACAGATACGACGACGCGGCGGTGCGGTGCACCCAAATTTGACGAATCGAGCTCCCTCAATGAGGATCCGACCATCACCAACGCAGATCCAGCGAGGAGGCCGCTGTGCCCAGATCCAGCGATGGTGGCAGCCTGCATTTCTGCTTCTACACGCGGCACGACGGGGATAGATCCGGGTACTGGGCTAAGAACAGGCCCAGTGGGCTGGGAGCAGGCTCATCGATGGGCTCATGGATTTATTTTTATTTTTTCTGATCGATTTAGTGAGGTGAGGTGCCCGCCTCCATAAACAAATTAACCGAGGCGGTCAAGGGCAATCGCCTCCGTTATTCTACCATTAACCGTAACCTTCCATTGGCAGCGGTTGGCTTTGCCTGCCTTCAAAAATAAAAAGCGCCCACCTCCATTGAGAATTATGTAGTAGTGACTTTTGGTCAGTGTTATGATCTTACACAAGTTGTTGATCGAATATCAATTTTGATGTTAAATTTGCTAGCTAATGCATTGCTATGCGTAATCTGACAATCTAATCTGTTGTGTTTTTTTCCTTCCATTTGTGTTCCTTTGTTTTATGCTCAAAATTGAGGACATGTATTTGCGACAGCATGCTATTGTCGTGAAATCGTTCGAACTTAATGTTCAAGATGATGAATAGACATAAGAGAAAGAGTAGCATAGTTTGTATAAAAAAACCCTCATCTTCATTAGTTTGACATATATTATATGTATTTTCTGAGCTCTGCAGCAACTCACCAGACTAGTCATCGAAAGTTTTTTTTATCTGGAGGAATAGAAATACATTCTTTTGCATGAATGAGGGAATATTGCACAGCCAACAATTCATCTTCCGCGGGAAAACCCACTTTTGTGTTTGAAGCTCGATATTGCAGCTAAGTGCTAAGTCCCTATATATATATATAAACAACCGCGACAACGTGCTCAATGATCGATGGAGGAAGGAGAAAGCCAGGCTGCCCGAGACCATGCTCAGTCTACCATTCCAGCATTTTGTGAGGACATAATGTCCCAGCGACCAGACTCCATGCCAAGCACCCCACGATCGACAGTGAAAGACTAAAGGATTGTCATATATGGTTCCTGAGTGCCACTCATTCCAAGCAGTTTGTTGCTTGATCACACACAACAACATGATGCTTCATCTTATGTTGATCCGCCCATTTGAACTGAACCCTTCTATTTATCGATATTGACAACAAAGAAGAGAGATGGGAAGAGGACCCGTGAAGTAAAGGTCCATAAATAGAGTGGGAATATGACATGCATTTATAGAACAAATATTTTGGTAGGTTAAGGAGTCATGGTGCAACACATGGCATGAAGTTCTGCAGCAGATCGACCTGACTCTCGCCAGTAATTCACAACAGGACTTGGCATATAGCCGGCTGTACTCACATTATTCAACCGCTATCATATTAGGTGCCACATTCACCAGTAACATATTAGATCTATTATTCTAGTACTAACTCTTATATTTTTTTAACATTTTTGTGTGTTTGTTTACCTAATGAATTATACTTAACCTCTCATATTGAACAATATTAATTTTTTTTCTATTATATTTGGAATCAAAAGAAACTTTGCATTGCAACTTTGAACTCTTAATTCTTAGGGGTGCCACAAAGTAGTTCCTTCATTTTTCCTTTAATAATGGTATATGTAGATAATGTAAATTATATAACGATATTTTTATATTGTTTTTTAATGGCAGTGGTAGTTAATCTATCAATGTATAGGTAGCACTTTTTAGGCCATAAATGTAGAAACTTCTCTTTTTCTAAATATATTTTTGTGAAACAATTTATTTTCACTAGGTATTAAGGTAATAGAGAGTCGATCCCTAACTCAACCATGTGTCCTCTCTTTATAATCTAGGACATTATCCCAATCATAGTCTCTCCCTCTAACTTGATCAGCCCCACTTTGTTAAATAACACTTCTTGCTTGACATATCTCAACGTATGTTTGTAAGTAGTAACCATATTGGTGCTAATTTATCAATGACAATGATCTAAGCAATTGTCTATAGACAGTAACCGTAAGCAATTGTTTGCTGAGGCCTCCACATAACCAGAAGGTAGCCAAGTGGTCATTAATGTCTGGTCAATTAAGGAAATATCATCAACAAACTATATATGGTGATAACGTTTGTGAGGTAATGATTGAGGCCCACTAATCGAGGCAAGATGGCGTGCCTCCACAAATACTCCCTCTCTACTCGAGGAAGTTGTTTTGGACAAAGTTTAAGTTAAAAATCATAAATAACTTTTAAGTTGTTGAGCTTGGAAATGTGAAAACCATATGAATGAATTTGTCTTGAAAAATACTCTCATAAAAATATACATATACCACTTTTTGATAAACATTTTTATAAAAACAAGAAGTCAAAAGTTAGATTTTGGAGACCGTGTCACTGTCCTAAATGACTTCCTTTACAAGTACGGAGGCTAAACACCAGCTACTTATGATCGAAATAAAAGAACAGGCGAACTCTTCTCTTTTTCTGAGAACACAAAAAGTTGCGGCAAAATGTGTGAATTTCACTATTAGGTTTTCTTTCTTATTAAAAAGAAAATGTGTGAATTTCACTATTGTCAGGATCGCTTGTGTTTTCTTTGCCCTGGAAGTTGATTTACTTGTAGGCTTTTAGCTATAGCTAGCTACAATGTCAGGGATATGCTACTCCTGTTTCGTTCCAAATGAACATTTCTTTGGATGCACCACGTCTACTGTAACACCCCGCATTTTCACTACCAAGATAAAAATGCCGGCTTAAGGATTATTATCCGACAAAGTGATGTCTTCTCGGATAATGACCCTAATCAAAGTGATGCAACAGAACGATAGTTAGGACTTTACAAAAAAAATTGTCACATTTAATTAAAAACAATTAATAAACATTACCTAAAACAAAAAAAAGCAAAACCTTCACATTATACTTGAAAATTATTTGTATCATGTATTTCTCCGGTGGCTCTGTTTAGATCAAATTCTTGGCCTATCTCATCGTCGTAGATTATCTCTTCTCATCTGAAGGGGGGAGGGTTAATAGCAAGAGTGAGTACAA
>Ga0182004_10004505_pt1 | contig 11246 bp, 4 predicted proteins | sample Sormic07211540_1_FD_120479 | JGI IMG/M metagenome (GOLD analysis project Ga0182004, IMG submission 120479) | Endophyte microbial communities from Sorghum bicolor roots, Mead, Nebraska, USA - 072115-40_1 MetaG | ecosystem: Host-associated > Plants > Roots > Unclassified | place: USA: Nebraska...
CACTACGTAGATATACTTATATGAAGTTCAATAAAATTATCTATTTTATAATTTTTTCTGTAATTTACTATGATTTTTCAAATATTTAGCCAAAATAATAAAAAACAAAAAAACAAAACCACCGTACTATAGCACCGCTTAAAAGAGGTAAAATACACGGTTTAAAAAGTTGAAGGAGATGATTTATCCTGTTTTGAAGTTGAAGGAGGAAATGCAGACTTAAAATTAGGGAAGGAAAAGTAGACTTTTTCCTTTTTTCTTCTCTCATAATAAATTAACGAACGGGCCATAACTTTTCAGACAGCCAACAAGCTCAAAGGCCATGGCTTTTCAGACAAGCCCGTGCCGCGACACTTCTGGGGCAGTTCATGGTTCCACACGCGATGACATGAATATATGATGATCCGGATCCGGGAGTACAAGAGACTCTCTGCCTACATCCTACGCAGGTTCGGTAACAGCATATTATGGATATACATTTCTACAGAGCATCCATCGATGTCCATTTGAGACCGGGAGCAACATTACAACTAGATACTGGTACAGGCAGAAGACACCGCAGCAGAACGTCTTGCACTCTAGTGCTCAGGCGACAGCAAACTGGAAGGGCGGTCCTGCGGTTCTCTGGGAGTGTGGATTCTCAACTCGAGGTTCAGGCCTGGAAGGGCAAGAACACATATCGTCAGATTTATTAACACTGAGGTAAAAACTTATTCGTGTGAAATAACTACGGTAAATAACCACGCGGAGATAAAAAATGTTGTATCCAACTTGACTTTCATGCTGACGCCAACTTGATTGACACAAGCATGTTCAGTGGCAAAGAGGAGACAGCAGTGCAACAAGTATATGGCACAGGGTGAAACAGCCAAATATGAGAGAAGGCATCAACTCATGAGTTAGATATATGTCTTCACAAAGTAACTCCATTTGTTCACTCTTGTCATCCTACATATCTTCCCAAACAGCTCATCCAAAGAATCAGAATATTTAGAGACCATACAAACAAACAAGGATGGGAAAACTATCCGCATGATTAGCATATTAACAGATATTTCGGTAAAATGCAACAGAATTTGCAACACGCCAGACAATAATAGGGCTACCCGTCCCCAGTTCTCAAAGAGTAACTCACAAGACTACGCCAAATATCTGTTGTTCCAAGATCCCACGAAAGGGAAAAGGGACAAGATATCCATGCCAAATTGCCAACACTTCAGCCGACATTTTTTATGAATGCAAAAACAGTGATCTGGACCCTGGAGCAGGATGCATAGTGGATTTGGAAAGTCAATAGGAGTTGCTGTTAAGGACTAGTGGAACACAATACTACAGTACATGACATAAAGTCTTTAGACCAAGTCTGTTTGGATTTGCTATTCATGTCAGGGTAGGACTCTTTCACATATACATATGCCCCAGGATCTGATGCTTTGTACAAGGGTATCACCTAAGTCATTAGCCTAAACCAATTATACTAATCTAAGGAGCCAAACTAGGAGAACAAAACAATTCCTAGATCCATCGAGGATATATATACGCCACCGAATTAAAGAACCTTGAATACTAAAAGAAGAAATGCACCTAGACCTAACAAAATTAAGCTAATACTTAAAATTGTAGTCATTTTATTTCTCTCTTTCCATACATAGCCAAAAAATGGAAAAGAATTTTCAAGAGTCCCATCTCCTAGAACTCTAGAAGTTAGTGAACTATGTATGGAAGATAGAAACAAAATTACAAATGTTTTGGGTATTCACTTAATTTTGTTAGGTCTAGGTGCTTTTCATCTAGTATTCAGCTCAAGGATTTCCTATTTTTGCCAGTGATCAATAGCTCAAGGAATACTAAAGTGCACTAAATAGTAGTCAGTGCCTTTATTGCTGCAAATAATAAAAATCCAAATAGAACAAGGAATTACTCTAGATTGCAGTTCCTAACAAGAAAAATAAAATGTGATGAATTCTGTTATGTCTTATGGTTTGACTACTTGGATATTCGGATATTCCAAAATATTACCCATATCACAGGGTGAAAAAAACTATCCTCCTACAGCATCATGTGGCATATTAAATTTCATTATGTAACAATAAAACATACAACATGAGAAGCAAACCAACTATTTCCACGAGTATGAAATATCAAGTATTATAATATAAACAAAATCTTTAGACTGCTATGTGCTACTGACTGTCAGCTTCACTGAAGCACACGATACTAAAAGTGTTCCTTTTCTCTCAGAATCATTTTCAGCCCAAATGAATTGGATTTCCAAAATAAAAGCTCGGTACCCATGTTTGCAGACAACAAATGAAGGAAATTTACAACACCTAACACATTCCTACCACCAATGAAAGATACAATAATGGGCACAAAAAATCCAACAGTGAAAATGGCAAAAGAAACCTATCAAGGTCACATTTGACATTTTCGCAACTCAAAGGAGTGTCTTCTTCATCTAGTACTATAGAACAATGCATGAGTGAGATCATTCAAAGCTATGTTGTCTTAATGTAAAATGAACAGATTGGAACAGACCTAGTCACTGAGATATAATATTCTTTCCACTGAAACATAAGAAAATATCTAAAATTATATAATTGAAACAGACACCAAAACCATCCAATATTATTACGTTAGATGCCAAAGCCCAAGTGAAACTACATATTTTCAGTACTTAATGCCCTGCAAGAGCCAAGCCAGCCGCTACATCCTATAGGTCCTTTCCCCTCCTCTGGTTTCAGCACCAACACATGGTATCCACTCTTTCTCCGCTACTATCTAACAGTTACTTTAGATGCTAAAAGCCCAAGTGAAACTACATATTTTCGGTACCTAATGTCCTGCAAGAGCCAAGCCAACCACTACAGCCTATAGGTCCCTCCCTCTCCTTTGGTTTCAGCATCAAAGAAGGTGTCCACTCTTTATCCACTACTATCTAATCTGGAACATGATCAGACAAGTTCAACCAATGAAACCTACTAGTGGATGTTAAGCTTATGGCCCATAGCTTACCTTATCTCCAAAATATAGCCACTGCTAGGTGACAAGATCGCAATTTAAAGTAAAATTAGAAATTCCTATATTATATGGGAGGTCACACCATGAATTCATGACACATGCCATTTGGCAGTACAGTTCATTAGGGCAACCAGTGGCTGGCTCCTGTTGGCTCCATCATTGGACTCATGAGCATGCTGTACACTAAGATCCAGCTATCACAGCAAGTCAACAACTGTAGTTAAAGCTAAAGAGTACTCAAGCTAAAACGAGTCCTCCAATTTCAATCGCTCAGGATGTGAAGGTCAAATTGGATCTGCAAGTCTCAGTGTGAAATCTAAGCAACAAGAACTTGCAGATCAAACTCCTAAGAGCCGCAGAACAACTATTACTTCTATCTTACTATGCCACATCAATCAAGCAAGCAAACAAAAGTGGGACTAAATTTCCGTCCATCTCCCAACCGATTCGATACAAGCAACTTATATAAGAGGCATAAAAGTACCTGCGCAACGGGGAGCAGCCCAAGCTCCCCGATCACCCCAGCCGCGCCGCGCAGCTGCGCACCGACGCTGGAACCGCAGGTGGGCACATCGTCAAACATCGAGGCCGACAGAGACTCCGAGATGAATCCGGCCTGGAACTCGATGGTGCCCTGGTCGGGGTGCGCGACCATCCCCGTGACGTAGACCCAGAGGAAGAGCTTCTTGGCCTGGACGCCGGAGAGGTCCGAGATGGCGCCCTCGGAGAGCTTGCCCGTTATGGTCCTCTCGTAGTAGACGAGGTGGGAGCCGAAGTGGACGTAACAGGTGCTGGCGAGGTGGATCTCGAAGGCGCCCGTGGCCTCGTCAAAGCTGTAGGAGGCCACGGAGTCCGGGATGAGCCCCTTCGGGAGGCCGTACTTGGGGAGCAGGTCGTTCGCCGCGCCGTTCAGCGACGCGGCGGACGCCGTGGCCGCGACGGCGGCGGCGAGGGCGAGGAGAAGGACGCGGCGGAGCAGTGGAGACATGGCCGTTGCGGGTTTGGGATTTTTTTTTTTTCCTTTTCTTTTCTGGTACTCGCTTCTGTCTTGCGTTCTTGCAGTTTGGGATGTGGAAGAATTGGTTAGTAGTAGCTTTAAAGTGCTTCTTGATGACTTGTGGATTAGGGGGAGTTTTTTTTTTTTTGAGACGAGCTATTTGGATTTTGGGCCAGTAGAGTTTTTTTATGTTTAAGGAAGTAGTTAGGATTAGATACGACGATGACGATCTCTCAAAATATGTTCACACACCACATCAAGATTAATAATCAAGCAAAATCATAAGGTTGTGCAATTTTACTTAGCATTCTTTTCATTCATTCGCAAAAAAGAAGTTATCATTATTTTCCTTTTTGGGGTCCTATAATGAGTTTCTAAGGGTACACGATGCAACTTCTAGATTTGTACGAGATAGGCCTTGTTTAGGCATGCGAAATTTTTTTAGATTCCGTTACTGTAGCACTTTCGTTTGTTTGCGGTAAATATTGTTCAATCATTTACTATCTAGGATCAAAGATTTGTCTCGCGATTTACAAGTAAACTGTGCAATTAGTTTTTGATTTCGTCTGTATTTAAAGTTTTAGGCATGTGACACAAGATTCGATGTGATCGGAAATCTTGAAACCTTTTTTTATTTTTGGGGTGAACTAAACAAGGCCATAGTATAACAGAAAATCAAAACTGTGGAGACATGTGACGATTTTCTGTGGGATGCTAATAATGTGAATGAAAGAAAACGCGAGTCACATGGAAACGGATCGACGTCGACCAGCTTATAATGTTTGACACGAGGTCGCCTTCTAGAAGTAGCGGGCCATTAGCCCATTATGCTACGTCGTCATCATTTCAGCTGGAGGGACCTCTCCTAATCTGTTCTTCACCGGCCGATTCAATTGATTTCAGCAATCAATCAGCTTATCAGCTCAAGATTCTTCACGAATAAATCCAAGATAGAATTATTAATGGCGACAGCGATCAGGTAGCAGGAGTAGTAGTTGGTCTTGATCGTTAATCCTGTCCTCTACGTACATTGTTTGAACCGCAAAAAATTCATTAAGATTTAGTTTATTATCCTGATGAAGTAGTAATAATTCTAAGTTTTAGAGAGTAATAAATTTAATTCAGTTGAAACAAAAATACTTTAATGTATCCTCGCAAAGAAAAAAACTTAAATGTAATACATCACGTATTTCCTTTGTTACTAGGGAAAACATGGCAAAATCTCTCCTTGCACCTAAAATAAATTTATTACAGTACAATTGGAACATTAATAAGTTTTCATATTCGCCCAAGCAAAGTTGCCCCCTTGACATTTATTTTTCACGGTCTGCTTTTGCAAGTGTCCCCTTATTCTTTTTTAGGCATTATATGAATTCCACACTAAGGCTTTTGTTTAGTTGCAAAAAAAATTACAAAATAGATATTGTAGCAATTTTGTTTGTATTTCACAAATATTGTTCAATCATGGAGTAACTAGGCTCAAAAGATTTGTCTCCTAAATTACAAATAAACTCGATGTGACGAGAAATTAGAATTTTTTTGCAAAATTTATAAGGAACTAAACAAGGCCTAAAAATTCTACACATCAACCAGGGGACATAAATTCTATCTTCAACTCCCGTTCTTTTTTCCCTCTACAAACCGAATAAGGGACTGAGACTAGAAGTCAAATTACTACCTTAATTTCATCCGTTAGCTCACACCAGTAATTTACCTCCTCCTTTCTACCCCCTCCATCCTAAAATTGTAAGTCATTCCAAGAATCTTGGAGAGTCAAAATATTTTCACGTTTGACCAAAATTATAGAGTGAAATACTAAGATTTATAACGTAAAGTGAGTATACTATGAAAATATAATTAAGAAAGAATCTAATGATATTTAGTTGGTATCATAATAATTATTATTTTATCATATAAATTTGGTCAAACTTTAAAAAATTTGACTCTCCAAAATTTTTAGAATGACTTACAATTTGGATTGAGGAAGTACTGTGCAATTGCCAAACACTCTGAGGACACGACGCTAGGGCTTCAAGAGGCATCCGCGACTTCGCAAGCTACCGTAACAGCCTCCGTCTGGAGCTTGTTTACTTTCATCCTAAATCCTAAAATTTTTCAAGATTCGCCATCAAGTATTAAATATAGACGGAAATAAAAACTAATTGTACAGTTTGGTTGAAATTTACGAGACGAATCTTTTGAGTCTAGTTAATCTATGATTGGACAATATTTGTCACATACAAACGAAAGAGATATCGTAGCAATTTTGTAAAAAATTTGGAAAGTAAACAAGGCCCGGGCCTACCAATCTTGACGATTTGGATACTGATGAGCATCTGAGTCAATACGCCGACCCACCCACCACGCGTTTTCCCTTTTCAGTGCAATGGTTTTGGTCCCTTGCTTCCTTCCAAAGCGTCGTATCGTTGCTGACCATGAATTATTATAGTCCTGATGATCATGCTTCCAAAATGTAACAACTATTAAACAGGTGGAGGGGCAATCGATAAAACCTCTCTAGGGTTTCTTAATGTAATTTTGGCTCAGATGTTAGCAGACACGTCGAAAAAGTAAAAGTATTCAAAAGATGCTGCTAATACTGGCGATACCTACAAACCGTGCATTTCAGTATTATGATAACTTCTTAGCATGCGATCAACAATATGATTCTACTCAGTCTGCGAATGCTAATCTCATCGCCGACAGTTAACAACACAAGCTATAGAGTAGTAAGCAGCAAGAAAACATGCTCCCAATCAACGATTAAACAAAAACTAATAGTTTGACGTTAACGCACGATCAGACTGCCACAACCACCATTTTCTGTTTGACTCAAGTATATACGCTCTAGATTGATATGATATAGGACTGGAAAAACAGCGGACAAACTCATATCATTTACAATCTGGTTTGGCATAACTAATCAAACCACAAATTCTTATCTTCTTGTTGTTGTTTAGGGGCTGTTTGGTTGCCTGTATGAGACCATACATGCATCTCTGGATGCAGCGTGGCCGTGTTTGGTTGTCTGCATGCAGCTTTGGGCCAGGCTCGGGGCATGCAAAAAGGAGCCCTCAGCCAGGCTGAGGAGGAACGCCCGAATCGAACGTTCCTGACCAGCCAGCTGGGCAGATGCAGCCGTTTACGTGGCTAACGGTGTATTAGTGCGTGATTAGTAAATATTCAGTGATATTAGTGTACTTTGAAGTTGATTAAGATATAATTAGATAAAATAATACCTATAAAAGTGTATTCGTACAAAAATAAAAATTATAATCATAATCTTATAATATTTTTATCTCATACAACTTACCTTCGTACAGGCAACCAAACAGCATCTAATCAGAGCCTAGCTCCACATATGCATAAAAACCAAACTAGGCTTCCTGTATGTATCCGGCCAGGCCAAAGACAGCCTGGCTCCCTAGAGCTGGCCTGGTTGGGATGAGAAGGGAACCAAACAGCCCTTAATGAAGTGCTACTATCATCGCTGACGCAACAAATGACAAATGGACTAGAGGTTAAGGCAAGATGAGCAGGCTGGCACTACCGCTTCTCATACGATTATGTGTAAGGTGGATAGATTCAAAACTACAAACTGTACTTTTTCAACGAATGACTTCTCAGATCGACGAACAAGCTCGTCAAGCAACCACTCATCAGACTATTCTATGTAGGTGGTTCACAGCTGCTCTTTTTGCTTGACCCCTTCAATTTCCTCCGCCCCTGTCTTGCTAATTATTTTCTTGTCCTAACTATTGTCTCATGTTTATAGCTTAAAAAGGCTCGAAATGGATTGAGCATAGGATAATTCTTTGGTTTAGAGGTACCAGCTGAACTCACACCATTACATCCAAACTTGTCCAATACAGAAATCAAAATATTACCAAGACAGCATCAACATCATAAGAGTCAATTCTAGCCGAGCCATGAAGCAAACGCTACTGCTTGATCTCAGCCTTCCTCTTCTGCCACAGCCTGTCCAATGAGCTGTCAGCATCACCCTGTCAAAACAAATGTGAAATCAGAACCCAGAAATAGACTACTCATGTATATACTCCAGTTTTTAGGTTTTTTTTTCTGACTTCTCTAACATTGACTAAATTTTATATACAAAATATTGGAACAACTAAAATGCGAAAGGGCCGCACAATCAAGGCACATATCACGGTGAACTTAATGACACTAATGTGATGTTGTACATGTGTATGTTTCCATAAACTTGGTCAAGGGAAAGAAAATTTTCATAGGGCAAAGTTTAAAATACTTAGATTGTGGAACAAAGGGAGTACGAACTGAAATGGTATGCTTCCACATCACACCAAGAAATCAGCAAAGCCAAAATGCTCGGTACTCCCTCCATTCCAAATTATGTAAGTTGCTTTGACTTTTTTGGTACATCGATTTTGCTATGTATCTAGACATATGTTATATCTAGGTACATAGCAAAATGGATGTACCAAAAAAGTCAAAGCAACTTATATTTGGAACAGAGGGAGTACATGATAGCATTCAGTTTAAAATCTAATTATCTAGGATGATACCCAACAGCTACTGTGCTTGATAGGCAGATAAAGCAAGGAAGGCAAGGGCAAGTGGCGTCATCAGGGTCAACAAAGGCAAGGACAAATGGCGTCATCAGGGTTCATGGATAGAACCTTTCACTGAAAGTATCATATAACTTCATTAAAATTTAATTATCTAGGATGATACCCAGCAGCTACTGTGTTTGATTGGCAGATAAAGCAACAAAGGCAAGGCCAAATGGCGTCATCAGGGTTCATGGATAGAACCTTGACTGAAAGTATCATATAACTCCATTGCATATTCCGGAGCTTAGTATTTCCTACCATGGCAGCCCGTCACTTGATTTATGGGCACAGCAAAATCAAACAGGTAACTCTGTGATGTAGCTAAAGAGGTGAAACTGACATTGGACGATGTATGGTATATTGGCATGCAAGTCCACCGTAAGCGGCGCACCAACAATACACTTGCTATTGAAAGTTGCATATGGATAGCCAGACTGCAGCAAGGATAATTACCTGAGCACGAACAAACCCAGAGAGAGCAAACGTGGTGAAGTTGCCAACATACACACCATTCTCATCCACGTGCCCAATGTTGATCTGCACGGAGGCATGGTCCTTGGCGGTGATGATCCTGTTCGTGGCAGAACTGTACGAACAAAAAGAAAAACACAGGTCAGCACCAACACCAGTGCAGACAACAACGATGCAGGGTCAAACAAGAGAATATTGAAGCAAAACTTACCACTTCCTGGGGACGTAGAGGTCCACCATCTTCCCCTCCTCGTTCTGCATGGTGACGACTGGGAGGAACTACCATAACAACGAACAATCAGGCATTGCGACTTCCATACGCAAAGATAGAAGTAATTCAGCACGAAACACAAGAGACGAGTAATTAAGAAGGCTAAACTACTGCCAAATGGCTCCCTTCACCAATGTATTTAGGTATTACGATCTAGTGCTTTATTACGTGCGTGTCTAATTGGCTTCACCAGAAACATGCTTCATCCTACCAATTTGGTTCACAAAAGTTCAGACTCCAAATCGACTACTCAGAAACTACAAAGTGGAGATCCTAGAGCGAACCATCGCATAGCGATTGGCCGTGCGGGCGCATTCGAACTGGATCAAAAGAGAACGTGAGTACGAACAACTTTGGCGATACTACTCACCTTCAAGATCTCTTCGTCGACCAACGGCGGCGGAGGGGGACGCAGGAGAACGAAAACAGCTGCGGCGGCGGCGGCGTGACGGTTCACGAGAGGTGGTGGATAAGGAGAGGGGAGAGGGCGAGGCCGAGCAGGCTCGTAAACCCTAGTGTTCGGTTCTGGCCACAGCCCAGCATTCGGGCCCCTTTCGATGGGAGCCCAAAGCCCATTTGGAGGGTACAGAACTACAGCCGCACAGGGCTCTACTGGTAAAACTCGCTCCAGTAAATTTTTGAGCCAGTCATCATTAAATCTTGAAATTCACGCATCGAGGCTACCTGAGTCGTAGTTTTCTTATACTAGTAATTATGCACGTGCGACACATTTTTAAAAACATCATTATACAATTAATTATTACGCTAGAAGACTAAATCATTAGCTTCAAAGAGATTTAGGCTCCATAAATATTCATTTCTTATTTCTTAATGCATATATCAGTAAAGGCAACAATTAGATCAATTGTGTCCATGGGCTTAATTAAGATAAAAATATTATATATATATATATAAGCAATGAACCTATCTAATCAATTTGTGACATAAGGAAGATCTAATAAAAATAGAAAAGAAAATACCCAACCTAGTGCCGAATAAAAGCTGACAGTGAGACCATGGTGGAATATAAATTTCAATGAAAAGTATTAAAATAACAAGAGAAGGACTCACGTACAACTCTGAACTTTAGTTGGGCTCGTTGATTGCAATGTGCTCTCCAGGGACGTTGCACCGGAGGATTTTCCTCATACAAGCTTTTTGGTGGCAATGATTGTTTAGCTATGTGTGTTTGACGACAACAATTGGTATCTACAGCAAGCGATTCGCCCGTCTAGAGGCTGGGCAGCGGCCGGTCAAACTTGTTGAAGCAAAAGCAAGCGTGTGAGAGGAATTGAGGAATTGAAGGTAGTGGGTACGGAGCGCCTCTGCGCGCTCACCGCAACTTGGCCGGACCGGAGAATCTCCAGATGGCGCGGGCGTGCAGAACAAGAGCAAGCGCAAGGGACAAGGCTGTATCGAAGGGACGTGTGCTTCACCAGCTCTTCCCCATCGCCATGGTCACCGGTCTCTACCTCGAGTCCAATGAATATCACGAACCTTGTGACGCACGACGAGCTGCCTGGGCCGGTACGGTGCTGATGATCTTGAAGAGCCTTACATACAAAAAACAATGCTGCTTAGCTTCTTGCTTGTAGGATCTCTGGACCGGGTACAAGCCACTTTGGGACAGCCTCTCGGGGGTCTGCGAGGGGCTCGGTGACATAGATCGACGCGCGTCCAGCCTCCCAAACCACGACTGCCATGGGATCGGCGAAGGGAGCACAGTCTCGTCGTGCCCCCAGCCAGCCGTCGAGTCCTGAAAACTCTGACCCAGCTGCGCACATGTTGTCTCGTCAGCCCCCGTGCTGGCACACCATGCCACCTCCAGTGGACACGACGACGACCGGCTCCACGGGCTTCCGATCTGTTCTTCTTCGTCGATCCACATGAGGAC